>Ga0136643_10012485_pt1 | contig 12659 bp, 8 predicted proteins | sample TergutLab28metaG_FD_96883 | JGI IMG/M metagenome (GOLD analysis project Ga0136643, IMG submission 96883) | Labiotermes labralis P1 segment gut microbial communities from Petit-Saut dam, French Guiana - Lab288 P1 (version 3) (version 3) | ecosystem: Host-associated > Arthropoda: Insects >...
CGGCCGTCTTTACCCCCAGGAAATACTCCTGGTACTCATTTCTGTTAGAGACTGAGTCGACCCCAGGGCCATAGTGCGATCGGAAGAATTTTATGTCAATGAAAAATCCACTGACACTAGCTGGGATCGAGCCAGCGATCTTCCGATTTGTAGCACAGCACCTTAACCACTGTGCTACCGCGGTCCCCAATTCATAAATAGTCTATTATAATAATTCATGTAAAATTTGGTTTATGAAACTGCACCACAACCACATAAATCCGGCAACCATAGAAACGAAAGAAGTGTTAGTTCCATATTTCGAGACGATTCACCAACATATTTTTTTATGCTTTTTCAAACCATTCGCAGTCGCTGCAGGATATTTGAAAGGGTACAACAGTCACTGATCAGAAGTGTCCATTCTTGCGTTGATACAAGTAAGGGGTATATTGAGCATTTTTTTTTGTGAATTGTTTCTTGATAGACAATAAGAACTAGACAGTTATTCAGTTGGGAACTTTTATTGTAAACGTATTAAATCGGAATTAAAATATTACATATTTAATGTACGGATTATTGAAGGTAAAATTTGAATTAAAATTTTAAAAACTACTGAGTTCCGGACGTATGTTTATACAAATTATTTTTTGCTTTATGTGATTGCTTCATTCTTGATGTTTGTCCACGCATTTTAAGTACACCCTGTATATAGTAGATGTAGCAACACTACTGTGTTAGTAAGATTCCTCTTGAACAGTTTCTTAAATTTAGCGCGCTTGAGGGCAGTACATTCTTTCACTTCGATAAGTAGTCTTGTCCCTTTTAATTACAACAATGGTGTTTTTTAATTGTATGGATTATCTGTTTTTGTACGTTGTCTTAATGCGGATAAGGTTGATGTTTCTTATACCTAAGTAAACTTTTGCCGATCCCAGCGGCCGCTCGCCTGCTGAGATTGTGGGTTCGAATCCCATAAGAGTTTGATAAAACTTGAGTGAAGCTCCTGTGCCGGAGTCAAAGAGAGCAGCGTGGTATCGAGTCATTCACGACATAACTTCCACGAATGAACATCTTTACTTATAAAGTTGGTAGAAGCTGATTCATGCCGACACTGTAACACGAAGGACACGCTTGAGCATCGCCTCACCGTCTGCGGTGAAGAGAAGGAGATACGGGAATACACAAAGGCACTACTGGCACGAATGTTACTGACATCACCGACCCGGAAACCTAATTACTGGCTTGTGCATCCTCAGTTTCAAATATGGCCCCCGAAGCGACAGCGTGCCATACAGTAGACGTTGGCGAATGTACGTAGTTCTCTTCCGTACTCAACAGTAGTGGAACCTGACATTGCAGGACTATATAACTTTACTGCAGAGATCCAAGTGGAAAGTGATGTACAGGAAGAAGGGGAGAGACAGCGTCGGGAGCTACCTTACAGTCATGGATGCGGGAATGTTTAATTCGTTACACTGAGGGTGGAGGTGGTGGCGGGTCTTAGGTCAATCTGAGACCTCTTGGCGACGTAACAGGGTCTATGTGAGACAACGTACTGTGATAAATAAGGGGTGGCCAATGTGGGCATCTCGGTACCGTGTTAGGATAACGAGTGTAGAGAACGATGCTTTCGAATTTGTGCAAACGATGACATTCCACTACATGGAAGACTGTGCGTGAACGATGGTGTGTACGACAATCATTCTGTTGTATTTCTTGAAGAGAACGCAGGCGAGATGTGGGCCGATTGAGACATTGTGTTGTAAAGTACTGTATTGGAATATGACTTCATCAGGAACAAATAAAAAAATCCCACCGGGGGCATGGCTGTCTGTCTCAAGTGATGGTTGTGTGTTGTCAGGTAGAGGTTTCTGCGACGAGCTGATCACTCGTCCAGAGAAGTCCTACTGACTGGTGCGTCGTTGTGTGTGATCTAGAAAACCTCGTGATTGAGGAGGCCCTGGCCCACTAGGGGGGCTGTCGCGCCAAAAACAAAGAAAGTAAACATTTGGGGGTGATTATACCGAACAATCAAGTAAACAAAAAACTTGCCAGTTTATTTTTACAGCTGATTTAGTCGATCTGATTTTCGTCCAGTGACGTGATTTCAGACGACGTCTTCCACACACCTATCTTCTTATTATTATTTTCAGGAACAAAGACGACAGCACATTTATTATGGTCATTATAGCCTCTCTGGGAACCGCGGTAGCATAGCGATTAAGGCGCTGTGCTACAAATCGGAAGGTCGCTGGTTCGATTCCAGATGGTGTTACTGGAATTTTTCATTGGCATGATCCTTCCGATCGTACTATGACCCTGGAGTCAACTCAGCATCTAACTGAAATGAGTACCAGGGGCATTTTCTGGGGGTAAAGGCGGCCGGTGTGTAAGGCTGACTACCTTAACACCATCCTGGGCCATTGTCGCGTAATCTGGGAACCTTAACTTCCTGGAACACTCTGGGCACCTGGGGCCTGTAATGGGACTGCTTTACCTTTTTACGTATTTCCTCTCCGTTCGCTTTAAACAAACACGGTCCTCCCAGTCTTAATGTAATAGTAATGGTCATATACTGGCAAGTAGTTCTTGGACAAGATGTTTCTCATCGGCGAATAGAATTTGATTATTTTCGTGTTGTTATTAGAAACATCATTTCTCTTGGTCACACATTTTTTCCTTAAATTTATTGGCATTATTAAATGTTTGTTTTCAGTATTTCTTATGTTTTATGTGCACTTTAATGATCGTCTGTTACAAGGTAACTTCTTTCATCATTTCTTAATTACTTTTATTAAAGCAAATTTGAAAACTTTCGCACAAGAGATTAACCCATGAGCTGCCCACATTTCCAAATGTTGACGTGTAAATTCTTGCAAGCGCGGAGTAAAAAAATAGAAAGGGGCACAAAAAATGCTGTTTTGTGAAGGTTGCAAGGGTTCACAAGTTTGTAAGTCAAAATATTATTCTTTTACAGTGCAACGTTTTTTGCCACGGGTGCCGTTAGGCCCAACTCCGTTCTGCAGAACGAGAAGTCTGTTACTGACTGTACTTGTTATGATGCGGCATTGTTTACAACTAGAGCCTCTGAAAAGAAAAACTGACGTGAAAGAAACATGCCTTTTTCCATTTGATCCTGCATGTAGCCTATATATGCATAGAGATCTGGAGATGGAAAATGCTGTTTACGTCGGGTTGAATGGATTTATTGCTACATGGCCGCGAGCCGACGTATCCTACGACATGAGATTCTGTATATAGAGGAAGGCTGTAGAGTTTGTTAATTTTTACGAATATCTATCAACAACTAAGGGTTTACAGGTCTATATTTGGGGATGTTCACCACCTGCTGACTTGTCTTTCTGTGACCAGATCATAAACATATTTGAAATGTTTATCTTAGTAGTTAACCAACTTGATACACAAATTTTTGTTTTACAATAAGTTTATTTCATGCCTCTACATGTTTCGAGCACATGTGCTCATCATCAGGAGGTCAAAATTGTATTAAACAGCATCTGGTATCATCACACCTATAGGATCACGCCTATAGGTGTGATGATACCAGATAAAAACAAAATTTTGTTTATCATCATATCGTATCGTTTCGTATCGCTTCGCTTCGCTTCGCTTCGCTTCGCTTCGCTTCGTTTCGCTTCGTTTCACTTCGTTTCGCTTCGTTTCACTTCGTTTCGCTCGCTTCGCATCGCTTCGTTTCGTTTCGATTCGTTTCGCTTCGCTTCGTTTCGATTCGATACGATTCGCTTCGTTTCGTAATATATCATATCATTTCATAATATATCATATATCATACATTGTTTAAAATTACGAACCTTAGTGCGGCATGTGGCACTAGAAATGCTTCACATTCGTCACAACGACATCATAATTTATTGGACATAGATACATTTTCTTATAGGGCTGTCTAATTAGTGTTTTAGCTCACGATGTAAGAACTGGTAAGGTTTAATGAATTATCCATCTTTTCCGTATATGCGTCAGTCCTTATTATGAATGTTGGAAGAGAAAAAACGTCATATCCATGATTGGGTTCCATTAATCAAGATACTAGCGGCAGCGATTTGTTGCTTATTGACAGTGAGTGATGTACGGTCCAGTATACTTCACTTATGTTTTGCAAATTCACTGAACCTACTGCCTTTACGATTCCAAATACGAACGTTCCACAAGTATATTTGTAATTCTGGATTTGAACTGTTTGTGGTCAATACACGACGGGGCTAATGTGTGTGAATTGTATCTTGAATAAATCCACGACACACTAATTTGTTAAAATGAAGTGTCAAGGAAATTGTTACATTATTATTATTATTATTATTATTATTATTATTGTCATCATCTTAAGGATTAAATCATCAAATAAACTTCATTGGGGAATAAGTCCAGTCTGGAATACAAATAGTAACTGTTTCGGTGTTTCATCACTTCATTGGCCAATATCGAAGAGCAGTACGAGAGGACCAAAACATGTAGCAGCGATATTGTGTAGGGTTAGGGGCTATACTCCAATAAATTGTTTTTTTGTTTCATTACTTAGTTTATAAAATAAAATACACATTTTTATGAAATATCATAAAATATTTTGTTATAAATTAGGAAGTTTTAGTGATTGACCTTGTACATGAAACACGACAAATCTAATACTAAATTGCAGGACGTTGTCAAAACAGAGATGAGGAAAATATTATTTCACGAGTGGTTTCGAGTAATGCACAGAAAAGAAGAGTCATTTATGTCCGTCCGTATGCGTCAAGTTGGGAATATCACGTGAGAATGAGTTTTGGTACAATCGTGTATGAATATATTCTTCAACTCGTAGTGTTTAACTATCATCGGTAATAACATTAATAGTCACTCTGAGACTTGTGAAGTGAAAGGGAAGTTTAAATTAGGGCCCTAAGTTGATGCATGTTTGTAGCCTAAAAATAGGGGAAGAACGTAATGTTTGTTCCATCCAAAATGTCGTAGCCAGGGAAGTCATAAGAAACGCAAAAAAATGCACTATCAGTGCTGACTAATGATACGAATCACAGTAAACATTTTAAGGCGTTTTGGAATTTTAGGAACTGTACGTACATTGTAAAGTGATTTTTGTTTTCTTTCGTGTGGATCATGTGGAATCTTAGCAAACGCGATACAATCGAGTGAGTGCGATAGACACTTATGTGTCGCAGATGAAGCACAAGTAAACGCAAGACAATGTTAAAAGAAGTTACTGTAACTAAACTAGACCTGCCACCTCCGCATTTTAGCTGAAGGACTGTCAAAAATCAATAAAACGATACTCAGTCTGGATAATTTGTCTCAGCAGAGTTTCGAATCAGGTGTGTTCAGAAAACAAGACAGAAAAATTAATGCTTTGGATAAAGCGTTTCTGTGTCATTCAGTGGCAAACCATTCTAACACAATTCTTCGTCAAGTCTGTTACACGGTCTCCCTATTAGCCACAACACATTTATTAAATGTTATTATAGACTTCACCGAATTGTGGATTTTCGGCTCAGGATCTTAGAGCCTCTCCATTTCTGCCTTCACATTTTGTTCTGGCTAGCCTATCCTTTCAATCTCACGGCGTGTTGGGCGAAAATGTACATAATAATTATGCGTCTTCTTGTCATTTCATCCATGAATGTGTAAATTATTTACTCCATTTTTTTATACATTTTCATTTTCCAGTTCTTTGTTCATTCTTAGTCTTTGTATTCATGTTCTTTTTCTGTTGTAAATTGTCCCTTTTCCTGATACTTCTCCATTTAACGCCATTTACTGAGATGTAACAACTACTTTTATCTCTTCAGGGTGTAGTTTTGATGACGTCACAATTAAACTTATAACATGGAAGAAATGTGTTCTTACGTAACACGAAACATAGTATTCAACCTACATGACCTACAGGAATAACACAATATATTGCCGTCTCTTTTCTTTTCTTAATCACTTATAAAAAAATTGCTTCCACTGCCATTAAAATTAACTAGCAAGCAACTACTACCTTCACACACAATACTTATAACCAGCTTGCTACACATTGCTTTTATTTTAACTTTTGGACGGACCAAATTATATGTTTTCAATTAAAACCAATTAATATTGTATTTAAACAAAAACGGATTTTAAAGATTTTAATATTCTAATTTTAACTATAATTTTAACCGTAAATGTAGAATCTCTGCCACACAAGTAGACACATAAGCTGCACACGTCGAAAAACTTGGAGCCCCATGAAGACGGCCAAGAACTGAAGCCCAAACATGTCGAAGCAGTAATTAACCAATAAAAACATCGAGCAACAAGTTGATGTTAAGTACTGTGTAGACAATATAGTTGCACCGAAAATGTACAGTACGAAATCTAATTTGAAAAGCTGATAGTCTTTTAGATTTTCACGAAATTCCTTGTGTTTGTGACAACCGAAGTTGCTGTATACAGGTTCTGGACGACTCGATATCGGATCATATCCTCAGCCAGTTTAATTCATTCTCTCCCTCGTAGTCTTAAATTAGTTTACTTCTTACGTAAGTATACTTCTTTCTATGTCTAGTCTCCCTGTGTGCTTTCATCTCTTAAGACTTTCCAAATAAACTGTTTAGTGTTCGCGTGTCATCTTGATCTCTTATATTGTTGCCCACCTTACTGAATGATCCAAGTAATACTTCATGAATAGTGTACATAATGAGGCTCCCATTTATGCAGTCTGCTCCATCTTAGTCTCAACTTCTGTTTCTGTTTATCTCAGTAATTAACCAACTTGATGCACAAAAGTTTTGTTTTACAATAAGTTTATTTCATGCCTCTACATGTTTCGAGCACATGTGCTCATCACCAGGATGTCAAAATTGTATTACACAGCCTCTGGTATCATCACACCTGTAGGTGGCCGTCTCGTGCACAGGTTGAGAGAGGATACGGCCACCTATAGATGAGATGATACCAGAGGCTGTGTAATACAATTTTGACCTCCTGATGATGAGCACATGTGCTCGAAACATGTAGAGGCATGAAATAAACTTATTGCAAAACAAAAGTTTGTGCACCAAGTTGGTTAATTACTGAGATAAATATACTGTGATGCACGGTCAGCAAAATATCAAAATTACTCTTTCAGTATATCGAAAATGAAGCCGAGTTAGCTGAAAGAAGAATGACTGGTGCAATTGATTCTAATTAGTGTTTTGTTTTGAACTCGTGTTTATTGGTGACTGTATGGGAATATAAATTATAAATTATTTATGGGCCTTAAGGAAGAAAGCTTTGGTGCGATGTTTCTTTCTTGGTCTAATAGCCTGCAAATATTTTATTGCTTTAGAAGCAATATATATTCATTTTTTTTTCGGTTTTCGCCAGACATTCGAACATGATATACAAATTATCTTTCACTGCGAACTGTAAGGCCTGTGCTGACTTTTGCAACTCGAACCCTGGACCGCGGTACGTATCTTCACTTAAAGCATTGATGTGCGGTATCGCTGCCTTTTGTGTTTGCGAAACTGTGTGCTGTGTGTGGTTACAGGTTTTGCGACAGGCTGATCTGCCGTCAGCAGAGTACCACCTTATGTCAACACACAAGACGCCGAAACCCGGAAAACAGAGGATCCTGGACCAATTTCCGTCTTAGTGCCATTAAGGCAGCAGTTGTTTCTAGCAGAATTGTCTATCCTCTTACCTAACACGAAATAAGGAAAACGTTGCTGCACACCTTGATGAGTTTAGTGCTTGGAGAAAAAGTTCCAAATATTCCAATTTTTATAAAAATCCAACCAGATGCAACAGCATGCAGATATTTATTTACTGCAAAGTCAATCTACATGTTTCGGGTGTCACAGCATCCATCATCAGGAGTACTAAAAACTGTAATCGCAACCTCCGGTACAGGTCATAATACTGGTACAGCTACTTCCCTGCAACGTGACCTGATCAGGTCACGTTGCAGGGAAGTTTTTAGTACTCCTGATGATGGATGCTGTGACACCCGAAACATGTAGTAACATGCTTTAAATAAATATCTGCATACTGTTGCATCTGGTTGGATTTTTATTAGCATTGAATTACGATGCACGGAACTATGAGTTTAAAATTCCAAGTATTTGTAGCATCGGTATTATGGATATGGAAGTGACAGGTTACTTATTACGAACGTACGTATAATCTACTGCAGTCTGGAATAATTTTCATGTTAATGTAAAACGGTGGTGAGAACTGGACGAACTTTGTCACCGAAATATCTGTAGAATGCAAGATAATTATAGATTTTACGTCGATATATCTGGCAATTCACGGGAGCAGGGGGCTTAAAATAAATATTTCCAAATTCTGGTTTTTGAAACTAAAGAAAGTCCTGCGATTATGTCACAGTAGTTGCATAGTACGCAAAATTGCATAATTGGGGTTGAATTTTGTTTCAAGATAAGTGAGGTTACTCTATTTTTTTTATGTGTGGAATGTTCATACTTATCCCTACACTTGCTTGCTTGGAGTTTCATTTTCTTAAGAAATAAATTTATTTTGAAAAGTGTGTAAATTTTAAATGCCCTGACATTTACAAGGTTACTTTGATTAATTTTAAAGAGTAAAAATGTGTGGTGTAGAAGTTCTTGAAGAAGAAAAGAGTATTCAAAGGTGAAAATCACGTACTATGACTGTTAAGGAAGAGGTTTTTGGGTTCGTCAGATTAGGGAATCAGTACTTTACAATGAAATTCTTTAATTTTGGTACATGGTATAACTTTAGTGTGTTTGTTTTTAAAAATGTTTACTGCTTATACACACACACACATAAATAACTGACACGAGTATCATGTATGCAGTATGTAATACATTTCGAAGTCTGTCAGATGACTGGTTGTAGTGGCTTAGATGTTTCCCGGCATTAGTTACTGTTGAGAAGGAGAACTTGAACAAATTCTGAGTGAATGTTGAAATTGGCCATACGAACTTCTTCATAGCTATGTGCTTAGGAATGGGGAACCATTGCTTCCTTCAATTCAGTGATGAATTTCCTCGATAATTTTATATCTCTTCCAAATCGCGAGCGAAGTAATAAGTGGCAGATATAAGCTGCATGACACGGTTTGGGTTCAGGTATACGATTGTGGAACTATAAGCAATGATAATATGAAGAGTATCTTTTGTTTGTGGCGCATGTAAAATAACTACGTGACCTAACAAAGAATTCTTTATGTTTCAGACTCTCAAAAACATAATATGTTTTGAAATGTATGAAGTGGAAAATAAGAAATAATAATGAAAAATTTATTTTTTGAACTTTTGTTGTATCCGATGAAGAACGTATCTTAGATGTTGTTCCCAGGGAGGACGGAGCTCGTAACTCTGGTTAAGACGGGGAGTCGGGCAGGCAGCACAAACTGTCAATAATCCCCAAGTAGAATATATTGTAGTTTTATTGTGTAAGAGTATGGAGTAATAGCATTTACATCTACAATGTATAAGTGACAATTCTCGCCAGTGGACTCTTCATTACCGTTCACACTCACTGAATGTCCAGCTTCGTACTCTGCTGCTCAGACATAGTTCGAGCTACGCAACAGACTGCCCTCGCAGAACAAAGCAACTATTGTTGCATGACTTGCTTCACACACTGGTCGCGCGATACACTTAACGATTCCAGTTATAAACATAAGAAATGGAAGGAAATCATATTCCTCCCATGCCTGGTCTTAAGAGAGGTGAGAACTAGACATCAGTAAATTTAGCTTATGATTAACATACAGTACATGTAAGAACGCTAAAAGAAAAACACAACATAAAAATCAATGTGTGTCAACTAAACAACACTTTCATAATGAGTGAAAAAACATAATGAATTTAGTAATTTTAAGTGCTTGAATATATTTTATTTTAAAGCAGTTTAGTTTTGAGGCTTAATACAACGAAGTTCTGCTGAACTCCTACGATAAATCAGCCCCATATAATGTCATTTATCTTGTTCTTATGGTTAGCCTGAGACATGGAAAACTTTCTGGAGAGCAGTAGATGTTGTTCGGGCTCCCTGTGGGGCTGTACTAGCTGGAAAACATATTCCGAGAACACTGCATGTCGAAGTTTATCGTCGCAAGTCGGAAGGAGAACAGCAGCAACAGTCCATTTGCTCTCTCGTACTCCAGCGATAAACGAAATTGGGCGTGAGCTGGAAGTTTAAAGTCGGCTGTTGTGACCGTTCGAGAAGCCTTCGCCGGTAATGGAGTTGTGTCCGGGTGTGAATTACAAACAACGGGCTTTATTTTGCTCCTATATGTTGGGGCTTTTTTGTGCGTTCTTTTCACAGGGTGCAAATCAATTCGGATGCTTCGGGATGTTGATGGATTTGGAAACGTGACCCGAGTGTTCGACCTGAGCAAAGTAGCGGTTTTCACTATGAACGATCGGAAGTTTGTTGTATGTAGGTGTCAAAGACGAGTTACACAATTAAATATAATTGCCTAACCTAATATTGCACATTTGTGTGCCACTATTGCATGCATGATATTTTACACGAACTTTTTGTGTGCAGTGTATGTGTAAACCTAAGCTGCACAGAAATATTTTTTATCTCCCTGAAGATGGTTAAAGAACTGAGGCCGAAATATGTATGAGCAATAATTAATAAATAAAAACGCGGTGCAAAAAGTTGGTGTTAAATATTACGTATGTGATTAATTAACTGATTAACACTTGCGAGCGCTGAGGTCAGAAAGTTTTGGCTGCCGGTCTGCTGTCCAAGAACTGAAAATAAAAAAACTGAAAAGACTCTAATATTTCCTGATTGGTGCGGATATGAAACTTGAGCTCTCAGACTGCGAGGCGACGGAGTGTAATCGAGAATGGGGTTGTGAGGAGGATGTTTGGTCCTGCGACGTAGGAAGTATAAGTAGGTTGGACAAAATAAGGTAGTGCAGGAGGGCGGGTTCATAGTTGCTATGACGTTCAAACCAGGACGGACGAGAAGGGTGGAGCATGTCACAGGCACGGAAGAGGAGTAGAAGGCAGAGAAGGCATTCGTTGGAAAATCTGAAGACGTTCTCTTGGAAGACCTGATTGTATGGGGGAGTTTAATGTGAAATCGAGCTTAAAGAAATTCCAAACTTTACGAACTTGATTTGTTTGATTTAGGAAAGGGATTAATACCAGGCAGTTTATAGGACATTGTAGTGGAATTTTTTTGTTGTACACAATGTGAGTAGCTTATTGACTGTCTGAGTAGCTAGCAGTTTCTGAAGTTCTCTTCTCCATGGTATTGCTTAACTTTAATCGGTATAATTTATCTTTTAACTATACGCCTTAGTGATAGATCAATACAAATTCTGCTGTGGCGTTTTGAAACTGTGCGCTCCTCCACATACAATGTGTTTGATTGTTTCATATGATTCTCAGATTATACAGAAAGTAATTCTCTTCACGTTACCGAATAATCGTAATACTAGTTACAGAGGATTTGCTATGAGAAGTGGCACCTGAAAACTTTGAAAAAAATTCAATTTATTTCCCCTTTCAAGTTCTTCATACTCTATTGAAAATCAGCGAGACAGTGCGTCCTGGTATTTAAATCATTAATTCAGTTATTTAACGACGCCTTTTAAAATTTCTTCTTATATATTCACTTCCTTTATGGACTCAGTCCATCGTCCGGACTTCCTAAAGCAACAGACTGTTTTCTTCTACCCTCAACTAAAACGCTTGGGGAAACCCTGCTTAACTGGATCCAATAGGAAATCCAGTGCTCAAATTCTTCGCACTCGGACCGGCCTTCTGGCAAATAATCGAAAACCTGACCTCTCCAATACAAGGGAATGTTGACTAGTGTACTGCTGCAGAGGATCCAGTCGTTAAAACAGTGTTAAAGCTGTTTTAAGGAACTTTACTTAAAAATACGTCATTTAAACATCCTTGTTGTGGGTACTGTGATGAACACACAAGAAAATCTGATTTCGTCTGCATAACTTAAACTTTCTAAACTAAAGGTTTTACTTATAAAGGAACAAACGAATAGTTTAGATAAATACGAGCACGCCGTTTATATAAGTATGCAGAATTCCAGATATGACAGCAACATTTTCAACTTATCGATCAGTGTAAAAAATTTGTCATATGATATCAAGTTGAAGAAGGAAAGTTATCCCATTTCCGAAAACTTGTGTCTTAGGCGAGAGTGTAATACGGCACACAAAGGCAATATACCTAACCTTAAACACTGCGATAACATGGTCAAGAGGGTGTGTTAAATAATGAAGCTCTCAATTTACAAGACTATTATACAGAGTGTTTCAAAAAGAGCTTTACAACTGGACATGTTCCAAGAGTTCCTCATTCCACAGTTAGACGAAGATGACCAAGAAGGACGCATTCACTTCCAGCAAGACGGTGCACCCCCTCATTAACTTGGAGAAGTGCGCGAGTACCTCAAAACCCGTTTCCCAGTTCGGTGGTTAGGTAGAGCGGCGCCGATAGCATGGCCACCCCGTTCCCCGGATCTTACTCCCCTGGATTTTTTCTTATGGGAATTCGTTAAAGATCGAGTGTTCGTACCACCTTTTCCTGCAAATGTCGTTGAACTCCGAAATCGAATTACTGCCGCAGTTGCAAAAGTGACGCCAGAGATGCTACGTAGCGTGTGGCAAGAGACTGACTACAGGTGGGACGTCTGCCGCATTACCAATGGAAGTC
>Ga0136643_10012487_pt1 | contig 12658 bp, 8 predicted proteins | sample TergutLab28metaG_FD_96883 | JGI IMG/M metagenome (GOLD analysis project Ga0136643, IMG submission 96883) | Labiotermes labralis P1 segment gut microbial communities from Petit-Saut dam, French Guiana - Lab288 P1 (version 3) (version 3) | ecosystem: Host-associated > Arthropoda: Insects >...
CTACAAGGAGAGAGTGGATGAGATCATTCAAGACGACAGGCGTGTGACTGTGGACACAGACTACCATCTTTTCGGATTTGTGAAGGATCAGCTGCGCGGACAACGTTATGGGACAACGGAGGTAATTCAGAAAGCAGTGCGTCAGTGTCTTCGGATGGCTGGAACGGAATTTTACAAAAGGGGAATTTTCAAACTCCCAGAACGCTGGGAGGAATGTGTACCAAGAAGTGACGGTTATGTGGAAAAATAAAGAAAGGTCTGTAGATTAAGGCGGTGTATTTGGTTTGTCAATAATAAGGCGTTTTACTTTACAAAAAATGGTTGCTCATGACTTTCGGTACGGCCCTCGTATAATAATAATAATAATTTTAACCAAAATATGCACTAGCTACATCACAAGAAATTTTTGTTTATTGTAAACTATTTATTGCCGTATATTTTAATTAAATTTGCCTGCACACTCCCTGAAAATGGTAACAGCGCCGAAACGTGTAGGGGCCAAAGAATAAAAAGAATACATAGATTATAGAATTGTGCATTTTTTGGTGTTACCGAAGTTTTAATATATTGTAATGCATGAATTGAGTAGTGTAAAAGTGTATTGTGTTCATAACATAATATCGACCTTATTAATGCATGTTTTACAAAATTTATATGAAACGTATTTCTGCGCGATTAATTTACAAAGAACAAGAGCCAACAAACTGTGTGTACCGCCTACTATAGTATTAAGATAGCGTGAATCTTTACCAAGGGGGTGTTTGGGTATTTCGTATAAGTCTCGCAATAAACAACCGTATGCAGCTTTAATCAATTGAATATTTTGAAATAAAATTTCAGTTTGAACTTTTTTTTTTATTTCCAGTGTTTAGTATTTACTAAACACCTTTCAACAGGGTTATCCAGAAAAAAATACAAAATACTTGGGAGGTTAATTGCAGAATTCAGTTCTGTAAAAAGAAACGAGATCCTAATTTTTTACGTAACGGGTAATAATTCGTAAGGATTCGAGTTTTTGGTACAATTTTTGTGTTTGTATACCTTAAAGGTACGGAAGAATATTGCCTTTAAACTTTTAACCGAAACATACGGTGTTCTCTCAGAGGTACGAACAGGATCTTTGTTGAAAGAGTAGATTATTTTTCGACCTCTTAGCGTTTCGTGAGGGGCTACGATGTGCAACACTGTATTTAAGTATTTCGGGAGGTTCTTATGGAACGAGAGTTCAACCGTCTTTTTGGTGTATGGTTTTACGACGCCGTTTATGATTAGGAACTATTTATAAATAACTTGTTTAAGGCTGTCGTTTCTTTTCAGTGACAGTTTACTTGTACAGTTGGAAAACTGAATACTCAAGCACCATAAGCCACATACAAAGCTACGGAGATGTGGTTTTTATGGTGTTTATTAAATTTTAGGGGGAGACGAAAAACAGTGGGTCCGTGTGCTGTGTTAGCAAATGCAAGAACTTGAGCTGGAGCAGCTAGTGTCGGACGTATGGAGTTCTTGCAAAAAACGTAGCAAAGTAGCAACATCATGGTTGTCTCTGACCGTGCTTAAAACGTGACCTAGAGCCGGCAGGTTTTAATCCTGGCTGCTTTACGTCAGTGAGAAAATTCGTTTCACTCCGTGAGATAATAAGAAAAAGATGTCATCTACACGGTCACCCTTCGTAACTTTGTTGTCCCGACGCGCTCAGTCTGGTAGGTGATCCTCTTTCGGGAAAGGAGTGTGGTTGACCGAATCACGTTTAGTTTTAGTGATTTTCTTTTTTTACTTATGTTTTATTTATTCATCTTATTCTTAATATAAAATAATGGAGTGCTATATCCAGTAAAACAACTAGATTATTTCTAGAAAACTAACACAGTCACTTCTCTGTACTCGTACTTACACTACACTCGTACGCGACTGAATTCAGACTGGATTGCTAGCGTCCCTTATCATCTCCCAACCATTACTTCGTTTAAATTTCTCTCCCGTACACCCCTCCTACCTATCACCAACGGTTCTGAATATACGTTAACAGATTAAACCGAAAACGTACGGCTATGAACCGTCCGTAACTGACGCCAGCAATCCTAAGAAACAACTGTACTAAAAATTATCGGCTGCAGTCAGTATCTAATATGGGGACAATGTATGGTATTAAGAGAGATGACGTAACAGTTAAGTAGGGAGAACTGCAACGCAAGCAGCGTCATTGGCCTATCCCAACACTTAACCTGCTGGGGAATTTCATCAGAGAGGCGGTATGCAGAAAAGCACATAATATTTGAGATCTGCGCTCTTCTGGCGTACTACGCAGCGTAGAGAAAATTTCCTTTTTGGGTTTATTGACCCTTGAAGATGTGACAGACAGGTTGCACCGAAACGTCGGTAAGGAATTACCACTCTACGCTACGTAATATACCAGTAGAGCCAGATATCGTCTACATCGCGGCGGAAGCCTGTATTCAAGCACACAAAATTTGGTTTGATAAATACAAAGTACAAGAAATTTAATGAACATGAAGGTAATAAATTAGGCTATACATGATACGAATTTTTTTCGAAGATGCGAAGCTGAAAAATCGAATCAGATTGAATTGATTGATACTGCGATGAACATTCTATTTCAGAATCACCCAGTGATTTCATGAGCGGCTGAAAAATGATCAGAAACTTAAAACTGTCATAGCTCGAAATTTTTCGAAATAATTTGTAAGATGTGAGCTTTCTCCTCACACAAAACACACTATATCTGCAATACAATAAACAGGAGGTTAATTACGTTTAGAAAAACGATCACTGTCGTGAGAATGTTGCAAACCCCGTAAGAAAGAATGCAGAATTTTTAAGTGTTAGATGAATTGGTCCCTGTAGTTATAAATTTAGGATTTAGAGATTTAAATAAGATTCTGCAAGATACTTTCTTAAGGCTACATTTTAAGTGATTTAGGCGTAGTTGGGAGAATAATATTAAATTGGATCTTCAAAAAGTAGGATGGGGAGGCATGGACTGGATTGATCTGGCTGAATATGGGGACGGGTGGCGGACGCTTGTGGTTGCGGCAATGAACCTTGGGGTTTCATAAAGTGCGGTGAAATTTAACTAGCTGGGGACCTGCTAGATTCTCAGACATGACTCTGCTTCATGGAGTTAGTTATTTTAAGTGCTTTTACTTGGAAGAATTAAACATGAATATCACAATACAGAAACTGACAGCTAATTAAAACCTCTCTCAAATTATCAGGCATCCTTGTGTACTTTTATCTTATCTTATTAAATTTAAACCATAATTGCAACCTACATTAATTTTCGTAAGTCAATTGCGAAGCTGGTTTCATAAAGCTAGACTTTTCGGACCCAGCTAAACAAGCTTCTATATTTGAGAGTTTGTCACGCAGACAGTTCATCAAATCTTGCACAGTTTAAGGCTGTTCGTGTGTTGCACGATAGATGGCTAACTTGCAGCTGAACAAAATTCAAAACCAACGAGGGGGAAAAAATCGCGAAAAACGGGCCCTGTAAACGATTCCATTATTTTAATTGTAACTAACTATATGTATATATAACTAAGTATCTCCGTGGAGCACAGTTATTCCTGAGAAGCTAACAGGTCCTGAGAAAGTCATGAAATTCCTGGCATTTTATTCGCAAGGGCCCACAACCTGTCCCTATACCATCCTTCTTCTGTAAGATCCGTTTTAATATTACCCTTCCTTATAGGCTTAGGTCTTCCGTGTTATCTCTTTCCTCCAGGTTTCCCCACCTCTGCTGTTCCTTATACGTGTTTCATGACCTGCCCGTCTCATTCTTCTTGATCTTATCACCCGAATGCTATTTTGCTTTCAACCTATTTATTTCAGAAGTAAAATGATAGTGAGTTACGTCAGGCGAACGAAACTTTTGCAGGCACTGATAATATTAGATTACTTGGTAGTGTGAGTAGACTAAATTAGCTGAACACTACCACCTCGCCGATATTTAATTCCATCGTGTCAGCTGTTATATTTGTTCAACGAACTAAAATTTGTCACTTAAAATAATTGAATTCGGACAATAGGTGCAATATATTGTTACAAGTTCACATTTCGGACATATATTATTTTCCCTGACGCTTACTTCTTGAGCTATACACTACATTTATTGCAGATATAAACATACAGATACAAAGCTAATCTCAATAGACATTTCACGTTTATTAGAACCACAAGTTAATTTTCATTCGATTTTTCTTAAACATTGCCAATACAGAAGAAGACAGGCGATGTACGTATAACGTAATATTGAGGCGCGTTCGTGCAGCCACTGTTGCAGTGGAAAAACAGTAAGTGTTACATATTCTGAGAGTGTGTCTGTAGCCTTAGGTATCCAGCATCCAATGCGCATGCGCCATATTGTCATCTGTGTCCTGCCCGGTTGTACAGTATTTTTTCACATTCTCTAATAAACGGTAAGATTTTGGGGAAAAAAGGTTATTGAATAAAAAATGTGTTTTCTTATTTTCTCTACAACGTTGGCCCGAAACGCTTCTTATTCAGAGAAGAAATAAGCGAGATGTGATAAAAAAATATGTATCGGTCTTCCATGCGGACGTACGGAGAGATGGACAGAACGAAGCTAATAGTCGCTTTTCGCAATTTTACGAATGCGCCTTAAACGTTTCAATTGCGACTTTTATTCTTACTGATAGTTACTTATAATATTAACTTTCAGTTCTATGTACGATGAAACCTTCCTGGAATCAGTGTAGAAATTCAAGTATGACGTTAATTCGGACATATAAAGCAATATATGTATTGTAAATACGAGAACCAACATCAAATTTGCCTGAATGAGCATCGCGCAAGTACTTTTCTGTTCAATGTTCTGCGATATCCGAAAGAGCAGTGCTTTGTTTGAAGGTTCCCAGGTTTCTCCTTCTTGTACTTCTGATAAAATAGTATTAAGATAAGTATGGAATAATGCTGGAATGACATTGACAGGGGAAAACGTAAATACTGTAAGGAAACCCGGCCACAATGCCACAAGTACCACCACAAGTCTCACTTGGATTGGCCCGAGATGGAATAATGTTTTCCGCGGTCAGAGACCAGAGTGATGACACAGCTTTTAATCAAAGAAGCAAGTTACACTATGAAGATTTATTTTGAAACTTTCAACTGGAATAAATAGAATAAACTGACTATAAAGATTTAGCTCGTATCGCACAGAGGACACAGTTTTCTTTCACTAGAAAGAGAATTAGTGGATGCTGTTGAGGGAGACATCTGCTGTTTACGAACCACAAAGAACCCATCACTGCGCCGAGTAAATGCAGAACATTCAGTGTTAAGCCTGGCAGCACACTAGGCTTTAAATTGTTACACGTTTAACACGTAATTGAATATAAATTCGTCGCGTAATTTGTTTTGCAATGAAACAAAGGCCTGATAAAGAAGATACTTTAGGTTACAACATCTTTCGAGGAAATAACCCGTAATTATGACCAAAGGATAGTGATAACCTGTACCATGCATGCGGATATGTATGTATGTTTCTGTATGTTTACTTTTAATAAGAGAGTGCCTTTTTTTGTAGCTCACTCTTCCCTTGAGCCGCACGGGAGTGAATTCAATAAAATTGATACGCCGTGCTACATTACATAACCTGTTAATTCTTATATTATCATCTTAAAGGAATGTAAAGACAAGGGAAGGTTCTTTAGTTGACTTTTAATCACCTGTGAAAAGTAATTACATTTAATTTTAAAACAATTTTAAAAGCTTGACAGGGCATATTCTTTAATTTGAACGAATTTACGTGCTTCTTTAGTAAAGCACATGTGTGGGTCTATGGAACGTATTCAAAGAGAACCGAACCACAAGGGTCAGCTTCGGGACGTTATCACCGTGCTTTGGTGGAGATGTCACAGCACAGAAGCTTCTTTTTTCACTGATCTGAGGCCCTCCCTTTCAAACGTTTGTATAATGTCTGACCTTTGTTTTAGGAAAGAGAATTTTCCAACGTGTATCCGCTTTATCCTTCTACTTTGTGAGTAGAGATAGCTTTAGATTTGATTCAGTCAGGTACTTAGTGAGTAGCAATTATATTGCTTCATAAAGGCAGTATTATATGCAATTCGCAGTTTTGATTTCGCTACAGAGTTTACGATAAATAGCATGAAAACGAAACATCAGAGAGCTGGCTGCTATTTATGGAACAGTTTCGCTTTACAGCAGAATAATACCAGTTCTTCAGCTCATTCAGTAGGATTTACGGTTGTGACATAGAGCAGAATATATATCATGCTTGTTGATCTGATATTGTGAGAAAGTTGAAAATGACAACAGTTGACACGCTGCTATTCTACTTGGCCATATGAAGCAGATTCTTGTTCAGGATATGCTGTTCCCACATTCACTGAAGAAATATACGTTTTGTGAAGGTTTTCGAAGTCTCATTACTGCGATTACAACATTCCGCCACCGCGTAAGGCAATCTTCTTTCTTGAAGATGGATGCAGTAATTTCTCTGAAGTTTCTTTAGAATTATACAAGCCTACACGGTTTCAATCGCGGAGTACCATGTCCTTCTTTATGTTTGATTTAATAACGTGTTGTCAGAGTTTTATTTGACCAATATACTTATTTCAAACAGTCTTATTCCTCTATGTATCGACATATAATTTATTAAACTTTATAAGTAAGATAAGCGATAATTTATAACCGTCCTTTGAAATGCATATTTCTTGTCCAATATCATATCCTCCATCACATAATTCTTTATTTTCGGGTTTTTAAATATCCATTTTACTGAAAGCAAAAACTTTAAAACAAAATGAAGAGTTATGGTGAAATGTGACGCATTATCTATTCTTTGTCATCGCCATAAGACGCAATTTTTTTAAAAGCAGAAATTAAATTGCCCTTGCAGAAGTAAAAGTCTCTCATATGCTGATATCATTTGGTGATGACTTTGAAGGTTTAATTCGCGGCTATTTGACATATGCATGTCCTACAACAAACGGGTCTGAAATCCTTATTTCATGAACATTGTGCGATAAAAAGTTGCAAGTAGTGATATAAAATTTATACTTGTGGATTGTTGAAAAATACTGTAGTTTTGAAAGTAAGTTTTGCATGGAACAGTGAATGCCTATCTGCTTGAAAGTTGTCATTGCATTTGCGAAGGTCTGGTAAAAAGTGTAAGCCTGCATAATTATTGCACAGGTTATTGATAAATTTAAATGTCTGTGTAAAATAGTTATTAATACAGATTCCTAATATGTTTTTTTGCCCGATTCATTCATTCCGTAGTTGTCTTACGACAGGTCCATTGTCCCTTCCAAAGGGAGTGCTCCACAGAGGACAATCTTGTGTTTTGCTTTCAATTTTCTGCATCCTCCCGTTTCCTTAAGGTCTTCCAGTAGCTGCTTAAATCTTATTCCTCTTCTTCCCATCACTTCTATTCTTCCTTCTATATTTCCTTCAATAACGTGTTTTAGAACGCAATTCTTACGCCAGATGCCAACAGTCCAGTTGGTATTCCTTTTTATTGTATGTAGAATACTCCTTTCCTTCTTGACTCTGTGTAACACTTCTTCGTTTCTCTCACGATCGATCCAACTGATATTCTCTGTCCTTCTCCAGCACGACACTTCAAAACTTTCCAGGTATATCTTATCTACCTCCACAAGTGTCCAATTCTAAGCAACTTACTGAGCCATGCTCCAAGTGTAGCATTTTTTTTAGCATCTTCCTTAATTTTATGTCCATTGGAACCTTTCGGAGGAGGCACTTAATGGCTGGGCGACAGCCGCTGTGGCCGAGCAGTGGATGTCGCCGCCAGCGGCTGGAACTCTTCTTTGTGGCTGGAACACTGGGGTACCACTCAGTCTTAGGAGAGTGTTCACACGAGCCGAAGCGATGCCCAACACGGATACAAGCACTGTGTTTTATTTGGGAAGATCAATCATAGAGATTCAGGCCAGACCTGTGGTGGTGGTGTTACAAGTGTCCATACATGTTCATTGCCTTATGTTATCGAGTGTTTCTCTTGCAATTAACATTAATTATGCGAGATTCAGAGTTCTTACAGCAGTCTTGCTTGAGCCTGAAAAAGGAACTGCTGCTATCCCTCGCAATATGGGAAAAACTTTAGCAGATAACACGGAGTTACATTCGAGAAGATACGAGTCTTCTGCAGTGATATGATTTTGTGAAGAAATTTGCGCAGGTTCAGCAGAAAATTTTATTTCAAATTTGAACTCTTCTTACAAGTAATTGCAGTAACCAACATAAGCACACAAAACGAATTAAAATCGCACATAACATAAAATCCTACATGTTTTAGCGTCAGGACGCCTTCTTCAGAGAATCCAAAATACAAAGCTTGGTAAGTACCAGCACAGCAGTCTTGGTGTTATGATAATAATAGAATGTTAAAATGTCGAAATTATAATATTTCAAAGTTGTTGACTTCAGAATTGATGTAAGATGAAAATGTATGCAAGAGTCTAAGGATGTATGTAACTATATGCCATGTATGCATACAGTCATCTGACTATTTCATGTATGATCCGAGAGGATCTAGTCCATGTGGTATGTGTCGTTGTGTTTCTTAGCGGGAGGTGTTGTCTTTTATGTTATATGCACATTTGTTGGTTACTGCAATGTGATGTAATCTCTAGCCCTTTAAAGTACGGTGAGAACAAGAACAGTGCGCAGCAGTTCATAGCTAATGTAGTATATGATATTTATTAGGAAAGCTAGGGACCCTTTATATACAGGGGGCCGTAGGTCTGGCTGTTGTGCGTTCAGGTGAGATATCTGTTGCCAGAAAGTGGCATTCAGTGAAAAAGTATACTGTTGCCGTGTTCTCGTAAATGTAATTCCTCTGAGCAGTGTCCCTATTGAGAAGGTGATAATCAGAAAGGAATTATACTGATTTCGTGGACCCTGAAATTCCTGACCTTGTACACAAAAGCCTCACAGGAATGGCTTTAACGCCTGAGCGATCATTAACTTATGAAAGAAATTTGTGCTTCATGGGTTTGGTAGCGAGTCATGTAGGTAGCTGGTTAGTTGATTGGTTGGTTGGTTGGTTGTTTGGTTGGTTGGATGGATGGTTGATTGGTTGGTTTTTTGTTTGGTTGGATGGTTGGTTGGTTGGATGGTTGGATGGTTGATTGGTTGGTTGGATGGTTAGTTGGTTGGATTGTTGGATGTTTGGTTGGTTGGATGGTTGGTTGGTTGATTGGTTGGTTGTTTGGTTGGTTGGGTGGATGGTTGATTGATTGGTTGGTTGGTTGGTTGGTTGGATGTTTGGTTGTGTAGAAAGTGCTGTGGAGGAAGAGAGGCGCAGGAGGTGTAAGAAACACTAAATAATAATATATCAGTACATTAAAATTTTGTGTTATCCGTCTTAACAATGTAACGGCTGTTTCTTCCTTCTACAAGAGAAAATATAGCGGACACTTGTTTCTTAAATTTGATGAAGAGAAGTGCTTACTGTTTTGACAGAGACATAAAAGGGAACTTAATTAATGTGATAATGAATGCGGAAATAATTGTTACAGTACACGTCACATTTTAATATTTATTTCTGCAACTGTTTATACGGTTATTTCAGTTTTCTGAATACTAAGTATGTTTTGCGGGCGACCGAATACAAAGAAATGTTCTCTTTATGAGGAAAACGTTACATAGAAATGAAAAGCTTATGAATTATTTACATGTGAACAGGCGTCTGTATTCATTGCAGCCGTCTCCACATTTTTAGCCTCTCGAGGAATCTCAGTTCAAGTGATGCAGACACAGCATATTACACTTAGTATAATTTGTTTCTTTGAGGTTTTTCTGTAGTCTGGTACTGCGAAAGGAAAGCACCTTTTCGGAAAATGGATTGTCTTCAGCGGGTGAAAGAGAGATTGACAATAGTTGCCTTTCGAACATAAGCATTAGATGATGCCCTTCCATTGTACCCGAGGAGGAAAACGGATGCAGTTTCCGAAAATCTTACAGGCCAGTTCCTCTGTTCATTTCATTCTAGTAGGTTTCTCAAATGACGAATTCTGAGACATTTGCAAGCCTCCTTTGATGGGAAATCGGTCCGCCACAAGGACTAGAGCGAAACGGAACAAAGGTAAGAGAAAAATTAGTACACGATGAGTTTAGGATTCTTACAGCGGTATGTTTGAAGATTCCACACTTCAAGAAAGTTATGTCACTTCTGTTAGCGGACGACACTGCGTAACATCCCCGAAGATATGACTCTGTAAAACTAGTTCATAGCCTGCTTTCGTGCAGCTATTTGGATTTGAACCCACGAATTCATTATTCATGTTGTAGATGGAAGGCGCTTTAGATCGTGTGGCCGCCCGAAAAGGTAGCGGTTTCGGTATACAGCACCTTGTTCCGGGTCAACACGATGTGGCTAGATGATTTACTAAGGCAGAAGATGGTCCGGATATCACATGTTTGGACAGTCCTTCTCTTGCACGCCGTAGACAGCGTGGGCGTCTGACAAGGTATGGAGCAGTGACGTTTCCGGGGCCGCTACTTCTCTGTGTTTGCAAGTAGGTAAACCAACATCGATCATTGTTTCCCCAGCCTTTAATTGTCACTCATCGTTCTTGTTAAGCATTACGTCTATAGAGCCATGATTGATCGCCACGCGATGTACTTTTTATCTAGTTTCCTAGGCCGCATTGCATCTGGCAGAACAAAATTAAAGGTTTAGCAAATATCACTGTCTGTTCCTTGTCATTCCTTACATTTTCCTTCCTTATTAACTGTTAGCAGTTTCTCGTTGGTCTTATGAAATAGCTCGTTGCAGCGGAGATTTTATTAACTGTAATTGTGCCGCCATTGAATTATGTACCATGCCAATTTTTTTATGAACTCAAAGGCTTGAAAGCACGCTACGGCATATTTGGGACGGAAAAGATTTTTACATTACCGTTTCAGAATTTTTTCAACCATCTCCACTAATACTTATTTGTGATGACCTCATACCTTTGTGGTAGGAAGGATTGAGCCCAACCAACGCCGACACCTAATATTAGTCTAAATTTGGGCTCTTCTCATCCCTGTGTGAAGGCTTATGACACATTACGGACCCGCGACTTTACCTACACACCTTGTGTGTGTGTGTGTTTTAGGGGAAGTAACGCCTGAAGTTAAACGTAGGTCATTGAGTTGTGCGTAGACTTAGATCTTGCTGGCTTAATCCTAAACACAGTGCAAGCATTACGAATTTATGTCAGAAATTATCCTTGAAATTGTTTATTAGCTGCATAATCAAACATCTAAGTTGCTTACGTCACAAATAACCCAACCCACTAGTGAGTACACAGAAGCACTGCCCTTTACCTAAATATTATACCATCTAATCTTTGATGGATTTTGATTCACAGACTTCCCTACATTACGCTTTGGGCTAATGGAATGATAAGATAATATTCAAAGAGATAAATTTCTCCATGTCACCCCAGTTTGAGTGCACTGATAAATGAAGTCCCTGTAATAGATGGGGACAGCTTTCATACATTTTGATGTGTTATCTGAAGTTACTCTGTTATGTAGGTGACACAAACTGCCTCATTAAACAAGACCTACTTTTATTTTTAAGAGTGTCCGTGTTAGAGTTGTATTATATTGTGTAACAGAAATTCACGAATTTTAAGAAGTTCTGTTCTCCAAAACGCCAAGTCAATTGAGATATAACAGAGTTCTGAATGCTTGTGTGCGCCTGAACATTTTTAGGGCCGAAATATTTTGACGCAAACATAAAGATAAATTTGTCTTTCTGTACGATCATGAAATTATTATTATTATTATCATCATAATCATCTCATTTATGCAGGGTATTTATACTTATATTCCTGAGACAAACTATGTCCCTAGGTAATAGATTGTTGCAGCTATTCTGTTGTTACTATTCATGGTGGTTATATCGTTAGTTTCAGTGTTGAATCTACTGTACTTTTACATTAGTACTTTCCGAAGTATGTGTGCAGTGCCAATATGGCTGTTTTCTGTAGTTCCTTGACTTCATGTTTTCCTGGCATGTTGCTTGCGTATTTTCTGAATGACTTTGAAATAGTCCCAGTCGCCCCTATTATTAATGGTATCACCTTTGTTCTTACATTCCACATGCGCTGTATTTTATATTTTATAATCTTCTCGGCTTCTTTTTTAATCACAATTCTGTCTCCTGAATTGCAACGTCTATTAACATACATGTTACCATTTCATTATTACGGATTATAATGTCTGGTTTGTTGTTGGGGATAGTTCTGTCAGCTTGCACTTGTTGATTCCACAATATGGTTACCTTGCCTCCTTGACTTGTTTGTACTGATTTTGGCACATGCTCATACCAGTGCCTTTTGTCCAATTGTACCCCTGTTTCCTTGCATATGTTGAAGTGTAGCTGTGCACACACTCTATCATGTCTTTTATGTACTGTTCTTTTGCCAGTATTGAGCATGTTGATATTATGTGGTCTATTGTCTCGTCAAATTGTTGGCAAAGTCTGCACTTGCTATCTGTCTCTGTGTTCAATATTTTTGTCGCGTAATATTTTGTTTATAGCGCCTGGTCTTGTGCTGCCACTATTTCACTTTCAGTTTCTGCTTTTAGGTCTCCCTTCGATAGCCAGAGGAACATGTCTTGTTCCCTAATAACC
>Ga0136643_10012500_pt1 | contig 12652 bp, 16 predicted proteins | sample TergutLab28metaG_FD_96883 | JGI IMG/M metagenome (GOLD analysis project Ga0136643, IMG submission 96883) | Labiotermes labralis P1 segment gut microbial communities from Petit-Saut dam, French Guiana - Lab288 P1 (version 3) (version 3) | ecosystem: Host-associated > Arthropoda: Insects >...
CCCCCCCCCACATGCGCACGCTCGCACACACTTTTGTACAGGTTCACAAATTTTGCAGTAGTAAAATATCTGCTTTGTGCTGCTGTACCTGCAGCAAGTGTTGATGTTTTTCTTGAAATCATTATCAGATAATCCGAAAGCAATGCAGTTACATGTTAATGTCACTGAATAACCAAAGCTGCAACATGTGATAAAAAAATATATGTATGTCATTAACCCAAGAGAATATAATTGTTTCAGCGTCCTTATCACAGCACAACTAGATACCATATAGCGGAAAGTAAAGATATGAAGGGGTTTTCAGTTTACCTGAAAAGTGACTTTAGCAGCACAGAAAATTATAGCAGATATAAAGAATTTGAGCCCCTTTTTTTATGGTCCTAGCTTGTTTTCATTGTCTTCTGAGTAATGAAAATGCACTTTATTAATAGAATATGCTGAAGCAGTATTACTTTATCCAGTTTTGATAGCTGACCTCCCTAACACTGCATATAGCTGTAGTCAGCGTGTTCTGGCCACCACTTGGCTCTCCTTGAAATGGCCTGGCAGCATTATTACATTGTCTGTCACAATGTGATTCTGGGTGCCATTACAACCCTTCTAATATTCTCTCTTTCCTTGCCATGAATTGCTTCATTTTCTTTTGACAATACACTTTAGTCCATTGTTGACAAGAATTGAAAAGTACTGTAATTTATATGACATTGTTCTTGAAACAGATTGAAAATGGTTGGTGCTGTGTGCTGCGTGTTTCCTGTCTTATTAGCTAGCCTCTTCACCCCCATGTTAATAGCTATCAGTTACGCTGGTCACACCAAAACACTGATCATCAGATGTATCAGTGAAACAATCAGTCTATATACAACACCTTATTATGGTTGTGTAAGACAGCCATCATCAGGTTTTGTATTTCAGAAGTAGAGAATTATGTATGAGGTTTGTTCAAATACTATCTGGATTGGAATTGTAGTGGTTGTTCACTGGGTGGGATGCGTTTGCAACCAGTCGTGACATGTTCGTACATGTCTTAGCAACTCATGACACAAGTTGCAAGTGGCTGTGTTTGCTCAGTTGGCTGTAGTAGGTCGCGGAAGTAACGTGCGTTTATGTCATGGCGATTTTTATGATGTGTGAAAGTACCGAACAACGCATTTGCATCAAGTTTTGTTTTAAAATCGGAAAAACCGCAACAGAAGCGTATCAATTATTGCAGCAAGCATACAGTGAAGATGCAGTGGGTCGTACACAAGTGTTTGACTGGTTCCGTCGATTTAAAGAGGGTAGAACCTCTTTTAAAAGTGACCCCTGCTTGGGACGACCGTCAACATCGAGAAACGAGGAAATGATTGCTAAAGTTAGAACAGTCATTTGCAATAACAGGAGATTGACAGTACAAGAGATAGCTGATGACTGTGGGATCTCCATGGGCTCATGCAATGCAATTTTAACCGACGATCTGCACATGAAACGTGTGTGCGCGAAATTTGTGCCGAGTTTGCTAACAGATGACCAACGTGAGCAATGTCATCCAATTGCTTGTGATTTGTTTGAGCGTTCATGTGAAGACGTGCAGTTTCTTAAGAACATTGTGACAGGTGACGAGTCCTGGGGCTACAGGTACGACCCAGAGACAAAACAGCAATTGTCACAGTGAAAGGTTACCACGCCTCCACGACCAAAGAAGTGGCGCCAGGTGCGAAGCAAAACAAAGGTCATGTTACTGGCGTTTTTTGATTCTGAGGGTATTGTACACCATGCGTATGCTCCCAACGGGCGAACAATTAACGAGGAATTCTATGTGGAAGCTTTGCGACGTTTGCATTAATCAGTTCACTGAAAACGACCAGAAAAATGGAAGGATGGCGACTGGATCCTGTATCATGGCAATGCGCCTGCACACACTTCACATCTTGTCCAGCAGTTTTTGGCCAAACATGGAACCACTCAGTTGCAGCAGCTGCCATACTCACCAGATCTCGCACCGTGTGACTTTTTCCTATTCCCAAGGCTTAAGAAAGTTCTGAAAGGACACCGATTTGAGGCAACAGAGGACATCAAATGAAATTCGACGAACACTCTATTAGACATCCTGAAAGAGGAGTTTGCAGAATGTTTCCAACAGTGGCAGAAACGTTGGGCGAAGCGTGTAGCTGCAGAAGGGAACTATGTTGAAGACAATTAGGGTTAATACCCCGTAAGCCTTACCTACTTCATGTACTGTGGTCAGTCCGGATACTTTCTGAACAAACCTCGTACTTCAGCAGTATGAAGCCTGATGATGGTACTTTATGTGCTTCTCAAATAAAAAGCCTGATGTTGATTGAAACATGTAGCATTTTTTGATTACCATAATAAGGTGTTGTATGTAGACCGATTGTTTCACTGATATATGTGTATTGACACAACAGGTTTGACACACAGTAAAACAGTGATCATCATTTTAATTGTTGCATTCATTGGGAATGAAAACTAACAAAGCTTGTTGAAGATGATAGCTTGGTATGCAATAACTGTGTAATGCAAAAGAGAGTTTATGAGTTTTTTGACAGATTTAGAGAGGCAGATCATTGTTATTGATGTTGCACTTATGGCTGGCTAGTGACTGTGTATGGGTTTCATGTTAAGGTACAGATTTTTAGCTCATCAGGGACAATATAAAAGTAATTCTAATCAAATTTGATCTGAATTGAGTGTCAGCTGTTGAAACAAGCAGTGAAATAGCTTGACGTCATTAATTCTATGGACTTTTCCCATTGTGTGTTTTTAAATTTCACATGCTGTCTTTCAGGGTAGGATAGGTCCCTGTCTTCAGGCTGATAGGACTGTGTAATAATTATTTACAATCTGATTAAACACAGACTGGAGAGTAAAACAGTGAATACATCATACTTCATTGACAGTTTAAAAACTATGGCAGTACAAATCTTACGAAACATCTGATACACAAATATATAGCATTGGTCATTACAGAGATATCATATGCTGTTTTCAGAACCTTACAGAATAGTAGTGCAAGAATTATTGAAGTTTAAACAAAGAACTTTTTTTTATGGAAACAGGAAACATTTGGACAGTTGTGTCACACATTTTTAAAAGCACGGTGATTACACAAAAAAGTAGAACATGTCTGAGTAATGTGCTCTTTATTCGTCATAACTTTGACGATAATTGGCATGTATTTTTTACGTATCTTTCTTTCATTGTCTGCATACTCATTAACCTTTTAAAGACCCATGTTCACATACGTGAATGCACATAGGAAAACACCATTAGCAGTTTATTTTATATATTTAGGCAACAAAGAAACTACTGCATTTTTAAGACATACCACATAATGTCCATTTTATTTTCCTAAACATGCCACTTATTTTATCATGTTGTGTTCGAATAATATGTTTTTCATAAACCATGTGCTGAAATTTAAGTACCCACTCAAGTAGAATAAAGGGTAAGAGGATTTTTGTTTGTGACTTTTGGGTTGTAGATTTCAAATTTAGAAAACAAACATAATTGTTGAGAAATTTGTTGTTGTAGTTATGATCATGGTATTCCTAATGTGTGAATTGCATGGTGTTTAGGCACAGAACCATTGCCAGCACTTGTTTTGGAGGAGAAAGTCATCTTTGGGCTGAATGCAAAGGCTGTATCTCAACTGACACTGGCAAAGATTCGGAAGGTGTATAGCCGGGCTGATAACAAGGCCATAGCCAAGCAGCTAGGAATGTCATCCCACGAGAATGCTACTCCAATACGTATCCTTCACAACTCAGCAGGCCACTTGGGTGGTCCAGCTCGTTCGCTTGGGGGTGTTGTTATTGGTTACCTGGGAGTACGTGTCTTCTCACCAAGACCTGTGGCCAAGATGATTGAAAATGTAGGAGGCTGCTCAGTATTGCTTGGTGAGTTTCCTGCCCCAAATTCCATGTCTTGATGATGATGATGATGATGATGATGATAATGATGGTGGTGGTGGTGGTAGTGGTGGTAGTAGTAGTAATAGTAGTAGTAGTAGTAGTAGTAGTAGTAGTAGTAATGGTAGTTATTATGTGCTGGTAATTGTTATGAATTTGTTATTAGTGCTTTTGTGTATTTGTGTATGGTGTGTGTGTGTGTGTGTATAATCTAACTAGCCAGAGTGTTTTTGTAAGTTTTTCAGGTCGTGTATTAAAGTAGGCCAACATCTTACTCATAAATACTGCTACTACCACCACCACCACCACAACCACAAGGATGATGATGATGATGATGATGATAACAACAACAATAATAACAACAACAACAGAAAAATGTTGTCATCATTGTTGTAGTCATCATTGTTGTGCCTTTTTAAGCTGATGATGGTAGATTAACTTCCTTGTTCTTGGCTCTTTCAGAGCAGTTAACAGGCATTCAACTGGGAAGGCAAGTCTTTGTTACAGGAACTGTATATTGGATTATGCCATGCATTGTTTCTATTCAATTCCCATGCATACAGTATATTTTCTTGTGATGTAGTTTAATGTTATCCTTCCATTTTCAGTTTAGTCCCTCAGGCAGGTCAATAGCCAAGGGGGTGCAAAATATCAAAACATACATCCAGAAAAATATTCTAGGGCTAGTAGCCACATCCGGTGGTTGAATGGCAAGTAACCCAATGTTTTGAGGATCATATCTGTCCTCGTCATCAGGGAACTGACTTCCTCCAAAGTCTGTCTGTGTCATGATGTACCTGCCCAATATAGCTTGTGGTGAGACAAGGGGGTTTGTGGGTAGAGTCAAGTACCTGCTCTGCTTGATCCTGCCTTTACATTCATTAACATGATAGTTATAGGTGATCAGGCATGGCTCCATATGAAGTTACCATTTCTGTTAAAGTTATTAATTGCTTCCATTACAAGTAGGGTAACTTATCCTGATGCCTTGTCTAATATTGAGGTGCCATGGACATCGATGCCACTGCTGACTTCTTTGGTTGATGCAGATATATGTACTCTTTACACCTTGTCCCAATATTCCATCTACTCTGTCGTACATACACTTCTCTGCACTCAACAGAATTCAGGATATGCCTGGGAATTAAGGTCCCAAGTGTATATGAACTTTGCTCTGTGGAGTAAGTAAATTAGTTATTAGTTAGGTAGTCATTCAGTAATTTTATCAAAAATGTATTTTTATTTTCCTCCTTGTGTCCTTAAAATTTCAGTACCTTTTGGAACATAGAACAACCGTAATGTTATGCTTTGTTGTAGTTTTCAGCTATCAGGGTTTATGAATATTACATGTTCTAATATTGCAGGTCTTATTGCAATGGCCCAAGATGTGGAAAGTTTGTATGCTGCAGTGAAGGCTCTGGTATGTGTGGTACGAACAAATCGTGCTGTTCACCTGGAGATGGATAGATGTAGAGGTTATCAGACACTTGCCATGCTGCTGCGACGGAAACGACACCTTCTCAACAGTCACATTTTGCATCTTACATTTAGCCTAGTTGGAACAGTAGACAGTGGGAGGGAGAGCTCTTCCATTCCAAACACTACAGCCTTCCAGGATCTGCTATGTGATATTGAGGTGACTATAATCTAAGTATATTTTCATGAGGTTTTCTGGTCTTGGGTTAAATAGGCAAACATTTTACCTTGGACCCCTACTTCCAGCGGTTTTAAATTACTAACTAACTCTTATTTCCATCTGCTCCCAACTTCGGACAGAATGAAAGTAAAAGAAATAACTCCAATTTATATGTATAAGAAAAACTTTAATAAAACAATTATAATCCCCCTGGCACCAGTTTTCTAATTAACAATGGGAATCCTTCTAATAGGTTTTTTTTTCCTCAGGTGTGGCATGAGGCTCCAGGTGAACTTCAGCGTTCGTTGTTTGAGCACTTGTATGAGCTTGTAGCTGAGTCAAGTGAAAGGAGGACCAATCTGAGAATAGTCCGGGACCTTGGACTTGTAAAGAGACTCCTCCTTATTTTAGCAGATGTGAATAGTGGACCTACCAGACATGTCCTCATGGCATTGCTGGGGGCCTTACTTGGTGGTCAACCAAGAGCATCTGACTTATTACTGTAAGTAACAAATGTCAAGATTATTTTAATAGATCTTAGTACAAGACATCCCATTGTGTTTTATAAGTTAAATAACAGGGATAATGCAGTAAGTACAACTATTTTTGTTGTTGTAAAAATGACACATATGTGTTGTATAAAACACTACATATTTTGATATGAGGGGTTATTATCAGGTGTAAAACGTAAAACTTGCCTGTAACAAGTCATGAAGACTCTGAGGGAGGAAGAAATGTTGGGCTTCCATCCTTGCTTTGACATTTGGCACAACTAGAATGGCAGAATTGTCAGTTCTATGTTTTGGCTGCACTTTACCCCCAAGGAAATTCCTCATTTTTGTTAGAGGCTGAGTGGACTCCAGGGCTACTAAATGCATATAAAAGGAATAAGTCACTTTTAAAATATCCAGGGACCCTACTGGGAATCAAACCCAGAACCTCCCATTTTGTGGTGCAGTTTCTCAACCAACTGTGGCTCTGATGTAGGAGTGAGAATTGTAAATGTTTAGCCACAGTCCTTTTATGCATTTTCAGCTGATGATGACCCCCATGATTCGAAACATTTAGTGATGTATAAATACAAATATTGTTTGTATAATAAAAATAATAGTGTTGATTGCATTATCCTTATTATTTAAATGTAAGGTTTATGGTCTTTTGGGATGTGATGCCCTATACTTTGGTAGATAGCGACAAACATTTTGGAGCAACTTGGTACTTGTCTTCTGTCTCAAAGTTGGAGGCACAGGTTCCTCCAAAATGTTGCCACCTATCTACCAAACTACACAGTGACACTGTACTGAAGACCTTATCTTGTTATTTACAGCTGTGAAAACTTCAGGCTTCATAAATTACTGAAAGATAAAATTTAACATTCTCTGCATTAGTTTAAATGAAGGGGATAGGGAATGCTGAATTTGGATCTTTTTAATGAATGGATGGACTAGAATTGATTTCAGATATTGAATGCTTATATCACTGGGGTGCTTGTATATTGTCTGTGGAAAGCTGCTTATGAGTCAGTCCACACACATGATTATGTCCTTTGTGCATTTTGTATGATATCAACATACAATGGAAGAAAACTTATATTTCCCCCACTCCAGCCATTCTCTTCACATGAATGTTGTTAGTGATAATGGTATGGTAAACTTTACTAGAACTGTGCAATTTGGGTTGTTTCATACAGGCCAGAGGGGTATTGGAGGGGAATACAGTAGGGGTAGGGAGTGGAAAGCCCTAAGCACCATCATCCCCACCATCAATTATGACTTCATGGGATGGTCTGAGCATAGATATGTGTAAAGGAGGAGGAGCAGTACAAAATTTGTTACCCTGTGTGGTAGATCAGTCATGGATGTACTTAACCCTGCATTAGTTATGGGAGGTAAAAGGGAAGTCTTAGTTTTTATTGTTCTGAGCTTTTTTTCCCCCACATGATGTAAGCTCAAATATACTGCTGTTTTATGAGAGTGCTGTGGTCCTACATATCTGGAACAGGTTTGGTCAGTTTGTGGCAGCAACACTACCCATTTTCTCCGGCGCCAATGAGAAGAACCTTGCTTTGCTGGAAGCAGCCCCCATTACCAGTACTCTGCCATGTGAACTGGGTGAAGGTGAGAAGGCAGATAGGGACAGTGATTCTGCTAGCAACATTGTACTAAGGAACCGCTGCTTGCAGCTACTTCACTCCCTGTTGTTTACTCCTCCCAACACTGTCAGTCTGGGGTATGTGGAACTTCTTTTTTTGAATAAAAACTTTTCAGCATTTAATTGGACTGAACAATTCAATTAATTCTGAATTAAGACAAAGTGATTATATATTTATCATAGTATTTTGTTTATGTGGTTCCTTACACAGAGAAGGAAGGAAAAGGAATCCCTCCTTGTTATAAGAGTATGTAGTAGATGGAATGTGAACACATTGTTGTCTTCAGAACTGACAATAAAATAATGCTGTACTTTGGCCGAGTGCATGTTGTGACAGTGTATGACAGGATTATGCACAGCCATACTTCCTACTAGAGTTAGCTTTGAAAGGATTGAGTTTTCTCTTTTTAAGTTTCTTTTTTTGTTGAACTCAGTGTGTTTCTCAGTTTTCTTAGTCACTGCACACACAGAGTTTTCATGTGGAGAATATGAGATCTGAAGTCCCTTTTGCTGGCCACCACCATCATCATCATCATCATCATTGCAGTGCTTTGAATGTGTGCAGTCCGCCATTTTTTGGTGTCATACTTCAAAAATGAAAACCTGCTCCCTTGCAAATGGGCCCAGGCCAAAAAGGGAACTTTTAAAAATACTCTGAGAATTGTAAATTAAATGTGTTATGCTTATATATTTAGTCATCTCAAATTTTTATATTCTTATTACAAGCTTTAGTGCTGCATTATTTTGAATACAACAGTTCATGTAGAATTCATGAAGCATATTGTCTAATGTACAAGCTTACAGTCTCACAAGTTTTCTGTTGGTAATGTTATATTCAGGTAATGTAATTCTTTAATCCAGCACTAAAATTAAATTCAATGGTTGGGTGAGTGTGCTGATCGTTGGAGCACATCACCATGGGATTTAATCCTACTTAAAATAAGTATGGTTTGAAGTAGCTTGCATTTTACTGTGTTAAAACAACCACCACCACCACCACCACCACCACCACCACCACCACCACCACCACCACTTTATGTAATGGACTCATTAAGTACAGATCCCGACTGCATAAACTTTTTTAGATACACACTCGGAGGGTTTAATGAAAACCCTGGCATGCCTACCACATTGTTTACTTACATCATGCCAAAAAAATTACCTGATCAGAAGTTGTGTGTTTTTGAAGATACATGTTTCCATTTTATCATGTCCTAGAACATGATAGATTTATTGCATAGGAAGCCTGCACTTGCTGACAGTTGAGAAAAATTCTGGTTTCTTCTGTGAATTAGGGTAAATTGAACTGCAGGTTGAAAACAGACTGTCACTTCTAGGCTGTGGCAGGTTTCCTCTGCATTAAAATTGCTCTGACAGCGCAGCTGATTAAATGGACATAATGAATATCATTGTACAAAATTTTAGCAACCAGTGTGTTCTGATTATTGATTGTAGAGAATTAGAAATATCTGAGTTTGGAGTTTCTTCCCTTGGCATAATAGTTGGTCAGATTTTGTGAGAACTGGTGACTTGGTTCAAAAGTTGCAACATGCACACATTTTATAAGTTTCCTTACTTTATACTTTCTGAAAGGAAATAAATTAGTAACAGCATGGAGTTGAGGAACAAGATAAAAGTTTGGATGTTTTGAAGACTGGATAAGGCGTGTTGTTCTATCCCATAGTTTATATATATATATACACACACACATATGTATAAATGTATATATGTGTGTATATATGTATGTATGTGCGTATGTATGTGTGTACATATGTGCGTATGCATTATGTGTGTATGTATGTATGTATGTGCATATGTAGGTATATATGTATGTGTGTACATATGTGCGTATGCATTATGTATGTATGTATGTATGTATGTATGTGTGTGTGTATGTATGTATATACATATGTGCGTATGCATTATGTATGTATGTATGTATATATGTATGTATGTGCATATGTATGTATGTATGTATGTATTTTTTTAAATATGGTTTATTGCTTGTTCCATTACAATGGTAATACTACAAGCTTTGCAACCATTTTAGTTGATATGTTACAGTTATTTGGTTATTCTACACTTAGTTTATCAAATTGTATATCCTTAATAAAGTTTGTAAATTCATTATAGTGTCTTATTATTAAGTCCCTTTTGTTAATTGGCCATTTATTTGTTCCTATTGCCGTCTTCTTAAGTCTGCCTCTCTCCTTTGTCAGCCTTTCGCATGCATATATTATGTGATCAGTTGTCTGGTCCCCTTTTCCACATGGACACGTTGACTCTTTTATTATTTTGAAACGATGTGGTAGTCTCTCATTTTCCCATGCCCGCTTACTATGGCTGTGAAGTTTTGTGTTAGTCGTAGCTTCGTCTTTAATCTTTCTGACACATCTGGGAAATATTCTTTCATAGTTCTCCCTTTAGTTGTTTGTGTCCATTTTCTCTGCCATTCCTTCACGCTTTCTTCTTTTAGATCTTCCATCACTATGCTTTTTGGAATTTTGTTGTAGCTCTCTGGTATGTTTTTATTTGTCACCGCCCTCTTTGCTAATGTGTCAGCTAATTCATTTCCCATTATACCGGCGTGTGCTTTAACCCAGCAGTGTTATCTTCCATTTGCTTTCCTTCATCTCCGTTATTTTCCTTCTTATTTCTTCTGCTATGTATGTGTGTGTATATTCCTGTTTTGCAGCTTGTCCAATGTTGTTTGGCTGTTGGTGTATATTGTTACTCTTTTATCCGCCATTTGTATTTTTTATATGTGTTCCAGGGCTGTTAAAATTGCAATGTATGTATGTATGTGTGTATGTGCATATGTATGTATGCATTTGTATGTATGTATGTATGTATGTGCATATGTGCGTATGTGTGTATGTATGTGCGTATGTATGTGCGTGCATATGTATGTATGTAAGTATGTATGTATGTATGTGCATATGTATGTATGTATGTATGTACGTATGTATGTGCATATGTATGTATGTATGTATGTATTTGTATATAAGTTACAAGTTGATTTGCTGCTGGTGTACTCCTCAGGTTCTGTGAGGAAGTGACTCATGTGCTGGGCCTAGACTGGGTCCTGCTCTTCTTGCAAGGTTACCTCCATCCTACTACAGTGGTATGGGGTCTCAGAATTCTGGTAGTTCTATGCTCCTGTTCCCCTCTGCTGCAGAAGTTTCGTGAAGGCTCTAGCAATGGAGGCTGGCTGCGTGACACAGAACTAGTTCTTCAGAACAAGATGGCTCTTGTTCTTGGTATGGGTTGCGCACTTCCTTTTCTAGTTAATGCAGTAAAGCGGTCATAAGTAAATTTTATGTGAATGTGGTAGCAGAACGTGAAGTACTATTGCTGCAGATGTCAGAGTCTGCCATTGGACATGATTCTGAGCCAGATGTATCCATTTATAATCTTCACATCCTCTGTCCCTACAGAAAGGGTACATATCCTACAGGTGTTGTGCAGGTTGTTACCAAGAAACCGTCCAGTTCTGAGGCCTTTTAAATGTTTTGTAACATTGAAAGGTTACTTTCATAGTATGAATCACAGTTACACATTTATGTACTTCAGTCTATGTTTTTCTAGAGGGAAGACACAATAGTAAAATATACTAAGTTTTGCATTCCATCATCTTTCTTTATTGTCCCTTTCAGGCTATCAGTTGGGTGCATCCACCCCAAAATCTGGTGGGCCACGAGAGGTAAAGTCAGAAGCACTCCATGTCCCGGGTTTCCAGAGACTGAACTGGCTTCTCCCACAACATATAGATGTACCTGAGGTATACTTCCTGCTCATGGCTCTGATGATGGGCCAGCCTGTGAAACTTCTTCCTGCTGATTCATCCAAGCTAGATCTGGACAGTGTGTGGAACTTCATGTTTGGTGTTCCAGCAAGTCAGTCTGTGACAAGTGTGGCGGGGAAAGTGTCTCTGTGTCCAGAGGTAATCAGTGGTTTTGTGAATGTGTCAGTGCCACTACCATATATGTGAATTAATTGCAAAATAAGATTAAAAGTGAATACATCAGAGCAGAGCTATTTATTTATTCATTAGGATAAAGAGTGGTAAGTTACAGAATAATGGTTTAAATGTATAGAAAGAAAAGTGAATAAGTGGTTTGTAAAGTTATATCACAATGAAATTTAACTGAAAGAAAGGTGACATTAGGGAGGGCCAAGCGTGAGATGATGAAAGGTCAGAACTATTAAGCCTTTCTGTAATTGAATGGTAGGTAGGTATTGCTTTGGATACAGTTTTGGTATATATGTTTTTTGTTAATAAGTAGCCTGAACGATGTCTGTGCATAAGCATGTATAGTTATAGTAGAGGGATTACTGTATCTTCTGTGTATGCCATATTATCATGAATTGGTGAGTGCATGTAAGTAGGGGGTGAAGCCTGAAATTATGAAAAGTTCATATTTACTTTGCCACACAACAAGAGTCCTTCCAAACTGATGGTAAATTGATGTCTCTCTTATTTCACAGAGTTGCTATGATGTCATGCATTCTGAGGTCGGTTATAACATGGGTATTTGTGTGTTGGAAAAATGGTGTAAGCCATAAAATTATTATTACTGATCTGGCCTGTGTTTCACATGCACCCACAAATTAATGCTACAGGTGCTCTTATTTTCTTCTTGCATTTTACTAGACTGATAGTTTCATAGAATTTTATCAAATATGCACTTCTAAAGTTCTATTCTCTTTTAACCTTTACAGCTTGTGCGTCCTACCGTTTAGGACGGCATTTAAATACCTCCGCGCTCCCTCAAGGCTCGGCCGTCCTACCCTCTAGGACAGCCACAGCCTCAGCCGTTTAAATATTTCGCTCTCAATATATTTAGGGAGATTTCACTCATTTTTAGCACCGCACTAGAAGTTTTTCCAGCTTCATGCTCCGACTGATCTACTGGTTGAGAGAAAACCACATGTATCCATTTTTTATATGAGG
>Ga0136643_10012501_pt1 | contig 12652 bp, 4 predicted proteins | sample TergutLab28metaG_FD_96883 | JGI IMG/M metagenome (GOLD analysis project Ga0136643, IMG submission 96883) | Labiotermes labralis P1 segment gut microbial communities from Petit-Saut dam, French Guiana - Lab288 P1 (version 3) (version 3) | ecosystem: Host-associated > Arthropoda: Insects >...
CCTGCTACACGGATATCACCCCACACCAGCCACACCGAAACTCCAACACACATCGAAACAAGAACACACGACAAATGTGGTGATTCAATAGAAAAAGTCGCAGGCTCCTGATGATGGATGTATTAATGTCCGAAACATGATGAGCATAGAAGAAGTGAAATAAAACACATAACAAGTGACATCAAGTTGGTCTCTTATTCTTCAGCTATCACAATGATGCACGGTCCAATACACATAAGATTCATAATGGAAGTGGTTGCAATCATAGATGCCTTCAATAGACTGGACACAATTAAGAAATACAAACTGACGAATTAGGCGTGCAATATGAGAGGAATTTTGTGTTGAAAGTTGTACTTTGTGAACTGATGCAGTTTTACAGCTTCGAGTGTCAAAATTAACTGAATTCGAGACGGACACAGAAAACTGCACGCTGCTAAAAGACTTAGGTTTTATTGCACCACAGTATTAAGTAAATTTTAAAAGTATCGAAGCCTGTTATTTTGCATTTATTCTTACAGTTTTCCTGAAGGTGTCACACCCACTCTAAACCAAAACCTTAATCTATATACAGTATATCTTTGTACTCTATTCTGTACAAAAGCCCTCCAAGTACGTTTCTCTTAGTTTCTACATACTCACCACTATTACACTGGACAGTTCCCTTGTTGGAACCGGTCGAGAGTTCGTTTCCTCAGATGAGGAAAGTAGCAAATTAAGACTTCCGAAACACAATTAACGTTATTAGGCTTCGGTGTCCACCATAATATTAGTAAAACGAATCAAAAGCTGTAAACTACTTTTAGAGAAATATTACTCAGTCTACACGAGTCTAACAGCAATTAAAATTAGGTTCATACCTCTAAGCAAACATGTTGCATCTCTGTTACGAAAACCAACTGATTAATGTCTTCCAGTGGTTCCCAAAGTGTGCTCCGCGGATCCCAAGGGATCCGCGACCATTTCCCAGGAAATCCATGGATACATTTCTGTAATTGCTACTTTGAAGTTATCTTATTTTTCAATTAAAGGAATAATGTTCTGTTAAAACTATGTTTGAAACTTCTTTAATTGGCGATGTGAGTATTTTGTATGAAGGTTAGAATATCTTATTAAGAACCCCCCTTGGCCGAAGAAGCGAGCGACATTCAATTCAATTAAGATCAAATCATGCAATATATTTTTACGCACTCTGCTGGTATGTATTCTCAGCTATCACATATCTGTTCTCAGATATACCTTTATAATTTTGGATACTTATCATTCGGACACTCTGTATTTTCGTAAGCATGGGTGTGAGAATCCTTAGTTACCTTTTCGAGACCAAAAGGGGCCATCGAGCAAAAAATTTTGGGAAACACTTCTGTAAGAAAATGGTCTCTGTTTGATCTGAGAATCTGACGAAATTTACACATGATAGCGCTCAGTGCATTTTTATGACACATGATACGGACATTTCGCCACTGCTGGCCACCCCTGTCTGGTGAATTTATTTCAGTTTCCTTCAATCTGTAGAAAAGTGCTAACGTGGAAAGTGGGAGCAGCAAAAGTGCCACTTCCGAAACCCAGTCACCATAGTCCAAATATCAGTAACAGTAATCATAACAGTAAGTAGTAGTAATAATATATACTGTCACACACACACACACACACACACACACACACACACAGATACACACACACGCATTATCTTACATGACACAGATATTAAACCAGATGTGCCCTCTATTTTCCTGAATGATTCCGCAATGAACCTGTCTACCCCTCCCTACCCTTCTGGTTACATACGATCCACGGCAATATATTATCTTTCCTCTTGTAACAAGACACTAATGCTATCCTTGGTCAAGTCCCTACCACAGAGACAAAAATTGTTTGTCATCTGGGCAAAGCGAAATTTACGAGATCACAGTTACTTACATTACATGACGTCACAGTTGTTCCGAAATGATTACCCTGTACCTACCTGATATATATTAAGTTAAATTTTAAATACTTAAATCAGAATGTGTCAGAATATTGTAATTAACGGACACCGCAAGTTTATCGGTTCCGTTCCCTCAGTTGTCAACACATTGTTTTAAGGAATTATTTCAAAATAACTTTTTTTATGCGCGTAATCAGATTAGACTAGAAACTTACCGATATATATATATATATATATATATATATAGTACGGCTTATATATGTGTGCCACAATTGCGTAGCCGGCATAGCGACTCGCTACGAGCTGGGCGGTCCGGGGATTGAATCCCGGTGGGGGAGAAATATTCCTCACTCGTCCAGACCAACCCTAAGGCACACCCAACCTCCTGTACAATGGGTACGGTGTCTCTTTCCCGGGGGGCTAAAGCGGCTAGATTAAATGAAGAGTACAGCTGTACCTCTACTCCCCTCTGGATCTGAATGGTCTCTTCTAGGGTGAACGTTCCCTTTACGGAATATATATCTATATATAAATTATACACAAAATTAAGTGAAAGACAACTAATTTTCGTGTTTGACTAGCAGAAACACTGCATTTAGTGACTGGTCAGATTATCTGCTGTCTGAACATATTCTGTCACTTTCCTCATGCAATGTTTCTAAAACTCAGTCAGCTTTGGTTAATAGTCACCCTGAAGTTTTTTATCTGCATCTGTTTTGTATAAATCTTATTATTCTTGCTAATTAAATAGAACGGCCTATATTTCTTCACAGGTTTACATTTCCCCTCACATTTCCTAGATACAGGAGCCAGGACAAGTCACGATACTGAAGTGACTAACTACAGGCTTGACGAACAACGTTCGCTTCCCAATAGGGAGAGAAATATCTCTCTGTCTGCGTGTCCACACCGACTTCGGGACAAAATGTACCCTGTTCAGTCGGCTTATGGTGATATTTCCTCGGGGATAAAGCAGCCGGAACGTCAGGCTGACCATCTACTCCTATTTAGTGACGAGGGTTAGAATGTGTAGAGCTATACTTTTATGCCCTTTACGTCTTCATGTATCATACTTCGACACAAGAATTTAAAAAAATCTCTGTTGAAGATATCTTAACTAAAAAATGGGGATTAATTGTCGGTTCAAGCGTAAATTCCACTTTCATAAAAGGTACTGCCAATGCACTGACAAAATAACATACACACCTAGTCAATTCATACAGAGTCACAAGACATCTTATAATACGTATTGCCTTTGTTCAGTTCTATGGTAATATTTCTAAATTTATCGCATATCTTTCATTTACATCTCACTCTGAAGTAATACGTTGAAAGTTTCCTTTCCTCTTTCGGTTTTTGGAAGTGTATTAATGATATAATATTTCTTATCGTATTTTAATTTCCTGAAAGACAGCATGTAGGTCTAAGAGTCTCTCATCCTGCCTGTGTGTTATTTGTCACCATTTAAAATGCCGTCCCATTGGACCGATTTTCACGGAATTTAGTACGAAAAATATATCACTGTAGCCCACCACAACTAACTTAAAATTAAGTTCCAAATCTGCAATAAAAACACAGCTGGCTCACGAAATTGTGAAGTGGCAGACAAATATGCTAAATTGTTCTAATCGGGGAAGAACCTATCAAGGGTTTTGATTTGTGGGAAACCCGTCCACACACTATTACAACGCTCGGCGAAAGACACGAAATTGGAACACAGGGTCGCTGCTGGAATGCGGAGCAAAATTATACACTGAGTGCATGTTGTCTTGCAAGGGCTGTTTATTAATGTATTGTATTAAAATATCGGCAGAGGACTCTGATTTTTATTAGTAATTATTTTTAATAGTTTATTTTACAATAAGGGAAAACAAAAGGAGCCTAAATAACACTCATGTACTCATGCTAACGAAACCTCGCACGACGGGAATGTAGGCGTTTTAGTTTTGCGCTCCGAACCTTTTGTCTTGTTTTTATTCTACATCTCCCCCATCTCCTTCTTCTTTTAATCGTGGGTGACTTTTATGGAAGGGGGATTTGTACTGTTCCAAGTTTTAATTGTGCTAACTTTAATGGACGCAATAATGCCATACACTTGTCAGTTTCTAAATTGGGCGCGGCCCGTTCCTCCAGTGCGGATGCTGCAACGAGTCCTATACATTAGCAACGTCGCTGGTGGCCCAGTAATGAATAAACTGCCGCTCCCACCCCTCTTCCCCCCGTCTCACCACCGTCACTTTGATCTCAGTGTGTTCTTACATCATGACATCCTCCACAATACACAGCAGTGGGTGGGAGAGCTGTTACTGATGGCATATTTTGTTGTCATTTCTGGTTTTGCGTTTGTTTCTTGGAAAACTAAGATACGGCTTAAAATTTAGCTTCCAAGACGTTGATGGCATCGAGAGATGACGTCATTACGGTGGTAGCTATCAAAAGTACCGTCCTCTGGGACGTGTCACCGCGTAGTCTGGTGTGAGGTTAAAGAGGATTCGGTGGAACAAATCGTCTCCACCTACTGAGTAGGAGGATGAAAGCAGAATGTTCGTGCGAATGCTATGCATATATTTACCAATCTATAAGGCGTCTTATAGATTTAAAATTATCTTAATCGGTACCGTCTTTGTACAGTTTACTGCGCCTTTAGAACGTAATTAAATGCCCAATTATGACGGTTACTTTCTTCTGGAACACGACACCGTGCAATACAGCCTGGCAGACTGATGACCAGACTATATGACTTCACAATACAGGAAGACCAGCATCTTCATATTTACCCCCAAGAGAACCTTAGATCCTGTAAACTGTGGTGACTTTTTTATGTTACCATGTATGCTGCATGCCTTGCCACACCTCAGTTTAGACGAACTGTGTACGATCAGAAACAATATGATAAGCAAAGTACAGTCAATATACGTGGCCCTAATTTGACATCATTAACATTGCATGTTGTGTACTGTATTTATGGTTTCATGTTTTCTGATCATTAGCCGATCCCAGCTGCCGTGGGGTCTAAGATGTGGGTCTGCGGCCGCTAGCCTACTGAGACTGTGGTTTCGAATCCCGCCGGGGGCATGGTCGTTTGTCTCATATGAGTGTTGTTTGTTGTCAGGTAGAGGTCTCTGCGACGGGCCTATCACTTGTCCGGAAAAGTTCTACCGAGTGTGCTGTGTCCAATGAGTGTGATAGCGAAGCCCCATAAGGGGACGTCATGACCCGGAATCGAGTCAAAACGCCAAAGGAATAGAAAAAGCCTTAATAATAAGGAATGATCATTACCGTCCAAGAAAACTGTTTTATCTTCACAAATTTGAAAAAAGTGTGTTTACTGTGAGGTACGAACTGATTTTATATAGTATTTACACAGTTTGTTATTTGCCTGAATTTCAGTTGGTTATACAAACATTTAACATAAAGATGTACCATCATATCATTCTTCCCTACAGAACCCTAAAGAGGGTCGTAGGCCCAATGTACACAAACCTGATTTGTAACAAGGCATGACTCATTTCATTAAAAATATGATAATTTGAAAATACACAGAGAACAGAAGTACGAATACACAACGGAATTTAATTTAATTTCTGTACGATCTTCTGTGAGAAAAATGAGTTAATGTGGTGGTTTTGTTCTGCTGTTCTTATCAGGTGTCATTAACTTTCAAGTTACGGAAGAAAAAAGAGCTTTTCTGAACTGGAGGTCCATTTGACTTAGGTGATGCTTAAGGCTGCACAAAGTAAAGTAAAGCTCAGTCTATAATCTGCCAAAAAAGCACAAAGGGGAAGTAGAATTATAGCTCTACTCTTTCTTTAACCTCTGCACTAAATGGGCTGAGTGTTTAATTCCACGCTCCAGAAATGACTCTGTACCCAATAAATAGCAGGTTGGGTGTGGCCCAGGGCCGGAGTAGACGGGTATGGAAAAATCTCACCTCATCGGGATTAGAATCCCTGACGGTCCAGCCCATAGCCAATCGCTACACCGACTACGTTGTCCCAGCCAGTGGGCTTTGCAAGGGGACACAAAAAATGCACATGGCTTAGGAAGGTAGCATGAAAACGTTTCATCTGTAGGCTTACAAATTTGTCTGTGGGCGAAATAAAAAAAATTTGTTTAAAAATAAGGGTGGGGTGGGAACTCCGTAATTTGTCGTGTAAAAATTAAGTTGCTATTTACAAGGTGTTCGTGATGCCTCACTGCAGCGTCAAAGGGCTACGTCAACAGAAAAATGTTTAAAACCTGACCTGAGACTTTAACATCATCTACTGTAATATCCCTCGACTTGTTTCGTGATCTGTAGCAAACGTACGTTGCTTTCGATATGATAACTTTTATTAATTGTCCGGATGAAAGGAAAAAGTGACATGAGAGTGGCCACATGAAATAGGGTTAAGTTGCAACGACACGACAAACTTCGTGTTCACAGCGCGCGGCTTGATAACAATTCACAGCGGGTAGCGCCGACCGTGCAGTAGTGATGTGGATTTACACAACACAGGGAAGGGGCGATTTTAACATTCATAGGTCCGTTCATCGCTAATATATTCGCAGAGTACAACCAACAAGATGCAACGTTTCACAATTTATTTATTTCTGTAGGATGCTTTACATGTTTCAGACGGTTTTTCCGTCCATCATCAGGCGCTCAAAACTGAACATACAGCGTCAGGTATTTTTCAGACCGTTACTGCTACCTGCTGCTAGCCAGGCTAGCAGCTGTTGATTTTTGTATATCTGCTTCATGATTCTGTTTGTTAAAATGAAACAGTTTTGTCTTTTTACAGGGATGCTGATAAGTCTTTAGCCCTACCAGGAAGGAAACAAACTAACGTTTCTGTCAGAATGGCGTGAATTTCCTTCGGCGTCTTGCTTTGCAGAAAAAAATCTTGATGACAGCTCGCATTTCGATATTCTTGAAATCGCGCTTGTCCCTGGCATGCTTCCGAGCTTCTTTCCTTCCTGGTTGGGCTAAGAACTTCTCAGCACCCAGGTATTTAATTATCTCAGCCCAAAATTTTAAAGAGTAAGCCATTTGTTAAAATGTTCTCGATTTTATATAGCGTTGCGGAAATTGTTTTGAGACTGTGTTCTTCCGGGACGTGTAACCGTGCAGCCTCTTAGGTGTTCCACAATTGTTCGATAAAACACGTTGCTTCGCTCTTCAAAGTTGACAGGTTAAACACATATGGCGATACGCTAAATAACTCTACCTACCTACACAATTATATACTACATCAAAACTCAGATTCCACAATCTGAAATTATTCTTTGTAGATAAGTTTAAAGATGAAGCTGATCTTGCAGTTCGTGTTTTTCTTTTCAGCTAGAAGACAGAAACGAATTTTTAAGCCGACGCCTATAAAGTAGTCTACAGATGAAGACTGATAAACCCGTGCTAATCGGAAATTGCATACCAACTTTTGTAAGGAACGTAGTGGAGGCAACTAGCTTCTCAGAGATGTGTGTAACAATTATCAATCAACATGACGTCATTTCGTAGAAGACTTACATCTTTGAAGAATAAAAGACCAACTTGATGTCACTTGCTATTTTATTTCACTTCTTGATCTGCTCAACATGTTTCGGACATTAATATATCCATCATCAGGAGCTTGCGACTGTGCTGTTGAATTACCACATCGGTCGTTTTGTTCTCGGTTCGTTGTATGATGGAGATTTGGTGCGGCTGGGTTTGAGTGGTGTCCGTGTTGCAGGCTGAAGCCTGCAACATGTTGAGCAGATCAAGAAGTGAAATAAAATAACAAGTGATATCAAGTTGGTCTTTTATTCTTCAACTATTACGATGATGCACGGTCCAATAAACATAAGACTTAAATCTTTGTTGGAAATGTGTCATAATTTGAAGACTTGTGTAGTATAAAACCCGTTCAAATTATCCCACATTATGTGGCGTGGAACACAAATGTACTGTACCTATTTACATACGCGTAGTTCTTGCGGCATTGAGTCATAGACATACTTTTAAAAAATTAACATGTGAATGTATAAATTATATTTAAAAAATCCTGTTATGGAAGATTGGAGCAATGTTATTTGCCGCACATAAAATAGTTCACAATGGGGTGTGCAGCCAATATATATAGCATTTTATGTATACGGTTAGTTTTATTACCTCTAATTGCTGTTGAAAGCGGATATACAAAACGGAAAGCAGTCAAACACCAATATTTATTTAATGAAAGAAATTCCTTTCTTTAGTTAAGTGTAGCTACGTGTTTTGTTTTTTTGTTAAGCCATAATCAAGCTGCAGCAAAAAGTGAAGAAGAATTTTATGTCATGAGATTAAAATCTGCTAAGAGCAGAACTGCGTTTTCCTCTGTAAGTTTTTTTTTTTGTTATTTTAGCCTGATGATGGCTTAACAACAACCGCAAATGTGTAGCTACTTTCATAAAACAAATCAATTTGTTTTATGAAAACAGTTGTATTATATATATATATATATTCATTTATCCATGCATTAAACATAACACGGTGCCTCATATTAAGACTTTTTTTAAAGTTCTGCAATTGTACTTCTCCCAATTGTTTTTCACTCAATTTTTTAGTAGTATAAATGCATTAGTAAACGGTGTTTTATTTCGCACAACGTAACCTAGGCTGAATCGACAGTACTTGGAAAAATTCTGAAGAACATTAACTATATTATCTAACAAAGGAGGAATATCGTATTTGTAAACTGTTTTTGTTGTAGCTTAAATGAAATACTGTTTGTCGGTTAGAATGATTACGGCACAGTTCAAGTATTCCAGTACTTGGGAGAGAATTCAAGAGTTTAATACAGTCATGTCTGGAGAGTCTTATTTTTCTCAACGCTTTTTTAGTTGCTGTCGATCTTATGCAACCATAAGCACAATATGTGTTTACGCAACTGCATCAAAGACATATTGTTAAAGGAAAAGCGATGTAAATTACAAGCAATCTGTATCTGTGTTTATACTCAATAATATTTTCTTGAAATTTTGTCACTCTTATTGCTTTACGCGTTCGTCGGTGTAGCTAAAAAAAAAAGTGGAAATGAAAATGAACTTAATCAACTACTTAAAGGCACAAGTTAGCCGGAATTATTTTTAAAGATTCAATTCTTACCGCGCTGTAATCGCCCAGCCTACTTCAAGAAAACTGCTTATTAATGTTATGTATTGAAACAATCGCTCTTTTTCCGGACATCACACACAAAACGTACAAGTGAATTCACTTCATGAGCAGAATGTAGAAATGAATTTTAAGCCTGGTGGTGTACATATTAACTACTGTTCCTTCAAGGGTTAAATTTCCAATTACGTAACATGACTCAGTACAGCAGATAGCAGTTCGTTTACCACAACAGTGTCACTTCCTTTGACCAGCCCTTCCTCGGAAGCTGAAAGTCTTTCAACAGGCCAAATTATTTTCTACCTTTAGGGAACACCAGTGATCAACACCATGTCAACAACAGACTGACTGAAACAGAGGAATCTATTCCACATTCCAGCACCCCGGTCCTTCAAGATCCGTGAATTGCTCTACCATCTACGCTGGGGTCTCTCAAGTGGTCACTTCCCTTACGGCTTTCCGAAAAAGTTCTACTGTCTGAAATAAATTAAGAGTCGTCAATTTATTTCCTTCATGAGTTAGACACTCTTTATATCAGAGCAACGATTTAATGTAACTTTTTGTCACTTCTCGTGCTGTAAGCATTTTGTCCAGGAGGAGAAGCATTTGATATCCATTCGGTACAAGCCAGGCCAGAATAGCGATACAGACACAGGTTGTACTAGCTGAGGTTGGTGATGAGTTTACTCAGGCTCTTCAGATAAGGGCTGGCCAATATGCGGCCCTCGAAGAAGGTTTTTGCGGCACTCGGTCGCCTGAATTATTTCAATAATACAATATGACAAATACAATACAACAGTTCTACAGAACCTAATGTGGCAGTTTAACAGAAAATATTTACCAATTTGAACTCATCACTTTTAAGACAGCACACAGTAAGCCAATCATCCTTTTGTTTAGCCGTGTTTAGTTGTTATTTTACCGTAATTTTAGCGTAACTTATTGTTTGTAAATAAGGCCTTCTAGTTAATTCAATTCCACTCCCCCCTCCCCCCCCACTTTTCGATGTACGTAGACACAAGTGCGGCCCTCAGGCAAGTACTTAACGAATTATTTGGCTCTCCTGTGAGATGAACTTGGCCAGCCCTCCTTCACAAAATACCAAGACTATAACCTATGTCTGCTTTTGTCTCTGCGTTTCACTTTTCCAATTCGTTCTTCACTACCCTTCAATCATTCAATGTAATGCTGAATTGAATTGTTGAGAGGGACCTTGAAGAAAGAACTACAGATTTGCTACAGGACGACAGCAGTAGTGCTGTAGACTTGTATTGGAGAGGAGACCGGTTTTAATCCAGACCAGTGCACGGGTTGTCCTGAATAAAAGTCTTCCTTGTTTTTCTCAGGCCCTTAAGGCAAAAATCGCCACATAGATGATTCTCCCGTAGATAGGCGTGTCTGGCGCGGTAATGGGTAGGGAGGACTACTGGACTGATGTTGGTAGGACTGATAAGAGAGTTCTACTACTACACCACAGAGACTGAAAACATCAAGCATTTAGAGTGCACAGTTCGAATGTTTTCAGAATGAGTTCCCTTACCACGAAAACTTGCGCATGCGTATTTATCGCATTCCTAGACCGTATCGTGTCCTAATCCGTGGACAGTAATGTGGGCTAAATATCTTCGGCTACGATTGCTTCATTGTTGAGGTGATTATTTTGTTTATACTATAATTATTAAAGTTGCATCTGTCAGAACTACCCTATATCAGAAAACTGCCTTGAAGTTTACTTGTTTAACAATATAAGGCAATTTAATGTTAATAAAAATCCAACCAGATTCAACAGTATGCAGATATTTATTTACTGCAAAGTCACTCTACACGTTTCGGTTGTCACAGCACCCAACATTAGGAGTACTAAAAACTGTAACCGCAACCTCCGGTACAGGTCATAATACTGGTACAGTTACTTCCCTCCAATTGGCCTGATCCCGATCGGAAGGAATATGTCAATGAAGAATTCTAATGACACCATCTGGAATCGAACCAGCGACCTTCCGATTTGTAGCAGAGTACCTTAACCACTGTGCCACCGCGGTCCCCCACGTGATTATAGGACTGAAGTCAAATACGCGTCCGTCTTTAACTCCACTGCTTCAGATTCATTGATATTGTGGAGCTTAAGCACAATCACAACTTTTCCTTTTTCCTTTTATCCTTAGACATTGTATAGTTTTCGGCTGAGTTACTGATATAGTCATTAAATAAATGACGAATAAAAAACCATGATTCCCAAGCTGTATTCTCGCAAACCTCAAGCTTTTGTGACCAACTTATTCAGAAGCCCGTTATGTCATTCTCAGCCTAAGTCTGGTTTAAAATTTTCGTGTTTTATAAGCCTATTTTCTGCTTACCCTTCCCTCACAGGTGACTTTGGTGATGTCAATACAAACGTAAAAGCTGTGAGTAGAGGAAACAATATTTCACACTCCACTTTAAGTAAAATAAGCTTACACTTCTAATGAAGTAGAAGTTTTTTCTCCTCATAAAGAAGAGTGTTAGTTAGAGACTCAGAACGCACTCAGAACTGAAGGGAGAGGAAAGTTCAACTTCAGTCCTCCACTGTCTCCTACCCGTTAAAAATCAGCCACCAACGGTCTGCTCTCAAATCCGTCTCGATGCTCCGGCGACACGTACAATCTCTGTCTCCGCCGAGAATCGAACCCGATTCGTTGTATATCCAGTTCGTGGTCTAGTCGCTACATCGACTGTGTTATTCGGGCTTCAACTTATCAGGGCCTGTGATGCTGTACTCTTCCCGACTGCCTCCGAATCCTATACTTTGATGGCAACCCCGGATAGGACAAGGCTCTCGTCAGGACTAGTCCTTCATCCGTTTTAATTTAATAGGTTCTTAGGTTCGTAACCTACACCCATACAGTAACAGAAACATGATGAGTGATTTAACCTTGCTACTTGCTGCCGAGCCTTCTGAATCGTTGGAAAGAATTGCGCAGCAAATGGAGTGTAGAATCTGTTATCAGTACTGAGCAGCCAGCTCATATGGCACTAAGAGTCTTATAATCTTCGTTTGCTATAGCAGCAGACTACAGAGAGAGGAAGGTTTGGCACATTAATCCATCACTTTGCTCAATCCTCGACCAGGGAGAGTGAACAGACACTTGTTATTCAAAACAGCGACGGATTGAGGGATTCTTAACTAAATGATTCACAGCTCTGTTTTGATGACAGCCCATAGTTGGATGTCGACACTACGAACTACTAAGCATTCTGTCTGTAGCTCTAAGTCTATATATAGGCTATTATAAAATGGAGTTTAATTATATTTGACGAACGTACATGCGTCTTAATTGAATAAAAGCAGGGTAACTTCTTGTAATGAAACCAACGAGATGCACTAATTTCTCAAATTTATTTTGGAATGAAAATCTACATGTTTCGGGCAGTTCCTCTGTCCATCATCAGGAGTTTTTCACTGTACACTTAGCTATGGTATATGTCATATAGGTTTGCTGACGGCTTGCGAGCAGGATTAAGGTGGAACTTTCAGTTCAGTCATGCTCCTGCTCGCAAGCCGTCAGCAAACCTATATGACATACACCATAGCTAAGTGTACAGTGAAAAACTCCTGATGATGGACAGAGGAA
>Ga0136643_10012504_pt1 | contig 12651 bp, 11 predicted proteins | sample TergutLab28metaG_FD_96883 | JGI IMG/M metagenome (GOLD analysis project Ga0136643, IMG submission 96883) | Labiotermes labralis P1 segment gut microbial communities from Petit-Saut dam, French Guiana - Lab288 P1 (version 3) (version 3) | ecosystem: Host-associated > Arthropoda: Insects >...
CATTTCCACATTTGCCCTTTTTGGGTGCCAGGGAATAAATTTTCCTTTTACAAAGGGGTAGAGGTGGGGGGGGGGGGGGGGTGCGGCCATAATCCCGTGAGGCAGGGTTCAGGGAGCGGCAAAGTGAGCGGAAAAATTAGTAATTTAAATAACAAATTATTTTCTGCGCTCAACAAATTACAAACAATTGAAACAAATAAAAGCGAATTCAGGAAACGATAGTCTTTTTTTTTAATTCGTAATTTGTGGTAGGTGCGGCCATTATGATAAGTCGACCGGGGCGCCAGAAACCTAGCTGCGCCACTGACGGTACTGTAACAATGACAAGCCAATTCCCGTCGGGTCGTGCTATGTACTGTACGTACGTACACTAAGCCTAGTCACCGTCTCGTTTCCCACGCTGCTTGTCGGAGAGTGAAGGAGGTCTCTGTGCTTAATCTGCAGAACTATTGGAACAGACCGTTCCTTTATTATGCATGGCCTGACTACATTTCTTGCAAGAAGAGGCGCCATAAATCCAGACAAAGGCTTCTGGTGCAGCAGTACCATACACGAAAATAACTTACAAATACCTTGAAACGTTTTGCGTATTAAGTTCCATTTAGGCAGCGCACAGTGCAGATTACTACTTCTTCTTCTTCTTCTTCTTCTTCTTCTTCTTCTTCTTCTTCTTCTTCTTCTTCTTCTTCTTCTTCTTCTTCGTTTTCGTCAGGCCATACAACTTCAGTGTTTGAAAGTTCTGACCTCTGCTACTTCCTTCATTTAACATCATCCTGGATAAATTTTGTCCAATTATTTACTGTCATAATTCATAAATCTTCATTTTCCCATCTAATTTTTGGTCTTCCGCTTAATCATGTCGATATCGGTTGCCATGCATACAATTTATTGCCCATCCTATCATTTGTCATTCGGTGTACATGGCCAAACCAGCTCAACCTTTGGGTCTTAACGTAATTAATTTCATTCATATTTCTAGTGAGATTATTTAATCCATCCTTTGTTTCAATTTACCATATACCGTGAAATTACTAGCTGAGGAAATCAGAGCGCAGTCGGTAACAGATTGGAGCCCGCTGCAAGAAATCCTTTTGCTCGACTTGCGCACAAAATATCTACACTAAAATGCAGGTGGCGGTGGAAGGGGAGACACAATTTTGCATTTTTGCCTGGAGCGAGAAATTAGTTAATTGCAGCCCTCTGTGCGGCTGTTATGTTTTAGAAAAGAACTTTTCTCCATAGAGTTACTTTCAACGTTGTTCTATGAACCGAAATTAAAATAACCAGACAACTTTATGTGTAGGAACCCTGTTAGCAAATGCCGTCGAGATCCGTCCAGTAGCGTAGAGGTTGGAACCTGCGAATGATCGGTCACATAGCAGGGCCCACTAACATTCACTTTATGTATTTCGTTCTTGTGTTTAAGAACAGCCGTCCGTCGTATCCTACAACATTTTTAATGTTATATTCTTTCTTTTGGGTGATTTCCCGGGTCTGAATTTTATGTGCCGACGTTTCGGAACACTCTGTTCCATCTTCGTAGGCGGTGTAAGTTGCTCACACCGCCTCTGAATGTGGAGCAGACAGAGTGTTCCGAAACGTCGGCCAGATGCCGGGAAATCACCCAAAAGAAAGAATACAACATTCAGAACACGGCGAATGTTTGAAATCAAGAAAACTTTTTAATCATTTACTCATTTTATTGTATTCGACATTTCCAAAAAGTGGACTTCAGATAACGAACCAACTTATTCGAAACATACTGAATATATCCTATAAAATGAGCAACATCCGAACGTTATGAACCGTTAGTCAAAATAGAGCTGAATGATACTGAAAATCAAACATTTCTGTATGGGCTTCAACACTTGTGGAAACAATCAAACTGTCGAGGTTCATGCTGATGAACTGTGATTAAAATATGAGTGAGATGAAACTTTCGAACAGGTGTAGGTCGTCAGCATTTAAAGGAAGCAGGAGAAGAGGTGATAGTGTTTCTTTTGACGGCCATTATCTGTAACGTCATATGGGATTAAAGAAGTATCCCACTGGGGTAACCAAAGAGTCAGCAATGACGAAATTGTCCTCGTGGAAGTTTTTGCACATGATTTGGTGAAACATCAGTGAAAAAAAAAATGCGCTAGTGCACTCTAAAAGACATTCTGTTCTGATGAAATGCGTAATGTTTTGATCTGGTGACCTAAATTCACTCAAGAGCAGAGCGACTGCTTGGAAATAAAACTGCTGTGTGATTATTTTGTCACAAGCTGTAATAAAATTTCCTCTGATTGTTTATTTACCTCTGTACTTATTCATCTGCCTTTACCGCTGAGATCAGGTCTGAAAAAAAACCAGAACGATTTTTTATTTCTTTTAAAAACGACGACTCAAGTCTTCTTGTTAATTCAGTACAGTGCTAACGTGATGAATGGTCTTCCGTATTCACCGGCTGCTTCTCTTGGTTTTACCTCTCTTCTTTGAAAGTCCTCTTTCTCTTTACGAAGGCGTATTAGTGACCATTTTCTCTGGTGGAGGCAGAATAGCGTAAAACTGCTTGCAAGCGTGTATATTTTCACAGCAACCCATGTGAAACACATACTGACAATGATGGCATTTTATTAAGCTCTTGGCCGCAAGATTGTATAACCCGATGCGAACATTTGAACATAAGAAACCTTGAATTATAGCAAGTGATGAGTGAGAAATGTGGAAGGGGAAAGAATATGAGTGCAGCTGCGCAAAATCGGACAGATAGACTGCGGGTAGCTGATTTGACAAAGAAATCTTCAGTTTTACTTCTTCGAAGCACGAATTTCGCCTAACACAGCAGATGTTCTAACCGCGAGTGCGGGTATTCCTTGTCTAAAGCCCTGTCCTGGGGGAGACGTTTTAAACAACAACGCGAGTTTTCCAAACTATATGTGTTTGATTTTTTCTTTTCGTGCAACTTTTCTACATAAAATATAAGACCAACAACCTTCATCATGCATACCTTTGTACGCTGAGGTACAGCAGTTCATAACTTTTCATTTCCAAATGCAAAAACCAAATTGTAAACATATCTTTCATTACTGTGGAATTTTTAGCGAAACGGCATATTTTTTACCAGCTTTGAATTCACAGTTTCTCACTGCATGAAGTTCCATTCTTTTGAAGTTTACTTCCTTGTTTTCATTATAGCGAAAGATAAATATATAATTAGGACTGCCGTCTTGAAGTATATGTCTTGCTGTGAAAATGTTAAATACACAAAATTTCCATGCGGCAATTGAAGATTGAAAGCCATAAGCTACACAGACAGCGTCAGGTGGCGTTGTCGCCATGCCAAAGGGAAATAATCTCTTTGGTCTATGCTCTTAGTTAAAAAAAGGGCGTGGAGTCGCTAGGCTTTGAAAAGTTAGAGACACAAGGAATTACGAAGAAGAGAAAACATAAGAGAAATAGACACATGGAGGGGACGACGAATTATATCAAGATGTTTGTTGTTAAAGTAGTGCAAATTTCCTTGTATCTCCCTTGTTTAAGATCATGACGTATCGGTAAATAACCTGTAGCCACAAAGAAGACGTTTATAAAGTACCCAAGTGCGCACGGCCACCCTCCACGGTTACCGGGGTTTACTAGTTGCGTCCCGCGGTCACATTTCAGATAACGGCTGTGTTTCAGTTGCGTCCCGGGCTGTTTTGGGTCAGAATACTAGTTGCGTCCCGCGGTCACTATTCAGGTAGATCTCTTTGTCATTCAGGGCTTCCCCAAGTTCCGTTTCTAAAAAATATTTGTTAATAAAATTGAAAGATGACGTTGTATTGACACAAAATGTAAATGTGGGGGGGGGGGAAGTAACGCACAACCATGATGCCGACAGTGAAGCCTGTTTAAACCGACAGATATTAAATAATTCCGTCAAAATGAAAGCAATGGAGGACTTGTGTGCAAGACCGCGCAAACTGAAACACAAAGAACTACGAAGCCAGTACTTGGATACTGTCACTTATAAAGACATAAGGAACATTAGCAGGAACATGCATAAAGCACGCTCCTCTCAACTGCTTCCTCTACCTACAGACACTGAAGAAACTCTTGAAGCATTAATTGCTGTACTGGTGTTAACAATTTCGACAGAGCTAGCTTGTTAATGAGTTGGAAAAATCTATTGTAATGTTTTCTTGCAAAAACAACTTACAGTTTTTAGCTCCATTGATGGGCTTTGCGTTGACGAGACATTCAAATCAGCACCGAAATTTTTCCACCAACTATTTACAATTCATGGACTCACTGTGTGCAACTGGCATTTTTCTTACCGGCCAATATACATCCAACGTCCTATGAGGATGTATTCAGACACTCGGTATCAGGGGTTGAAAAATTTGGTCTGAATGTTTTTCCGAAAATTGTTGACGCTGACTTCGAAACCGCCACTCACAACGCAGTGACAACAGTGTGGCCAGGCTGTGAAGTTAAAGCATGTCGATTTCATTTAGGACAGAGCTGGTGGCGGAAAATACAATAGTTGAGACTCGGCAAGCAGTATGGAAAGAAAGACTCTGAGGTAAGTTAGTTCTTGAAGAAAATATTCGGACTGTCGCTTTTACCACCGGCGGAAGTCTGCGACTGCTTTGCTTCGGGATTTTTATCCGCTCTTCCGAACGACAAACGAGGGGAACAGTTTTGCGACTACCTGCTAGAAAATTATATTGATGCAGACTCCACTTTTCCTCTTCCTGTTTGGTCCGAATGTACTGCATCATCATTGAGGACCACAAAAGCACGTAAGTTATTCCATGCCCACTTCAATGCACTATTTACAGTGAACATCATAATATGTTTGTTCTTGTATCTTCATTGCAAAAAATGCACAATGAGACCTGCATCAAAATGAGAAGTGTCACTACACGAAGATTTAAAAAATCAGCTGCATTCAAAAAAGAGGACTTAATCTCCTTAAAAAATGGACAGTATAGGGTTAACCTGATTTCAAGAATCGAACTTGTTTCATCAGTGTCGTATAAATTTCTACCAAACACACACCTGTAATTCCTTATTGCTTGCATTTACGATGCCACTTATCACTTCTGTCACTGTGCATGTTATTGCACAAAAGATAACAGATACTACGCATGTCAAACCACAGTGAGCTAAGAGATCTGAGGTCGGAAGGTATACATTTTAAAAATAAATATAAATCAATGATACTAAAAATTACCTTGATGCCTCAAATAAGGGAAGCATTTGTTTGATCCAAAGTAAATACAAAATCTATATTACAATATCCATTCGAGTTCTGTTCTGATGTCTCATTTATAGGCGCAATATTTTCAAGAAGCTGGCATCTTTTATTTGTGCTTAGTTCATTAATTTCAGATTTAACGTTTGTGTTCTTCCTGCTGTCATTATTGGTATCTGTTCAACCTGATATTTCGAAGGTCTTTTTCCGTATCACGAGTGAAAATAACTGTTCACATAAAAATTTGCTGCCAATTATCAAACATATTTGGAGAACCAATTGAATAACTTCTGGATATGAAACGACAGTATGATAATGAAATATCACACAGGCGATTCTGCAGAATGGATAAGAATTGCATGAGCACAGTTCACGGGTCAGGTGCTTGGTACTCTGAGTCTTACTGCATTAAAACTCTTTCCAGAGACAGCGTTTTAATCAGATCATAACAATAACTTGAAATGGGCGATATTAGGAACATAATGTGCCTGTCATCTCCCCCGAAAAGATTTCTTTTCCCCATAAGGCTTAGACATTAGACAGTAATATGATATAAGAACAGTGCATTGTCGATATCATTCAACAATTTTGTGTGTGTGCATGTAATTGTGTATAAAGTAAAGTCCAATAAAACTGTGTAAGAACCTTCCAATTGTTGGACATTTTGTACACCCATATCTTTCGATGCAACTGATACAATTCCTCACTAACCGCGGGACGCAACTTGTCATATCTGGGGTTCACAAATCGGGACGCAACTGATACACGTGAAGCGGAGACCTTGGGACGCATCTGATACAATTTCTTGACCGCAGGACGCAAATCGTACTCCCCACGGTTACAAACCGTCCACGCGTAATGAGAGTTGGAAAGGTCCAACTATAAACCTATTTAAAGTCAAATTCTCCCAATTGAGCGCTCCTCATTGTTCCCTTCTGTGTGTTAGAGCTAAGTAACTCCTAGCGCCAGGCTAAACGGCAAGGCAAGAGGATTTAAATTGCTTTACAAGTTAAATTGTTTGATTCATGGAAAAGAAAACTCATTAAACTAAAGCCAGGTTTCGAAGTTATTAGTCTTAAGCGAGCTGAAGCATGTGATTTCTGTGTGTGTGTGTGTGGGCGTGTGTGAGCCAGTGATTGGGTTAGTCGTAGAGTGGGTAAATCATTAAATATCTGCCGACTGAGTGAATGGATAAGATAGTGTGAAATTGGCTTTGGGAGCAGTGATACTGTGTATCGGTGAATGATCGACTGAATGTACGTGTACAATTCTGTATCCAGACTGTATCTAACGCCATTCAGCAAAGCCCTGCTTGAGAAGTGGATGGTTCATCACATAGGCAAGAAATTCTCCGCACCGTTCACAACTGCCCTATCCTGAGCCAGATGTTTCCAATCGACGCCATCCCATTCTGTTTCCTTAAGATCTGTATCACCGTTTTTTAAAGAGGGTAACTCGGAACCTTGGGATTCCGCGAAAACATGCGAAAGGTTAGGCAAAACGCTGATGAAGTCTTGGGTGTTGTGTGTTGTCGTAATTATTTGTATCGATTTATTTCCGTGACAATGTTCAGCTCTGAATGAGGTAATATTAAAAATACGAGTACGTGTGTTACATTCGGATGAGGAGTACTTCGGACAGAAACGGTAGCAGTTTTTGCTTCCGTTTCCAAACACTTAGTGTGAATCCGGATTTTCGCAATACAGTGCGACAAACCTAAACACAGAAATGAGACGGACCCGCTGAAGCAGATTTCAGATTTCAACTATCGCCCATTATGTTGATGCGCTCATCGAAACAGCCTCATCCGCCACACTGAGAAACTGACACAATAACTTACATTGTTTTGTTCATTGACTAAACAACAGGGAGGTTTTATTGTTAGAACATTTACCTACAAACAAAGACGTTGTACATTCCCCCCCCCCCTCCCTTTTTACTTTGCCTGTATAGCCAAATCAGGAACAGATGTGGGGTTCCGTGAAATAGTTCAATTTGGAAGAGGGATTCTGTCCACAGGATGAATTTATGTTTTGTATGGTTCTCAAGAAATAACAATGATTTCCTTGTGCGGCATTAACTTACTGGTGTTATAACAGAGATGAGTGTGTTTACTGAGCGGTACGAACTACATCCTTAAGTATAACTCAGGTTAATTATAATCTTTGACGGTCTGGTGTTACCCTCCCATCTAGGCGCTGGTGTTCCACGTTTTCTTCCGATCATATTTCCCCACCAAAACACTGTATGTATTTGTCTTATCCTCATACGTGCCACATGTCCCGCCCCTCCCATTCTCCTTGATTTGATCACCGTAATAGTATTTTATTTTCGTGTTTGTGGCAGAATTGATTCCAGTAGCAATAAACAGTTTTTTTGTAACTGAACTTCTCGTAATTTTCTTTTGGTTATCTCGTCACTTCTGACTCAATTGTAATCCAGAAGCCATTTTAACTCTTCCAACCTACACGGTTTTAGCCCAGACATTAACTAGGCTACCATCTCTTGGCATGAGCAAATTTTTCCCTTTTTTTTCCATTGCGTCCAGACCTGCCGTGGGTACCGGGTCTCTTTCTATGAGGTAAAGCAGCCGACATGTGTACCTGACGACTCACCCCATTTAGTGCCGAGTTTGGGATGAGTGCAGCTATACTTTTGCGCCCTCATACCTTCGAGGCATGCCCATGTACAAATTTATATTTTCCTTCTCTTGTTTATTCTTTCGTACTTTGTTGGCGGACGTTAGAAACTGATACAAAAGCGTAGCCAGAAAATGCCATGGAAACGGAACAGATGGCATACCTAAAATGTAGGCTCAGGAGACGGGATTGGGACTGATCCGAGAAGAAGAGGAACTGAAGGTATAAACTGCTTTAGTGAGTAGCAGTGTAAGAGCCGACTGCGGTATTTTGTGAAGACGGCGGTGATACTTGTAATTACATAGAAGCACTAACATCCTTTGAAGAGGTAAATAATTGTCAATCATGAAATTGGCTTGGAAAACTGTTGACCACACAGTGTACATTTGGAGGTGCTACAGCGAACGATGCTACAACGAACCGTTTTTTCAACAAAATCAGGATGCTACAATGAACGCGGAGGTACATTATTTATTATGGAAAATTCGATTATAGTTTTCACTGAGGAAAGATTGTTTATGCTTTTAATGTGCGTTAGATGGGTTTATGCTTTTCAAATTTACATGTACAGTGTATAAAAGTTAAATAAATTAATTTTATATTATTTTTACACTTATATTTTTGAATTTGTATTATATTTTCCCTCTTTAAATGGTGGTGTTGGATGGTAACTTTGCTCTAGGCTGAGGACCTGGAACGAATTACCCCTAAATACATATATTTCAATATATGTTAGAACGAACAGATGCTATAATGAACGCGGTTCTAGAACCAATTACGTTCGTTCTAGCATAAACCACTGTAGTTGCTGGTAGTGTGGTCGGTGTAGTGACCAGACTAAGGGATGGACGACCAGTGAATGGTGATTTCCATTTGGGGTACGGGACAGGTCTCTTCCACAAAACGTCTAGGCCGACACTCGAGCCAGTCCAGCTTCTTATTAAATGGGCTTTTTTTCGCAGAAGTAAAGCGGCTGGGACAAGAGGCTGGTCATTTACCTCTGCCTAGCGCCGAGGTGAATGAATGGCCTCCGTATAACTTTATGGCTTACGCAGGAACAGCTTCGCCTTTACCTTCCTAAGTACTGTAAAGCGTTATGGGACAGGCACACCCTGCCTACTGAACGTAATGTAGAGCCAGCAGTTGCATTACAGTGGTTCACGAATTTGTACAGTCACTGGTAAGCACGCATGGCAGCCGCCACTTGTAGCGACGTAATCATCTGTTTGTATGTGAGTTACTGGGATTCTTACCTCCAGCACATAATTAAAGGGCTGCTGCACGCAACGTTATGATTTATAGTGTGGTTAGAATAAGTACGCAGCACGTCATCGTCCTGCGGCATTTCCTGATTAACGGGGAAGCCTGAAGGTTTGAGCACATACACAAAATTTAACGACTTTCTAGCATCTGTTTAAGCGCCGCTCATACTTGTCAGCTGTTTAGTCTCTCTAGCAACAGTGTCTTGTTTATTTCTTGAAGGTTAGCATGCTGACGGTGTGTTTGAACAGTAAACACTTCACAGAATTCCACAGGGAATTTTGTCATTCTAACGAGTGACTTGTTTGTGGCTTAGCTTCATAATGACAAAGTACATACTTTTATTGGGAGTAATGCAATTTTGAAACGCATATTTATGACGGTATCGTGCACCATGATATTCTGTCACCTTGGTATTTCGCCATTTGATTTTATTCTCAGTCAGTTCAGTCTTATTACAATCATCAAAACCTGTCACTCCTCTCAGATACGTTTTAATTGTTGCTAATTTACATCCACTGCCGATTCCAGTGACCGCGTGGTCGAATCGCGCCGGAGGCATAGATGTTTATCTCGTGTTATTGTAGTGGGTATTTATAGAGGTCTCTGCGACGGCCGATCACTCGTCCAGAGAAGTCGTACCTAGTGTGGTGTGTCTCTGTATGATCTCAGAACGTCGTCGACGATGAAGACTAGGCCCATTAGGGGCTGATGAGCAATGACAATTGTATGAAATGTGTGCACCACATGTCCCCCCAGGAGTCACCTTTGTGACCCGCATGAGAACTAGTAAGTTGGGGAGTGTACGTGTAACGCATAGTGTGACTCGTTCGTGTAACCACTGTTGCAACTGAAAGCAACAGCGGCTTCATTTTGTATCATTGTTGGCATACATGGTAGCTATCGACAATACAAAACCCAATGTGTTTTTCCATGGAAAAACAAGAATGGGTTTCCTTTGCACTGGTGTCGAGCTACAAGATATTTCTTTCTGCTGTAAAATTGTAAAATAACTTGGTCCTTAATGTAAAGTGCCCAATAGTTTTGTCAGGTCGGAACAAAATCTGGAATTTCTCGACAGATTTTGTTGGAAGACCCAATATAAAATTTCACTAAAATCCTTCTAGCTGGAGCTGATCTTGGTACATGCAGACAGACATGACGGAGCTAACAGACGCCTTTCGCCCTACGTGCCAGCCCACCTAATGATGTTCATAACGAAACACGGCCGCCAGATATGACAAGACTGTGGCGAACACAATGGCAGACGTCTGGCTGACTCCTTTTCACCCTTTCTTGTGAAAGCATGCGCAGTAACAATGTTCAGTGTCGTACTGTTTTTTGAGTAAATACTTGTAAATAGCAAGTCACTTGTCACTGACCTGAATTCACCACACCCTGACAAAGATGCTGTATGTGATGGACCAATCCGTAAGCATTCTAAACTAATATAGGAGAGGAAGGGGAACATTCAGTTCTTCTCCCCGACCGCTTTACCGCCAGGGAAAGAACTCCCGCTATCCACTGAAAAAGAGGCTGGTTGGGTCCTGAGATCAGGGCCAGATTTACGTATAATCTAGACCAACTACAGCTTAAGCCTTAACCGAAAAAGTGTGTTTCTAAATAACGAAAATTACAGTACCAAAAATGCTAAGGTATTGACATGCCTGAAGACGGCCTAAGTATAGGCCGAAACATGTAGCACATAAGTAAAGCTAACCATTTGAATTAGTGTAAACGTGAGATATGTTGGACTGAATAAGTGTAGTTTATTGCTAATTATAAGTTATTATTATTTATTGCTGTTGATTGTTTGTAGTTTTATTACTCCTACAATACACAATAGAGTAAACCAACTACATCAGATTTACGAATGAAATAGTGTGCAGTTCGCAAATGGTGTCAATATAATAATAATAATAATAATAATAATACATCAAAAGAAAATAGTGAATGTTTTAGTTCTGAATGAAGGCATAACGATGTGCTTGTGATTCAATTAACGTTGCACAGTATACGTCAGCACAATCTTTTTTATTCTTAAGTAAGGCTACATGTTTCGACTAAAAGTTAGTCATCTTCAGGCCCTTACAACATTTTCCGTCACCAGATGCTTTGGCCACTTTGGGATCCCATAAAACTAAAAAACTCCGTGGTCCTAGTCCGCACGCGAACTATACCGACAGAGCGGATAGTGTTTACAATTGTGGAATACATCTAGTTAAAACTTTCTAAAAAGATTTTGATTTTGTTTATAATGTGTGTTATTTACAGATTGTGTCTAAACATTAAAATATTTAAAAATTCTTCTTTAACAGTGCGTTGATGTTCACCGGATATTCATCTGTGAGTTCCGTTGTCGTATTGCGGCTGATGTTGCGGTACGTCTATTTTTCCTATTTGATAAGGATAGTTGTGTTTGTCAACCGGTATCGCTCTCTGGATTGTTGCACGGTATTGTCGGGTAGTTTTCCTGCAGTTTTTGTTGTTGTGGGGTATTTCCTCATTTTTTCATTGTTTTTTTCATGTCTTGTGGTCGGACTTGTTCTACAACGTGGATGTGTACCTTCTCCTGGGTGTTGACATTGTTCGATATTTTGTTCTATACTGTATTTGTCCACCGTGTAGTGATCACTGTGCAGGCTTTTGGATAATTGCTTAAAAATAAAAAAGATTGTGCTGACGTGTGGTGTGTAACGTTAATTGGACATGTTTTTAGTGTTTTAACAAAGCGAATAAAAATATTCCTTAAATTTTGTTACCGATGATCCTGGTTCGAAATCAGATCAGAAATACGCTCGGCAGAGAGACAGGCAAAATTACATTCTGAAGTGTATAGTATAAATTTAGGACTTCGAGCAAAATATTTCCGCTTTGTGTACGATAAATTTGTGCATTTGGAAGGTGCAGACTCCAATGTTATTGGTGGTAAGTTTATGACTGTGTCATGCGGAGGGTTACGGTCTGCTCATAGCTAATGGTTGTGATCGTATCGCCGCTCTGACCCCCTGAAAATATAAACATTCTCTGAAGTTTTCGGCTTACATCAATCGAACTTCTGTTTATGCTTGATCAGGGAGGTGGCCGAAAAGCTTGCCCCAAAACGGGGTTCGGAGACAATTGGTGCCAGACACTCGCGTGAGTAGGTTGAAAGGGAAATACGGGACGATAACAACGAGGTGTAATTGTTGATAAGTTTCCTAGCAGTGCCGGACACAAATAATTTGATTGTGAATATTAACTTGCGACAAAATTTAAGGTAACTGTGAAAATAAACTTGACGCGGCCTAACCTCAATTATCCGTCTGGTCATCTAATCGGTTGACACTTAACGTTTCCTGTGACAACCAAACGTTATATTCCCTGGGTAGAGTTCGTGTTCACGACTTTGAGATTTGACCGGTTATAATTTGTATTATTACTTTATAATAATATTTATTTAACTGCAATTGGGTTTTCACCCGGTGGCAGTCGTTTTTAACATATATACAAGAACTTGAAGCTGTACTACTAAATTTACATCGGGAG
>Ga0136643_10012508_pt1 | contig 12650 bp, 11 predicted proteins | sample TergutLab28metaG_FD_96883 | JGI IMG/M metagenome (GOLD analysis project Ga0136643, IMG submission 96883) | Labiotermes labralis P1 segment gut microbial communities from Petit-Saut dam, French Guiana - Lab288 P1 (version 3) (version 3) | ecosystem: Host-associated > Arthropoda: Insects >...
CCTGTTTACCTGAACCCTCCTAATGGCGTATTCTAAAGCAAAGTTAAAAAGCATTGGTGTTAGAGCGTCTCCTTGTTTCAAACCATTCCTAATAGGGAACCTGTCAGACACATTCTTGCCTACACGGACTCTGCTATATGTTTCAGTCAGACTCATCTTTACTAACCTTACAATTTTCTTAGGGATACCAAACTCAATGAGAATCTTATATAAGACCTCCCTTCTAACTTAATCATAGGCCTTCAATCAATCTTAAAACATAAAAACCACAATTAATTTTGCCTGAAAATTTTTCGTATGTGCAATATGAATATACGTACCCAAAAACAATTTTTATCGAAATAAATAATAGCTTTAAGAGGGCCGAATTACGCGCTACGTTAAACACACAGCACATACAGCGCAAACACACTTTGTTTTACCAGGACGAGAGAAGGAAGACTGTAGACTGGATCTGGATACTGAATCACAGATTAGTAAGATGCATGGAGAAGCAATGTGTGAAACAAAAAGGAAGAACTCACAAGCATGTAGGATGATGTTCATGTGACAAACGACGTGTAATATAAAGACCGGTATTCCGATGTGTACAGTACATATTTAAGTTTGGTGGTTATGGCCACTTGCGGATACTGTCTGTGGTTTACGGCGTTTACACTTGAAAGAAATTCGACAGATCAAGTTGGTTTCAAGCAATAAAGATCTGGCATGTGTTTCAGAGAAGCCAGCTTCGAAACTTTCCTGTGATAGTAAGTTCTTTATTTGTCCAACCAATGCACACAATTCTTATAAAATTGTTTACATAAACATGTTTCGGTTTACACAAACCATCATCAGGGAGCTAAGCTCCCTGATGATGGTTCGTGTAAACCGAAACATGTTGGAGCAACTATTATAATTTTAAATGATTTTAACAACTTAACAATTTTATAAGAATTGTGTGCATTATTTGGACAAATAAATAACTTAATATTATCAACATGCACAGCGCAACTACGAAGACATTCCTGTGACGTTGAGTATCCTTACCGAAATTCTCCGTGCTTTTACAAAGTTTCTCGAGGCCGATAACTGTTAACTGTCTAGAGCTGTGCCTTGCTCTGTAGGCAATCCAGTTTCGTTTTACTGTAATTTGACATCCTGTACTCGGACTTCCTGACAGCCTCCTTAAATAACATAGAAATGAAAGAAATTTGACAAATACTCCAGGCTGATATGCCATGTCACATCTCCATAAGAAGCACTTCGTCTACGTTTTACAGGGACCATAGCATGCACCCCAAGATATCGTTACCCAGCCAGGAATCATTTTGTCACCTTACATCACGTTATCTTCACAGTAGACAAGATATAAATTCACGGATCTCCAGTCGTACAAGAATAACTGAGGAAATCACAGCAGAAATACATACACAGAATTAAGATGTCAAATGGAAGAGTCATGTTGTGACTAGGAAATTGACGTTTACGAGAAACAGCCAAAAATAAATGTAAGTTCGTGACATAACACGTCACATCAGCGGTACCAAAATACAAAAGACAGAAATGTGTACGTCAGCGCCCACTAGCACAAATTTGACTTCCGTTCTTTCAGCAGTGACACTAATTTTTTAAGTTAATTTGTAGACGCTTTTCGTAAGTCGCGAAGAGCGCCCATCAACTTCGTGATATCCATCCGTCCCTCTGTTCACACGTATCAGTGACGACACCAACTGAACGGATTTTCGGGAAATTTGGTACTAGGGACCTAGGTAAGTCAGTCCAGAAAGTTAATATTTGGAACAACTTGTGGAACAACTTGGGAAAAAAAAATCGTGCATTTTGCACGAAGGCCTGAGTATGTGTTACAGGCGACAATAAATCGTCATATAAGCTTCTCTTCCGGTAAAACTGAATCAGTAAGTAAAATTAGCCGAGCGAGTACAAACGTTACGCGAACGAGTCACAATGCTACGTTATACGTACACTGCCTAACATTTTATGGTTACGGAATGTGAAAATTGATAAATCTTCTACAGGATAACTTTATCCTAAAATAATAGGAAGCAACATTAAATTGGCCTGAAAAGCATTAATGTACATCACTAAACACCACGATCAAGAGGATTTTGTCTTGAGGATTCGATATCAAATATACATAGAAGCAGGTTGGTGGAAATACTCCGCTGCCATAAACGTCTATATAATGCGCCCCGCAAAATAATTAATAAGCAGGAGAAATTCTGGAAAAAAAAAATAAAATCAAAAACAATTATTAGACTCTTTTTACAAAACAAAATTTAGAATAAAATTTAACTCAATTTTAAAATACCGAAACTTGAGTTTAAATACATCCTTTTGTACAAAGAAAAAAGTGTTCATAGTTTCAATGCTTGTCCAATAGTACCAACAAACAAGCGTCGTACATTCTCGGTTGAAGTTTCCTGCAAGTGCAACTTTCGTAACAGCCTCCATGATGAACTACATTCCTTCAGGTACCGTATATTTCGCGAATGTTTGAGAAGAATTAGTCATTCTTATAGCCAATACAACTACATACTACATTGCATGAATTGTCTGTTATACACATTACTGTCAGCTTTTTTTTATTGATATTAACAGCATGCACCATTACACAGTAATACTGCGTGCAATACGGCCGGCCTATTGCACAGACCAAGAAAGCCGATTTCACTTTGATTTACAACTCTAGAAAATTTCTTGGAATATATTTTAAAAGAAACACACGATAGTTCCCATATTTAATAGCGATAATACGATGACTGCCAATCGACTGGAGGCGCAACTCCACGTATCTCGAAAATCTATTGATGCATAATGTGATGCCTTTACCATGAATACTATAATATTTAACAGACATTATAAATAAATTACACAAATGAGAAAGCAATTCTACCGAGTCTGCACCTATTTGCAAGATACAGAGCCCTGACCTACAGTCAGGGCTCCTATCTGAGTATTCAGTCGCACACTTCTTAGTAGTTCACAGGCTGGACAACTTCCTTTTTATAAAAGAAGATGGAGGTCTGATTCCTGGAAGATGAAAAAATCTAATAAAATTTCTCTTTCATATGTTCTTGTAAGTTTGTCATGTATTATGTGAGATTATGCATTCAGAAATGTCCCTTGAACATTCTCAATTTCACATAATCGGCATCACTTTATAATGCATGCTTCTGGATGGAGAGGAAAAGCTAGGAAAAGAGAGGAGAAATAATAGAGATGGAGGATTCCAACGTCTTGTAGAATCGTACTCCGCTGTACAATATCCAGAAAAATCCTATCTTTTCTTCTTTTCTTTACGCTACGCAACCATCCACCAAAAATCCACCGCCTTACAGAGGTACAGAACTAAAAGGGTTAGAAAAGACACAAGATAAAACTTAGTAAAAAAAAACTCTTCAAAATTCCTCTCTTCTCCTCTCATCTTACTCCACATAATATACTATCACATCACGCTAACCATTATACATATATATATATATTCTTCGCCAAAAAAGTAAGTATAAAAACAGTAGCAGATAAGCCACAAGAAAGGAAAGCTCTTACTTTAAAAGAATTCATTATAAAAAATACATTCACATATCGCGATATAAGGCGTAATATTTACTTTGAGCAGGAAAATAATACAAAATATATGTAATGTAAAACTTTGTTTGGAGGCATTTCGTGCATTAAAATTCATATGTATGAATAAGATACAGGATATTTTCCGTCTGGTTTTAATGTGGCAATCTTATACACATTAGGTGTACTGAATCACTTAAGTGAATCATTAAGACTAAATGTAAGTACTTTTAAAGGACAGGCCTGCACAGTAACTAGTCTAACTCAGGATCAGACAACACGAGAGTGGAAGTGGACAACTAATGGAAATAAAGTACTTTATATATTAGTATCCTGCCATCTGCTATAAAAACGCCAAATTAACAACGTCTCTTACTAGCAAGTCAAATCATTTTTTGTTCAAAAAGAATACAAGGACAAGTCTGATTAACATCATACTGATAATAGAAAGATTCGTGTACGCCTAGACAGCGTACATAAGTAGACTGAACATCCTTCAATCCGAATTTCTTTGGATTTATTTGTTGCGTGATTATAAACAATAAAGTTACATGTTTAGCGTACACGTTCCGTTAATGTGTGATTCAATATTTGTAGACAGAGAGCAAAGGGAGTGGTGATTATGGAAGAAAGTGCGGAATACTTGAAACGCATCCATTGAAGGACAGAACCCGTGTCTTACGTTACTATTTTCAGAGCGCCTTGTTAAAAAAATCGCGAGTACCTGAATTTAAACCCAGGATTTCCATGGCAAAAGCAGCATCCAACAAGTAGAATTCTCTTGTCACCAGAAATTTGGATCTAAATTTAAGGACGAAACAAGTAAATTGCTATATTTGCATAATAGGATTGTACAGTGTTCAAACTTGGTCACTCCAGAGAGGGGAACAGAAATGCCTGGAAAGTTCTGAAATGTGGTGTTGGAGAATGATGAACATCAGTTGGACTGATCGTGTGAGAAATGAAGAAGTGTTAAAAAGAGTCAAGGAGGTGAGGAATATCTACCATGCAATAAATGGAAGAAAGGTTAACTTGAATGGTCACATCTTGTGTAGCAGCTGCCTTCTAAAACACGATGTTAAAACATAGATAGAAAGATAGAAGTGATGGAAGGATGAGAATGAAGCCGTAAGCAGATATTGGATGACCTTAAGGAAAATAGAGGATACTGTCAATTGAAAGAGAAAGCACTATATCGCATTGTCTGGAACTTGGGAAGAGTTTATGGACCTGTCGTAAGACATACTAAGTCATCATGATGACGTACTTTCTGACATTGTGTGACAACATGCAATACTATTGTGCAACATAAGATGTAGTCCGTAGGCTAACAGCGTAGCATCATTTGTATGCTCAGGATCCCTCTTACCATTGGCATTTATTTTAGTGCAGACTGTTGCCTCTCTTCTGTACCACCACCGCACTGCTTCGGGTTGTCAATCTGTATATGTATTCCATTACATCTAGCTGTATTCATTCTGTATATGTATTCCATTGCATCCTGTTGTTTTCACTATGTATAATATTCCAGTGCATCCTGTTGTCTTCACTCTTGTATATATATATTCCAGTGCATCCTGTTGTCTTCAATCTGTATATATTTTCCAGTGCATCCTGTTGTCTTCACTATATATATATATATATTCCAGTGGATCCTGTTGTCTTCAATCTGTATATATATTCCAGGGCATCCTGTTGTCTTCACTCTCTATGTATATTCCAGTGCATCCTGTTGTCTTGACTCTGTATGTATGTATATATATATATATATATATATTCCAGTGTATCCTGTTGTCTTCACTCTGTGTATATACATATATATATATACATATTCCAGTGCATCATGTTTCCTTCACTCTGCATATATATTCCAGTGCATCTTGTTGTCTTCAATCTGTATATATATTCCAGCGCATCCTGTTGTCTTCAATCTGTGTGTGTATATATATATATTCCAGTGCATCCTGTTGTCTTCACTCTGTATATGTATTCCAGTACATCCTGTTGTCTTCAATCTGTATATATATATATATTCCAGTGTATCCTGTTGTTTTCTCTCTGTTTATGTATTCCAGTGCATCCTGTTGTCTTCAATCTGTATATATATTCCAGCGCATCCTGTTGTCTTCAATTTGTATATATATATATTCCAGTGCATCCTGTTGTTTTCTCTCTGTTTATGTAATCCATTGCATCTAATTGTCTTCATTCTTACATATACTCCAGTGTATCCGTCTGACTCTATTCTGTATCTGTCCTCCAGCAAAGACGGTTGTCTTTATTCTCTGTGTGTGTGTGTGTTTGCGTGTGCGTGTGCGTGTGCGTGTGTGTGTGTGTGTTTGCGTGTGTGTGTTTGCGTGTGTGTGTGTGTGTGTGGTAGCAAGGACGTGTGTATCCAATGTTCCAATTTCCCGTATAATTCTAGCATACATTTTGTGTTTCTTATCGCTATTCCTTTTAGCATTTTGTCACGTAAAAACGCGACTGACAAATCTTCATTTGTGCGCTGCCAGATTGTCGGTGCTACTTGCTTAGTGTCCCAAGTCTCATTATACATTTATAAATTGCTTGTACTGTAATGTTACTACTTCTATTTATTACGTCTGACATCAATTTCTTCGCTGAACTCACCTTAATGGTCACAATGATTAGGAACTCTCATATATAAATATTTGTGCCAACTTTCAACGGCCTAGTCCGAGCAGCTGCTGATGTCAACAAGTAGCAAACTTAAATTTCGTTGCAGACGCATTCCACGACACCGTGGCAAAATTTGGTGCCGGACGCTGTCTACAAATTCTGAGAGTTGACGATGCTATGACTCATTGAGAAGTAGGGTCTTACTTTATTATCCTGTTGCACCGCATGGACAGATAGTTACATTTAACACACAAGGGTTCTTTCGTGGTAAATTTCCATCACAAAATCTTACAATGCACCGAGAAACGTAAGTGTTTCTGTTCACTAGAACAGATGAACAGCCTTACTCAATCGATACGATAAAATGCTGCTCTAGGTTTAGAAAGTGTAAGTCGCGCAAAGTTAGATTAAATGTTTTCTACGACTAATAATCAACTAACCAATTCCAAGAAGCATAATCCTTCTTCAGACGCCAACGCTTCTCAGTAAAAAGTTTCCCGTAATTTATGGAACCGTGTTCAAAAGTGCCTGCCACAGCCCATCAATCCAGTTTGAATATGTTACATAAGCTACCTATTGGGTGTTTTCTATTGCTAAAGGTTATCGCTAATACACTACAAGTAAATAGTGAGGCTGTAAATGGCAGAATGCGCACTGTTGACTGCCACCACGGCATTACAGTCTCCATCGTCAGTGTCGCTTTCCTTGTGAATGAAAGGTCTCAGTATTAATTTTTGTTGTGCTACGAAATACAATGCACTCTTCTCGTTCAGGAATCCGATGTGGCGGCTTCGACACCGCGCTGCGTTCGGACTGCAGACTACCTGTTAGGTGGGCCGTCTGGAAACAGCTTATGGTCCTGATGATATTGTATTCCTATATCAGGGAAGATAGGACGTACCTCGAAATTCAAGTTTTCGAAATATTAGTCTTATGTTGAACTTCAAAGCCATATTTATTCATCGGAAATGACAACAAACAAGAAAAGCTCACAAGTCAAAAACACCGAAAGAAGAAGCTACAGCAAATATCTGACAAGACTGCAGGGGCGGGGGGGGGGGGCTTTTGAGCGATAACCATTGCAGGAGATGGCAGTGTCATACATACGGGCGAGCAAGTTTCCATGTCCCTTAATGTCCTTATTGTTAAGCCAGGCTCGGCAAACTTATAAGTTGGCGTAGTTTGATTCTCCAGAGGCAATTTTAGTGCCACCTACATTGCACCTAAGTTAAATAAGTAAAGTGATAAACACTGGTTATTATTTAAACCACACGAAGCTCACTTTTTGTTGGACGACACGAATAATAAAACTTAAGCTTGCACAAAGAACACTCAGATATGGAAGCAGTATCTCTGAATACCTCTGCCCCTCTTTCACGTATAACGCTACCCGCTTCACACATCCATCACTCAACACGATAACTATCTCCGAAACGCTGCGCCGTTCTCTAGAATCTCATATTCTCGGAACCTTTCAATAAATTCTCCTTCTCGTATGTAACCAAAAGATTCGTTGCTGTGTTTACAAAGAATTAGATTGATCTAATTTACATTCTAAAATTTTTATATTCTAATATCCGTTTTAATATTACTTTTATTTAATTTTATGCACCAACATTTTCCCCTTAATTTCTTGCTCTCCGTCTAAAACTATGCACAAATTCCCCATCTCACCCACGGTAACTACATGCCTCACACGTCGTCATCCTGCACTTCATTAAATTAAAGGAACTCCGTGAATAGGGTGCAAATTATGTAGCAGATCACAAAGCGTGCCGTCCTTACCAGGTTACAGTAATTCCATCAATTACAGCCACTCGCTGGTCTCGTTGTAACTGACAGCTGAACAGCACATTACAACTGTTTGCTTAACAAATAAATTTTCACTACGAAGAATTCGTGTGTTTTATAAATTTATAACTGCGAATACATAATGAAAGTCCTTCTGTTGGAATGTTTCACTTCAGAAATTTCTAAGCTGAAATTTAGTGCCGTATGCGAGCACTAACAAGTGTTGCGTGACGTATAACCACATAAACTGGGATCTCTAGTTCTTCTCACGACAAAAATAGATTATATCTTGTTCCCTTGGTTGTACGGAGCAGTAATGCACTTTCGACAGGTCACGCTTAGAGAAACAGAACTTACGGATCATGCTGGCCTTAACACGGCACCGCACTAGGAAGTGACGTGGCTACAAGCATTTTTAATCTGGGTGCTACCTACAGGAGATTCATTACATTATTGATTTATTTTGTATTTCAATGTGTTTGAACAACATCCGCAAAGTTCCCTGATGTAAGAGACTAAGAATTATCTCTTCATAGAAAAAATTTACAACATTCGCCATGTTAGAAGCTGCTATAAATTAAACATTTTCAGAAAGTGAAATTATCCCTATTAGGAGAAACATTTGAACAAATATCCAGTGGATTTTTACATATTCAAACACTATAATGTATTGGTGAAGCCTACGCGGGTGGACCGAAAGCTAATTCCTAACGTAATCAGTTTTACCAATTTAATTAGGAGACATATGGCAGAGGCTGGAACAGTGTTTTCATTACGAATACAATGCAAAATAAATAGCACGACATTAATTAGGATACCTTTGTTATACAAATCTCTGCTTAATCCCGAACAAAATATATCCAATAGCACGCGGGTAATTTAAATTAAGAAATGTAAGAAGGGAATGAAATATGTCATGGCATGATAAATGATTATAAAAGATAAATACACAGAAACGCCCAGGGTGGAAAATGTGAGGATTCAGAAACTGAGTTGTTTACATGTCTGACGTTCTTTCCGTTACCAAACATCTCGGTGGATGTTGTTCATGATTAAGTTGCTCTGAATTGTGGGTATGCATCCAGGCGATTCTCTTGGCGTGTTCGTGGAATTCGCCCTCCACCAAGACAATTATGCAGCGACAGCACGACATGACCGCCACCGACCACGTCACTTTTTCCTCTCCATTTTAATGACCTAACACTCCACACAAAGCTATATGAACCTGTGTTTAAAATCTTCGTGTAACGCATTCTCTCCTCACTGTGTCATCTTCCTTCCATAAACTGAAAGCTTATCGGACGGAAATTATATTTAAAAACATGTCCCTTTTAGAGCCAACGGTCACCAAAACTGCAGTCAGAATGTAACTTAAGGCCTGTCCTTAACACAAGGTGGTAGCATCTTTCGCTGTGAATAGTAATAGAGACAAATACTTTACGAAACACACAACAGGGCGAGAACATAACAAAGAACACGCACTTTCAAACATGTACGAGGAATGAATGGGGTGAGAGAGAATGCACACGGCGTGAACCGGGTGGCAAAACATAAGGGGGGAGAGGCGCGTGAGGTAGAATACATGTGGAAGGATATGCGTGATGTAGAATTCGCTTGAAATAAAGACTTGTGGTATAGAAGGCACTTAGAAACACAAGCGTGATATAGAAGGCGCTTGGAAATGCAAGAGTGATGTTGAAGGCACTTGGAAGGACAAAAGTAAAACAGAAGGAACTGCGAAGGACAAGCGTGATTTAGAAGGCATTTGGAAGGAAAAGCATGATGCAGAAGGCATTTGGAAAGACAAACCTGACGTAGAAGGAAATTGGAAGGGCAAGCGTAATGTAGAAGGCACTTCGATGGACAAGTGTGATGTATGTAGAAGACACTTCGAAGGACAAGCGTGGTGTAGAAGGCAATTAGAAGGACAAACGCGATGTAGAAAGCATATGGATGGAGAGAAGTGATGTAGAAGGCTCTTGGAAGGATAGGCGTGATGTAGAAGGCATTTGGATGGACAGGCGTGATGTAGAAGGCATTTGGGTGGACAGGAGTGATGTAGAAGGCATTTAGATGGACAGGAGTGATGTAGAAGGCTCTTGAAAGGACAGGCGTGATGTAGAAGGCATTTGGATGGACAGGAGTGATGTAGAAGGCATTTGGAAGACAAACGTAGTGTAGAAGGCTCTTGGAAGGACAGGCGTGATGTAGAAGGCATTAGGTAGGGCAAGCATGGTGCGGAAGGCACGAGAAGGAAAATTCCTAAATATTTCAAGTGGAAGGAAATGTGTGACATACTGAATATACGAAGAAATGAAGGCGTAATAGTACATGTCAGTGGAAGGCAATGTAAATCTTAACACAGCTAGAATGAAAAGCGTGATAAAATGTAGGCTTATGTGGAAGGAAAGGGGTGGCATGTAACACACTGGTAACGAAATGTCTGATGCAGAATTCACGTGGGAAGAAAGGCTTAGAGAAAACGCACGTGAGAAGAAAGGATGTTAGGGAATACGTTTGGAAGGTAAGGCGCAGCAATCAAGAGCAGTACGTAAGTGATTCACTGATAATTTCGTGAGAATCTGCACACATAATGACTAGGATGTCCTGTACTCCGTTGCAAATATGATCAAAATAGGGTACTACATCTGGACCCTACTGCATGCCAATGCATTCATTCCATTGGCATGCGCGGAATGCGACGATTCCATGCCGTTCGCAGGAGCTTCTTCCATTCTTCCATGTTATATATTTTTTCCTTCCATCATCCCTCACTTAATCTTACCATCTACTTCTTGGTCTACCTCTCAATCTTATTGTTTCCAAATTCACACACAACACTCTTTGGGAATTCTATTTTCTTCCATTCTCTGTACATGCCCAAACCAATTAAATCTATATAACCTTACTTTCTCTGTTATATTGGTTTTATCAACAATTGCACAGATTTCTTTATTATTGCATGCAAATGGACATAAAAAAATTTCATTAAAAGTTTCAGATTGTTTTGAGAGGCACTTAAAATCAATTGATTAATAGCATTATTATTTGTGTCCGCAATGAATTAGGGGACAGAAAAACGCTTAAGAAATTTCAAGTTTTTTCTGTTTAGGATCCTATACCTAGACTACCCGAACGAATTTCAGAAAATATTCTTTACTATAGACGCAGCATAGAAGAGCAACATTTGACAGTAAGGTACAACTGTATTTACTCTCTCATCTTTAAAGTACACTCTAACACTAACTCAAATACTGTCAACATTTCCTTATCCTACAAAACCAACAAGGACTCCAAAAATTCAATTTTGTATCATGCTCTGGTCGCCATGCTCCTTATACGGGCGGTAGTTGGGTACACAAATATTTACGTTGGAACAGACGGAACTCAGTAAATTATCCCACATGGCTGAGCATTAACTCACTCCTCTGGCATGAGAAATGTGATCGTTGAACTCTCTCAGTTAATAATACTGAACGAACAAGAACTATAAAAGAATTGAAAACACATATTACCCAAACGTGCTGTTTGTTTATTTTGTATATGTTCTCCGGCCTTGGCCTTCAGTTACTGCAGCAGATATAAGATTACTGTTGCAAAGTCAATCAAGCTTAGCAAAGTCCAAAAATATTTCTCTCCAACAATACAGTAAAACTCCGGATCCTAAGTACAGATATACGCTTTTTTCCAAGTAGTATTTAAATATTTATTACATCAAATGTTGTTCGAATGGCAGCTGTACATACATAATCTCCCTTGGGCTTTGTTAAATATTAACACCTCTAAAAATGTACCGGAGAACGGCAGATCTGGAGAGATAACCACCCCTTTACACTTCCTAACACATTAACCGTACTGACGTCTTTCTAAATTAAATATGTAGACCAAAGTATAAGTGTTTATTTGGGTACCCATCTTATACAAAAATGTTTATCATGCCAGCGGTAAATAGGTCCCAAATATTGATTTTTATACACATATTAAAATATTCATTATACCGAATAAACCTCGGAATAAATATTCATCTTGGTATTCTTTGAATAATCAACGTATAGAAAAAAATTCGAATGAAAGCTGCATATTATAATGAGACATAGAGGGTAAAAAAACAAAGTTGTCCCCTTCCACTCCATCAAGGTACATATGAGAAGTAGATGTGTAGCTCCACCGATTCTTTACATCATAACTATACAGAATGATTTGTGAACTACACGCCCCGGTGGCTTTACTGACAGGAAAGAACCCCAGTACCCATTTAATAGTAAGATCTGTAGGATCCAGAGTGTCCAGACGTTTTTCTAAGCAACAAAATTCCTTCGGCGCTGCTGGAAATCGAACTCCCCGGATTTTCTATCCCTCAGCCTAGTCACTATGCAGACTACGTTACACCGGCTCCATTTTACTGAGATTTGTCCTGTAGAACCTGCCGAGAAATACGTTTTTATGTTTAGTCTGCATGATAAATTCGACTGTTCTATCGGAGTTTTGTGCTAAGCACATTTCTTATCAGACCACTACTCAAAGTATTTGTTGTAAACATCCAATTGTGGATTTCATTAATTTTTATGTTAGTTTGACCGTGCATCGCTGATACAATAAAATATACAACCAACTAGGTGCAATAATAACGGTTTATTAATGATTTCAATCAG
>Ga0136643_10012509_pt1 | contig 12650 bp, 8 predicted proteins | sample TergutLab28metaG_FD_96883 | JGI IMG/M metagenome (GOLD analysis project Ga0136643, IMG submission 96883) | Labiotermes labralis P1 segment gut microbial communities from Petit-Saut dam, French Guiana - Lab288 P1 (version 3) (version 3) | ecosystem: Host-associated > Arthropoda: Insects >...
CTAACTGGTTTGCAGCTAGTCAAGAAATTCCCCGCATTTCACGGAACCCGAAGGTTCATTACCGCACTCACAAGCGTCCGCCACCTGTCCCTATCCTGGGCCAGCCAAATCCAGTTCATATACACACAGCCCACCTCCTGGAGATCCATCCTAATATTATCCACCCATCTACACCTAGGTCTCCCCAGTGGTCTCTTTCCCTCCGGATGTCTCTCCTTCGCATGAAAAACCTGATGATTGCCAATGTTGGCCGAAACATGTAGTTTTTACCATCTTCTAATAAACATCAATTAGATATACATTACTGTGTTATTGACTGTAAATACCCTACCTATTAATTACTACACACTATGGGGATGGCACATTTCAGAATTATCTCTACGTTATGCTGTTTCGTCCTGTCTCCAGTTACCTCCTCCTCCTTTGTTTCCAGTGTCCTCTTCAGCACTTTATACTCCAAAACCCTCAGCCTGTGCAACTCCTTCAGTGAGACAGAACAAGTTCCACGACCACACACAACAACAGGCAAAATTATAGTTCTGTGTATTTCCTTCTTTGTATTCCAAAATAGCAGACGAAAAATATAACATTCTAGACCGAAATGTAGCAGGCATTCCCCGAATTTATTCTGCTGGTATTTTCCCTGTAAATGCAATTCTGATTTCTTAGCGTCGTTTCCCAAACATCTGAACATCGCCAAATAGTCAAAGGTTTCGTCATTTGTGTTTATGTCGTGATTCCTGCCTGCTACACGTTCACGAGTCACGACAACAAACTCAATTTTCTCTTTTATTGTTAAAACTACGTGAATTTTTTTTACGTTAAAAGCAATATCTAATTAACAATTCGTAGTTCAGCTGATGCTCGATAAAATTTTCTTATGGACTTAACGCTGGCCACAGCACAAATCTTTCATTTAAATACACATGAAGAATTCTAAATACATTTCGTCTTGCAAAAGTAACTGGTGATGGAAGTAATTGACACTTATAAACAATGTTAACGGCAGAGTTCCATGTACTATAAGTAAAGGTAAAGCAGTCCCATTACAGGCCCGAGGTACCCAGAGGGTTCCAGGAAGTTAAGGTACCCAGTTTACGTGACAATGGCCCAGGATGGTGGTAAGGTTGTCAGCCTTACGCACCGGCCGTTTTTACCCCCCAGGAAATACTGCTGGTACTCATTTTTGTTAAGAGGCCGAGTCGACCCCAGGGCCATAGTGCGATTGGAAGGATTGTGTGACTAAAAATTCCAATGACACCATCTGGAATCGAAACAGCGACCTTCCGATTTGTAGCACAGCGCCTTAACCACTGTGCTATATGATAATATCATCATCATCATCATATATCTGTCATGCAGTTGGACCACTCGTTGACCCGTTCCGGTCTCACGTATCCAGAAGTCTCCTCAAAAGTCTACCATGATTCCTCCTGCCAGTTGGGGAGTAGTGTTTCATTACCCTGGGTAATCTATTTCGAGGCATTCTATTTACATGTTGTATCCAGCTTCTCTTGCATTCCAGTAATATGTCCAAAATTGGTGTTACATGATAACATATGTAAAAGAAAGTTGTCGTCTTGCTTAAGCTTCCGTATTTAAAGATACCGGCGTATGGGTAAAGTTCCATGCAATCTTGACGTCAGTATTACGGAAGTAGAAGATCAGAGTTTTATCCGGCAGCTTGAATCTAAGAGTAAAGCTTTCACATTTTCCAGTGGATGAGAATGCTATGCCTTTTCCTGATACAGATTCAGCGAACGACGCTAAATACCTGATTCAGCCTATATAATTGTTTGGGTCGCCCAAAATATTTTATACTGCAAAACGAACAGTGCTGTTTATACGCCGTGTCTTATACATGCGTATTGCAGAGGACTGTGACTGGTAATACCAAGTTTTCTGCACTGCACACCCTTTCGTTACAGCTTTCGAAACAAAATAATTAAAAAACGGCAGTTAATCTACCGGTTCTAATTCCGGTTATTTCTTCATTCTATTTATCAACCTTTTTATCCTGTTTCCTTCGTTGCTTTTTCTCGAAGGTGTATTTTATCTTACCCAGCCTCCTGTACAATGGGTACCGGGTCTTTCCCGGGGGTAAAGTGCGGCCGAGGCGTGCAGCTGGCCACTTACCCCCTTCCAGTGCCGCAGTCATGGAAGAGTAGAGCTATACCTCTACCCACCCTCTGCGCCACACCGGGCCCGTAACGGGAACACTTTACCTTTTTACTATCATACACGTAAAAGGTCTTCATTTAATTTACCCCTTATTCTTGTCCAACTATCTACGGGCTGGACGGTCCGGGATCAAATTCCGGTGGGGACGAGATTTACCGCCCGTCCAGACCGGCCCTGGGACTCATCCAGCCTCCTGTAAAATGGGTACCGGTTCTTTCCCGGGGGTAAAGTGCGGCCGGGGCGTTCTGCTGACCACTCACCCCCTTCTAGTGCCGCGGTCATGTAAGAGTAGAGCTATCCCCCTACCCAACCTCTGGGCCACATCGGGCCTGTAACGGGGTCACTTTACCTTCAATTTTATCTTGTATATTTTATCATAGATATTTTTTTTAAAGAGCACCATGGTTAGCTATATTTTATCATATACAGTTGGGTATGCTACAAAGAATAAATGCTACAACGAACAGTTTTTATCAGTACAATCAGGATGCTACAACGAAAGCGTAGGAATACTATCGGCCGACGTAGCACGCGTGCCCATTACGTGTCGGGCCTTCCCGCTTTGATTAGAGCGTCGGTGTTCTTTGTTATTGTTTGTAATGTTCAGTTATTAGTTTAGTTCAGTTATCTGCTTATTTGTACAGTGTATAAAAGTTAAATAAATTAATTTTATATTATTTTTACACTTATATTTTTTATTTTGTATTACATTTTTCCTGTTTAAATGGTTGTGTTGGATGGTAACTTTGCTGTAGGCTGTGGGCCGGCCTGGAACGGATTACCCCTAAATACATATATTTCAATGTATGGTAGAATGAACAGATGCTATAAAGAACGGGGTTCTAGAACCAATTACGTCCGTTCTAGCATACCCCACTGTATATTCTTTTAAAGGACCGTGTCGTGACTCGCGCGGTTAGTGGCTGGCCAAAGTTATATATTATTTCATTTTTTCTAAAGAGGGCCATGTCGTGAATCACGCGGTTATTGGCTGGCTTCTAAACTCATAAAGGCAGGGTTCAATCGAAGGCCTATTCCATGTGAGATTCGTGGTGGACGAAGTGGCGATGGGACGGGTGTATCCCCGAATACCTCGGTTTTTCTTGGCACTGTCATTAAACCATTGCTCCACATTCATTTATTCACCCAATTCATTATTCCATTCCTTCATTCAGTCAGTCATCTATCGTGAAAGTTACAAAATCTTGGCATGTGAAAGCGTCGTTTAATACACTTAAGAACATATTTAAGAGGATACTGGCCCACTTGGTTTGACTTGTGAAAGTAATATAGTTATTGCACAGCTCTGGGATACACACAGAGCTGTAATGTGCCCTGGCAACTTTCCATGTCATCTGCCAACACATGAATACAGTCGAGATGCAAATTCCGTTTCCTCGTCTTGAATTTCGAAATCATCGCGACGCCGAGCATCCAAATTTAGCCAGAGAAGCTGACCGCACCGTATGACGTCACTGTCTACGGCACCCACGCTAAGCTGCAGACTTCAATTACTGAGCAGTGGCTTGGCTGCTTCGAGCGTAGTTACCGGATGTTGGTATGGGGGTTATAAAGAATGAGATAAGGAGAATTATATTTAAATATTCAGTTCGTACCGCGCAGTAAACACACTCCGTCTCGGTTATAAAAACCAGTCAGTTAATGCTGTATAGGGAAGTAATTGCTGTTTGTTCTGAGATCCGTACAAAACACATAAATACAATGTATGGGCAGAACGTAGAATTTCTAAGTCTTAAAGCCTGTGGTATATACAGTGACCAATGGAATGTATTGGGGATAAGTTTTCATGACGGTCAGAGGCAATTAGACATAAAATTGTTAAGTATGGAAACTTTATTTCAATGTTATGCGTCTTCCTTCGCAAAAACTGCACGACTCAAATACATCGCGGACAGTCGTGACGGTCTAATGGCATGCTGTATATCAGACACTGACAGACTCTGTTCCATGGAGTATTACGGACCTAAATAATTCATTTAAGAAGTCGATAGTCAACCAGAAGGTAAAAAAATTCAGTTTTGACGGGATCCGAATGTATATTACCATCTGAATAATAACCCTGTCCTGATCCAGATAAACTCAAGACACACTCTCTCACCCAGTACATTTAAGATAAATTCTATTAACGTCGTCCATCTAGTCTAATTTTATAAATGGCCTCTCCTCGTAACGTCTTTGAGAATAAAATTTTGTGCAGCAGTGTCCACATTTTGCTAGCTGAGCTCTCTAGCTGCAGTCGGCATGTCGTGGTCGCTGCTAGGCTTACCCTCGTAACGACTAGGAAGCATTTGTCTGTTTCAAAAATATTCACAAGCAAATCCTCATTTTCGTACACAGTACGTGCAAAAAACAAGTACCAAATTCGAAAGATGAAAGTGTAAAAACAGACATGTTTATGGGTGGCAATACATCACCTTTACCGTAGGCGGTCCGTTTGGCCGATGAAAGATAGCGTATGAAAGTCGACAGCCGCATCTATTCTTAAGTAATCTGATCGCTACTCTGTTTATTGACTACATTCACACTCAACGACAACCACGAAGAGAGTTGCCTAGGTTAAAAAGTGGTCTATGGGACGAATTTACAACAAATAATTGGGTCGCAAATCCTTATCAATGTGAATTTTTTTAAAGAGCAGTAACAAAGAAAATACGAATCAGTATTTGAATGCAGTACTTCTTCATCAATCACACAAAGTCCCAAATGGATAGCCTCAAAAGAAAGAAAAATGATTTATTGGCGAATTCCTTGCCAAAATCTGAGGCCATTAGCAGACAGGATCTGCGAACCATGCAGCTGGCAACACTCACTGGCATACGCTGCAACAGATCGGGAAATGTATACAGCAGCTAAAATGAACATACAAACACACACACACACACACACACACACACACACACACACACACACCAGCACACCAGACCAAGACGGAGAGCGACGTTCGGAGGAGGCTGCTTGGATCTGGCTTCGCGGGTTCCATTACGTAATATTCCTCCCAAAGTTCGAAACGACTTCGCAATGGAAAGAAAGCTGTTTGTCAAGATTCGCATATTTGATTCTATTCCAGCGACCTCTGCAACCTTCCTTGCCTTATGAGTTCAGCCAATACTGTTTCTTACTAAACACGTACAATTTAGGATAACACTGACACCAACTGAAACAATACAAATCACCTCACACAAGGACGCGGCTATACTGGAGCCAAAATCGACACAATACAACAGTCTGGACAGACTCCAGACAAGGAAGTAAATATCAAACACATTACTGTTCATGTCAGCGGCTACACTGAAACCGATCCGACTGACATGTTTTCTCGCAACAACGGCCGAATCTCTGGCGCCAACAAATTGGGGTTGTTCCGAGTCGTCTGGCCAGATACGTGCTGCAGTGTGCATAGGATTCGAGTGTTGTTGCAATGGACTTGTAGCTACTACAGTAGCAATGTCTGGACAGACGTCGGGTTAAATGTAGCCAAATGTGTCTGGCGATGTATGCCGAGACAAATGTTGTGTCGGTTCTGGCTCCAGTGAGGCCGAGGCTTGAGCCGTAATTCAATGTACGGAAGAATGTTGGCGTGCTCTACATTTCAGCGTAATAAGTTGGCACAGTACCGTAACTAAGTGACTGAGCTAACCATATTCCTTTTGGGAACGTTTTAAAATCGCAAATTACGTCATCAAGTACGTGACGTAATTGTGCGATTGAGTGTGTGAGTGGGTCACATCTGGGTTACCACGCTTACCAACAGCGTGACACCTGGGTTTCCATGGTAACAGGAATCCCACGGTTACGATAGACCTAACCATGCTAACGACAGTGCTTGGTTTGTGACTGACGTCACACTTGGTTGCCACGGTTAAAGGTACAGCAATCTCCGCACAGGCCTGGGCCGGCCTTGAGGGTTTCAGGAGGTTGAGGCTCCCATATTTAATGACAATCGGGACACGGTGATAAGGCTGTCAGCCCTACGCACCGGCCGCCTTTACCTCCCCAGGAAATATTCCTGGTACTAATTACTGTTAGAGGTTGATTCGATCCCCGGGCTATAGCGTGGTCGGAGTGATCAAGTCAACGGAAGATTACAATGACACCGTCGGGAATCGAACCCGCGATCTTCCGGAATGTAGAGCTGTCCCTTAACCAACTGCGCGGTTGCCACGGTTATGCGAGTGGAAAACTAAGTCGGAATGGATGGCGAGCGAGCGCACGCCTCCATTTACGGCGGTTTACGAAGGAGTGCAGAAACGCGGGAATATTGCTACCGTCATATAACATGTCTGGTACTAGGGTCCTGCAATAGGCGAGTTTACATTTGCAGATTTTCTCATCTGCGTGACTGTTCCAGAGCTACTTACCCCAACGCTGTCATGTTTACAGCTGTTCCTGACCTACTTATTCTAACGCTGTTATATTTACAGCCGTTCCTGAGCTACTTATCTTAACGCTGTAATTCCATTCCTCAAATATGGTAGGATCTGAAAGGCAGACGCTAAAACTGCATTCTTGTAAAACAAACTATTCAATTTACATCGTTTGTTACTTTAAAAGAAACAGCAAAGCATTCAAACCACTTCAATGTAATGCTGCAGTACAACTGGAATATTTTTGCAACTAGGAGCAGATTTCAAAGTGTGGTAATGTTGAAAGCAGGCAGGCAGCATTGCTGTGGAACATTCGGTCTCCACTGATCGCCCTACTGATGACTAGCAGAGGGCGTTTCAGAATTAGAAACGCGTCGAAGTGGTTTGTTTTTGCGTCCTGTCTCAACACCTTCGCAATTTTCGCTCGCCTACTGCCTCTGTTTTATCTGATGCTCTCCTGTCCTCCATTAGGATAATAAGAAAACATGGAGCCTTGCCTTTGTCAGAACTCTGACAGAGGCACAACTATCTTTAGATGCGTCAGACTGTTGTGTCTGGTAATACAATAAGGAGAGGGTTTGAAATGTGTCAAAACACAACTAAGTTTGTTAGATGTTGTTATTTTGAAGTGATGACTTGTTTCGGCCCACGTTCTGGGCCATCTTCAGGTCACAATAGTATTTATCCGAGGAAACTATACAGTATGTCATAAAATGTATCAATCTCAAACTCAGCGATATCTTGTTGTTGTTCAATATTCTAATGCTAGTTTTTAAATACCTACTGTAAATACCTACTGCAAATACCTACCGAAATACCTACTGTAAATAAAGGCTATTATATTATACGTTTTATGATATATCTAGCCTAGTCATGAACAGTATTAGAACATTGAAGAACAAAAAGTTCTCGCTGAGTTTTAGATTGATATATTTTATGATTTATACTGTATAGTTTCCTCGAATAAATACTTTTGTGACCTGAGGATGGCTCAGAGCAGGGGCCGAAACATGTCGTCACTTCAAAATAAAAACATCTAAAAACCTTGGTTGTGTTTTAACTCATTTCAAACTCTCTCCTTATTGAGACAGATGCATTTCCCTCAGCGAGTCATAATACAAAAAACGGGGCCCATATTTCTGAGATTTGGTATTAACTTGTCGAACCTATCCGTTCCTGCAACACCAAAACTGCAATGTTACATTGCGTGCTTATGCTAATGTACAGTGTAAAGTGGTGAGGAGAATATTTGGACCTAGGAAGGACGAGGTAACGGGGGAATGGAGGAGATTGCATAACGAGTAGCTAAATGATTTGTACTCCTCACCCAGTATTGTGCGGGTGATAAAATCGAGAAGAATGAGATGGGCTGGGCATGTGGCGCGTATGGGTGAGGAGAGGAGGTTGTATAGGGTCTTTGTGGGGAAACCGGAGGGAAGGACACCACTGGGAAGACCTAGGCGTAGATGGGTGAATAATATTAGGATGGAACTCTAGGAGGTGGGATGTGGGTATATGGACTGGATTGGGCTGCCCCAGGATAGGGACAGGTGGCGGACGCTTGTGAGTGCGGTAATAAACCTTCGGGTTCCGTGAAATGCGGGGAATTTCTTGACTAGCTGCAAACCAGTTAGGTTCTCAAGAAGGACTTTGCACCATGGAGTAAGTAAGTAAGTAAGTAAAGGTAAAGTGATCTCGTTACAGGCCCGGTGTGGCCCAGAGGGTGAGTAGAGGTATAGCTCTACTCTTCCATGACCGCGGCACTAGAGGGGGTTGAGTGGTCAGCAGCACGTCCCGGCCTCACGTTACCCCCGGGAAAGACCCAGGACCCATTTTACAGGAGGCTGGGTGGGCCTCAGGGTCTGGACGGGCCGAAAATCTCATCCCCACCGGGATTCGATCCCGGACCGTCCAGTCCGTAGTCAGTCGCTATACCAACTGAGCTACCCAGCCCACTTATGCTAACGTAAAATGTGGTAACATAAACTGAGGATAGGATGGGCAGTGCAAGTAAAGCACATGCTAAAGAAATTATCGTGTAGACGCTGACTCGATGGTGCTGGTTCAGAATATGGAAGAATGACTTTTTGACCAGGATAATAGACCACAGGGCCAATCCCAGAAGGCCACGCGGTCTAAGGCGTAGGTCTGCGGCCTCTCGCTTACTGGGATTGCGTGTTCGAATCCCGCCGCGGGCTTGGATATCTGTCTGTTGTGAGAGTCGTCAGATAGGGGTTTGTGAATCGGGCTGATCACCGGCCCAGAGGAGTCCTACTAAGTGTGGTGTGTCTGTGTATGATCTCGAAACCTTAACACTGAGCAGGTCTAGGCCAACTAGGCCTTTCGAGCTAATGAAAGAAATGACCACATGGGACTATGAAAAGTGATCATTTCTGACCTATATCAGGAAATATTATCTTCTACTGCGTGCAGTCGGCGGTTCTATTACGAACACAAAACTGCGATCCCCCTGTCCTGAATAAGGACGTGTTCTTAGAAAAGTATATCGTTGGGCCGATGACATCCGATTAACATCCTGCCATATTCGTTTCAAGTTTTGTTTACATGTAAAATAACCACTGCCACCGGGTAACAATCCAATTGCAGTAAATAAATATATTATTATTATTATTATTATAACTGTATCTACCAGTAGAGCAACGAATAAACAGACTACAAAGACTGTGAAATATAATAATAATAATAATAATAATAACAATAAACAAAAAACTCTAAATTTGTGATATTTATCGTGTACGTGACCAAAATACGCATGTTAGTTACATGGAAATATTTCGATTTCTTAGTATTTTTCTTGAAAGACAAAAGGCATTAGTGTTTATCTTTTATCTCCATATTATGTGAAGATATTTTTCTGGGGGCGGGGGACGCAACAGCTCAACTTCAACCCAAGCCGCCTCATTGTTGAGGTTTCCAGATTACACACAATTGGACACACACACACACATACACACACACACACACACACACAGCCGATAGGACTCCTCTGATTGAGTGATCAGCCCGTCACAGAGGCTGCTACCTACACGACACACAAAGAAACGAACGTTCATGTACTCAGTGGGATTCGAACCCGCGATCCAGACAAAGAAGCGTGTACGCAGACCAACGGCGTAGACTACACAGCCACCGGGATCGGCGTGGATACTTTTATTGGTTACGATATTTGATTTATTTTTGATCTTACAAAATACTCAAAGTCTGACGTGTAGCGCTACGTTAAGCGTTCTGTTTACCGCAATACGTCCTGCCATATAAGAAAGCATTTTTTAATTCGTCTTTCCGAAATAAATGAACTCTAAGTGATCTAAAATATACAGGTCTATAAATCTGTTTTCGGTATAAACGCAACACTTGGTCACTCCAATTAAATGGAAGATACTAGATAGGTTGAGGATGTATACAGTATTCATTTGCGTGCAATTATGAAAAAAGTATATCTTTAATAATTGTGTTTTTATTGATAATATATCTTAACCTTTTAAAGACTAAACACAATGTGCTTTATATAAGGAATCAGTCCGTACCGCGCTGTAAACACTTTCCACCACGGTTGTAAAAGCCAATCACTTTATACTGTATAAAGCAAAGGCCGCTGTCTGTTCTGAGATCCGTACAAAACACTCAACGCAAAGCGAGCACCATGTAGAATTGTTGAATGTTAAACCTGGCGGTACGCAGAGAAACCGATAGGCTTTCATAGGTTATATAGGCTGGGGGTGTTCGAGAACAGGGCGCTGAGAAAAATATCTGGGTCTAACAGGGAGGAAGTAAAAGGAGAGTGAAGAAAATTTCATAATGAACGGGGCTGAAATTTGTACTGCTCGTCAAAATACGATTCCTGTGGCCAGATCGAAGGGAATGAGAAAGGTTTTGTTACGAAAAGCGACGGAACTATAGGAAGACCTAGACGTAGATGGTAGGAAGCTTTAAAACTGATCTTTAAACAAATGGGATATAGGACTTGAAGTAGATTAGTCTGGCTCAGGTTAGGGAAAGGTGGCAGTCTCTTTTGAATGCGGTAATGAACCTTCGGGCTCCATAAATTGCAGGTAATTTCCATAGTAGCTGAGAGAGAGAGAGTATTTGCTTCTGAGAGGGATTCTGCTAAAGAAATACGTGACATTCAAAGTTGTGTTGAGTCTACGTGCGCTGAAATTACTCCATGACCTGACCACTTAATTTATTAAACGTGTAAGTGAGAGATGTTTTTGAAAGAAAGAGACGAACACGTTTGGAAGTGCGTCACAAAGTTCTGTAAGCGCCGCCAATGACAAAAGACCTCACGTGAAATTTCTGACGTGTAGCAGTTCCGAAACATTAACTAATCCATTCATTATTGCACAGTACACCTTAGCTAAACTTTAGAAAATCTGGACCGGAGGGGGGGGGGTTTGCTGGGAGGAGGGGTAAGAGAAAGGGAGCGTGTGCGCCTACCATGGAGCCCTTGTGTCGCGGTTTCACCATCAATTCTATAAATATATCGCTTGTCACAATGATTTACTGTGTGCGTATGATGTGTATCTTATGCACTTAAACAATTTTGCGTCATATCCTGTCCATTGTAACTTGCGTTCAGAAATAGTTCACTAAACTTATTTTAAAACGTGTACCGTGCATCTTTTATTGTTTTGTATTGTAACCAACAAATGCAAATTAATATCACCATCATCATCATCATCATCATCATCTTCATCTTCCTCCATGGATTAGGTCGTTCGACCTGTTCCGACATCGACGCGTTGCCGTCGTTTCCTGGGGCGTCCACGGTCTCTTCTTCTTCCTTGAGGTTTGTAGTTGAGGGCGTGTTTCGGCAGTCTGGTGTTGTCCATTCTTTCAAGGTGGTTGATCCAGTTTTGTTTGTATTTGAGTCTCACGTCTTGTACAATTTATATCATTCAAGTGTATATAAAAGCAGTCTCTTTGTGTGATCCACACTGCTACATGTTTCGATGTTTCGACACTGTCGTGTCGCCATCAGACAGTTTAAATCAATAAAATGTAAAGCAATCCCACTACAGCCCTGGACAGGCCCTGAGTGTTCCAGCAGGTTGAGGCTCCCAGATTTCAAGACAATCGGCACAAGAAGACGGTAAGGTTGTCAGCCCTACGCACCGGCCGCCTTTACCCCCAGAAAATGCTCCTGGTACTCATTTCTGTTAGAGGCTGAGTCAACCCCAGGGTCACCGTGCGGCCGGAAGGATTATGTCAATAAAAAACTCCAGTAATAGCATCGGGAATCGAAATCGTGACTTTCCGGTTTGTAGCGCAGTGCCTCAACCAACTGCGCCACAGCGTTTCCCCGTTTACAACCCATACCTTGCAAAGTTACAATTTCAAGCTGCAATTTGCAGAAAGTGTATGATTTAGCAAGGAATTTGTTGCAAACTGTCTGATGATGACTCTACAGTGTCGAAAAATGCAGCAGTGTAGTTTTATATTTACGGTTCCGTGCATCGCTGTTAAAATTTTTAATAATAATTACCCAAAGAGATGCAAAACAAAGCAGTTTATTTATTACTCTGCAAGTTCACTCTACATGTTTCGGGCGTCAACCATACCCATCATCAGGAGTACACAAAACTGTAACTACAGCCTCCGGTACTGGTCATATTTTTTGTGCAACTACCTCTCTTGGCCACGCTGGAGGGAGATAGCTGAGCAGTACCGGAGGCTGTAGTTACAGTTTTGTGTACTCCTGATGATGGGTGTGTCTGACACCCGAAACATGTAGAGTGAACTTGCAGAATAATAAATAGACTGTTTTGTGTCGCATCTCGTTGGACAATTATTAATATTATTAAAAATGTAAGAGCGTAGATTACAGAAACAGACTGTTGTGGTATATTCTGTTGTGATATTAGTTGTGCGCTTGTTGGTTGTAATACAGAAATAAAAGAACTTTAATAAACGTTTATTTGTTATGGAAGCCATGACGAAGCAACTTTCAGTCTGTTTGTTTTCGGCGCGACAGCTCCTTTGAAAACCACCCCCCCCCCCCCCCCCCCCCCTCCTCCCCACATACTTAGTCCTTTCCTCATCAACCCCCAACCCCGCTCCCCC
>Ga0136643_10012512_pt1 | contig 12649 bp, 9 predicted proteins | sample TergutLab28metaG_FD_96883 | JGI IMG/M metagenome (GOLD analysis project Ga0136643, IMG submission 96883) | Labiotermes labralis P1 segment gut microbial communities from Petit-Saut dam, French Guiana - Lab288 P1 (version 3) (version 3) | ecosystem: Host-associated > Arthropoda: Insects >...
AAATAGAATGCCTCGAAATAGATTACCCAGGGTAATTAAACACCACTCCCCAACTGGCAGAAGGAATCATGGTAGACCTTTGAAGAGACTTCTGGATACGTGAGACTGGAACGGGTCAACAAGTGGCCCAACTCCATGAAAGATATATGATGATGTTGATGATCTCCCACTACTATGGGCATGGACTGCCAGAATTTAACTCTGGGGTATACTGTTGTAGTCAAAAACATGATGCTAGACCTGCTATTACAATAGTGCAATGCACAGTTGCTTACAGGAATATCAGAATGATGCGTAGAACATTCAAAGCTATTTATCAAAATAAGTAAACTAAAATGTAAGTAATAGTGAAGTCACTGACAACAATGAAATACAACATGCCACTAAATATGCACAAGCACTGAACAAACTACTAGTACTACGGGTTGACAACCCAACTTCCAGTCTTGGCCTCCACATTGACACTGAATAACACCCTACAGCAGAACATAACTAAGTGACACAAGAGAATTTCAGTGAATAATAAGAAGCAACTAACAGCCGTCAAATCTCAAACTGTGCCGCATTCACACTTCCACATAGAGGCCATAGAAAGAAGTCACATTTCTATGAAGATGTTGCACTTTCCCTCCAGTGTACTTCCCTGCATTCCTGTCCACTCATCTAGCAATTATGTTCACAAAATCATCACTAGCAAGAAGTTCATTATGTTGACACAGGCCAGAAAGGGTTGGATGGACAGACAACTGTAGGCAGAGAGGGAATCACTGCCATCCCCAGCATCTATGGCACCTCTTTCTGAAGCCTCCTCGAAATTACCCAGCTTGGATAAGTGACACCATAATATCATAGTGGAAATACAGTAAATATTTCTCCTTACTTCTTTAAGTCATAAATTGTAATTCTGTTTCCTACAGGACTGATGACTGAATTCCCATCTGGTGTGAAGAGCAGGTTGCCTTTCCAGTACACTGTTCCAAACAGATTTGAAAACTACAACAAGAAATGCAACAAAAAATACAATCACCACTCACTGTCAAGAAACATGTTAAATTCAGGCTACAAACTGCTATGACCTGAAGTTTTTAAGTCACAAGACAAATATGTTAGTCAATAATGTACATGTGAGTTTACAGCAGGGCTTGACAAATGATGCATGACAGGCCACCCTGGCAACTATATTACTCTTCAGGGTGACTTGAATTATAGAAGCATAGAAGCATGTATTGTAAATGAATGTAGAGGTAAAGCAGTCCCCTTAGAGGCCTGGAGTGGCCCAGAGGGTTCCAGGAAGTTAAGGTTCCCAGATTTCAAGACAATGACACAGAATAGTGGTAAGGTTGTCAGCCTTATGCACTGGCCTCTTTTACCCCCAGGAAATGCTCCTAGTACTCATTTCTGTTAGAGGCTGAGTCGACCCCAGGGCCATAGTGCAATCAGAAGAATTTTATGTCAATGAAAAATTCCAATAACACCAGTTGGGATTGAACCAGCAGCCTTCCAATTTGTAGCACAGCACCTTAACTGCTGTGCTACCGCAGTCCCCATGTAAATTAATGTGTTTTTCATTTCTTTGTTTGAGAAGTCCAGTTCAACTGCCAGTTCATTAATAAGCAGCTCACCTATAACCACCAACAAAATGTCTAACTACCACAATCATCTCAGTATACTACGAAAACACATGGAAAAAACTGCTGGCATCTTTGCCGTGACTGGTACTGAATATGAAGTTAAAGATAAAGGGAACCAGATATGAGGGTGGAGGTGGTTTCACATGTCCAGCTACGCTACTGTGTAGGAAAATACATGTGACATGCTGTTGTGTGTCAGTGATATAAGAATGAAATGAATATCAGTCTCAACACAACTACATCTTCATTAGATGAAAAAGTCTAACTGTCTAATAAAGCAACACATTTCGACGCAAATTAGGTCAACTTCAGGTTAACAAAATTTAAAAAACATCACGAAGAAGACTATAAGTAATTGTTTGGTGATCATAAAAAGTTACTGTAGATACATAAAAATAAGATAAAATTGAATAATATATGTCAACTAGATATTTCACATATAGTGTTTACAATTATATTTCACTTTTCAATCTGAAGTTGTTTAGACATCACTACAAAGCCAAGTGTTTTCTTAGAAAAAGTCTTGAATCCAGCAATCTGCATGTCCTTCTATCACTGGAGTGTTCAGAATTATGTCATAACACCTCATATTACGTAATTCCCACTGTTGCAATCTGCAGCAGCATTGGAATACACAGCTGACCAAAATATTGGGTACCACTACCCACAAGAGGTAAAATTCTTGGGTATTTTCTCATGTCACTGCACTAAAATTCACCTTGTGGGGAAAAGAAAAGCACGCCACTAACCCAGTTAGGCCATTCACTTGCAGGGTGGCATAATAACAAAAACTGAAGAGAGACCTGATTTTAAAAAAACTGCCATCTTTTTCTAGTGCCTTCTCTAACCTTGAGACTGTGGCATCCAAGGAAGGATGATTAAAAAATGGGAACAATTTTGCTTCAGTATTTACATTTATGATGCAAAAATTCGTCATTTTCAGTTTGGTGAAGTTTCACATAAAATAATATATTTGACTGCAAATGGGCTATCACTCGGTGGCAGTGGTTATTATGCATGTACATAGATATGAAATAAAGTTAGCATAAATATGAAGTAAGGATCTAAGAAATTTAAGTCCGGAGGGCTACATGAGAAGCATGCAGTAGCAGTCTTCAGTTGGCAATGCAACTGAGGGTGTTATTGCAAATAAAGTGTCCTCACGTAAAACCGAACTGTGACAGGCTTGTAAGTTTCACTCCCTTAAAAGCATGGAGAAGAAACATAAGCAAAAAGGCTGGTGCAGGAAAGGAACTTGACTTCCATTCACAGAATAGTGGGATAGCAAGCTGCAAGGTATGAGTCCTCCTCCATTATTTTAGATATGAATTCAAAGTAAGTGATCGACATTGCAGGGTCTTTCAAGTCGCTGACATTCACGCAGCATCATAAATCATCAGTAGGAAAAAATGTGAGAAAGCTACGTGCCTCACTGACTCTCAAGATACCCCTTTGACCTCATATTCAAACAAATGACAAAATGTCTGATCCTTTGAAAACACTTTTTAATTAATTTTGCTATTCACCCCTCTATAAAATATCCCACTCTGACCAGAGAACTTAATAAACATACATCTCTAGTGGCGGAACATTCCCACGAAATAATACGCACGTGTAAAAAGTGCAGCAAGTGCTGCCCGTACTCTCCGTTACTTTACTTGCCTTGTAAGCGAACTTCATTGTCTCTTAAATTAAAGGTCTGTGCATTTATAATTGGTCTATTATTTTGCGTATTAGCTCAAACAATGAATGCACAAGGACATACACAATACCATCCGCTTCCATGCCACTATAATACGTGCCATGTCCAAACTACCAATATGAACAACATATGACGACCACGTGCCGAAAGGACTCTCAGTGCCACCAACTTTGAAACAATTCGCCCTCGGCTTCACTGTCCAGTTGATCATCTCCCACACACCCAATTTCACCTGTTTGAACATGAATTGTTTCAATCGATGCATCTCAGTTATAGACTCGCTATATTTTATGCGATACACCAGCCCGTGTTTTCTTCTTTCGAACTGTAGGATAAAATATTTAACTACTTTAAACCATATCTCACCTACGAGATGTGCTTTCAAGAGAACGAAGTTAAGTGCAGTATGTATGGCACATAGGAACTTTGCGGGAAAACCTTCATTTTAGGACAAGTGACAATAATGTTATAAATTCCATTACTATGGAGTTAAAGTGATACCACTCTAGTATAAATTTTGGTCCTTTAGTTATAAATTCTTAAGCCCACACTAACTCAGTTTTACGGCTGTTCAGCGAGTCTGATCGCGATATGACGTCACGCGAATGGGGTTTGAGAGTGATATTCCTATTCGTCACGGAATTTCACAGCACTTGTTATCAACCAATAGAAACTCGACATACAATATAGCTACACCTGAAAATTTCTACTCATCACATGACCCATAACGTTGTGTAGGCCATATTTGACAGTGGACCGCTTAGTGTAGGAGTGTGAGCGTATGAAGATTGTTGTTAGGAAAATTTAAGGAGCCGTAATTAATCCACAGTCAAAATGGCCCTTAGTGCAGAACATCCTGTGTACGGCCCTTTCTTTGGTGTAATGGGTGCTGCGTCGGCAATAATTTTCAGTGGTGAGTAACAGTTCATAGATCTATTGATTGGAATTAAGGAACGTAATGTGACATTCGGTCAGTCCACAGTGGCATGAAAACACCTCAGCCCATGATCCCTAGCTTCATACAGATGCATATTTTAGGAATATATATATGCACCTGTAGAAAATTATGTAAGTTGATTTCAGAGCGATCAACGCAAATGTAAAATGTTCATATGATCATCCGTTGTCGGTGGAACATACGTGCTTCCGATAGTTTTTAAATGTGTATATATGGTTCCTGCTACTGCTAAATGTTTTAACGTTAATGTTTCGATGGTTACAATAAATTATCAGTAACTGAAATTAATACACCTTCGACGGAACTTGCTCTTTCTAAATACCGTATGGCGAATGGCTTAGAGGGTCACTTGCATTGCACGTTAGTGACGGTTACAGTAACATTGCCATGTAGCTATGTTACAAACTGAAAAGAATTAAATACCACAAACCTAGTATCTTAAAAGTTGTGACCTACATTTATTTCCCTGATACAGAAAGAATTATGTAGGCCCATTTATGCTATAATTGTTGCATGAACTAAAAAAATGTATGATGAGGGACATTTCCAGTACCTCAGGGAGTGTAGTGTATATATCTGAACCTGTTGCAGCACTGGGTGCAGCATATGGCACAGCCAAGTCAGGTACTGGTATTGCTGCCATGTCGGTGATGCGGCCAGAACTTATAATGAAATCAATCATTCCCGTAGTCATGGCAGGTATTCTTGCAATCTACGGCCTGGTTGTTGCTGTACTGATAGCTGGTGCACTAGAGGAACCTGACAAGTACTCTCTTTTCAAGTAAGTGTTATGAGCCACCATATTAATCTTCTTCTATTAAAATGAATGCCGTAAAGACATTAGATGCCTTATTCTGGCATGTAAGGTAATGCTGTTGTGATGTGTTGTATGGGGAAAATCTAATTAACTATAGCTGTGTAACAAGGTAATGGTTTGTGGGTGGCTGTTGAAACTAAAAAGGGAGGTATGTTAAGTAATAAGTGTGTTGAAGTTTGAAGAACACATCTTGAGTTAACAAAGTCACTCATTAATGATACCATACAACACATTCTTTTTGTTGAAGTGTGTTACAACCAGTCAGAATACAAGATAGCATTTAGCCATGGCCTCTCTGCTCTGTAATTAATATTATAGTTCATTATTTCTGTTCACATAGTGCCATAGTCCAATATTTGTTGGTCCGGTAGTCTAAATGTAGAGTCCGTGAATAGTCCGCAAGTTCTTGCAGCTTCTGCTTATTGCCAGAGTATAAATATAAGGTGTGTAACCCTGCTACATACAACTAATTCTTGTTTTCAGGGGGTTTGTTCACCTGGGTGCAGGGCTGGCTGTAGGATTCAGCGGATTGGCTGCTGGGTTTGCCATAGGTATTGTTGGTGACGCTGGTGTCCGTGGGACAGCTCAGCAGCCACGTCTCTTTGTAGGAATGATTCTGATCCTCATTTTCGCTGAAGTGTTGGGTCTTTATGGGCTTATTGTTGCCATTTACTTGTACACCAAATAAACTGATAAAGGGTTCCCATCATTCATGTGTATGAAAAATAATTTGTTGGCAGCGGGCGGAAGTCTCCTTAATGTGACAGATTGTGTCTCTAGTTCTCCACATGAATTGACTTCCAAGGCCAGCATCCTCAGTTGTAAAGTAATTATCATAGCCTAGTTCAATTGGCACTTGAATGGAAAATTTCAATTTTTCTTTTTTTTTTTTCAAACCAAAAACCAAATGTTACATACAAGCTAATGTTCCCATTCAAAGATGTGTGTTGATTGAAAGTTGAAGAGTATCATTTCATTTCTGTGCGTATTGTGTGTGTTAAAGTATTGTGTCAGTAAGGTGAAATTTTATACCATCTTAGTTGAACCTTGATGAATGTTTAAACATGCGCACTGTTGTAGATAAGTTGTACATTTGACGTTAATATTTATAGTGTAGAGCATTACTTGTGATGTTAAATTTTATTTTAAACTTCTTAACAACACATTTCTTTTGAAGAATGGCGGATAAACTTAGCTTGGCTGCATCTTTGTATACTGTATGTATCACGTGTCGTGTCATGTGTTTTGACTGGTGCGAGGAGATGGCTGCAGACAAGAAGGGGACATCTTGTGTTAGTGTCTGTGGTCTAGCTTTGAGTGTGTGAAATTAATTGTAGGTTGATATATATAAATATTAAAGACACAAATAACAAAACTTGGCTATAGTTGTAAAAATGCAAGATAGTAATTACGTAGTTCATTTGTTTCCACTGATATTATTAAAACTGGGCAAAGAGGGTATAGGAGTATGTGTACATTCCATTTGCTGCCACTGCTGATGTCCAAGATGAACGGTGAATTTTCACCGCAAGGATGGAACAGTTTCCTACCTGCTGGACGTTGGCTGTAGACGTGCTGTGAACATGAAGACTTCGATCGGATTCAGCAGCTCCCGAGTAATTGCAGGAGGCTGTCATAAGTTCTGATTGTTACGTGTGTTGTACATATCTGGCCTATAAATAACCCGTCATCATCATCATCATCATCATCATCAGCTGCTACTGGCAAACAGGATTTCTCATCTCGTTAGCACATCATATGTTCAGTATTTACGTGGAGTCTGTTGAATCCTGTGCTGACCAATTGGTTCACTGCAGTGTGGTGACCATAACTCTAAATAAATTTGTGTTTGGGTATAAATGTTAGATATAAAGAAAACTGTGTATTTCCATACCCCAGTTATTGGTTGCAAGGCAACAGGATCATTTTAGCTGTCACATTTAAATATTTCAAGGACAGTTTTAAACAGTAATCTATTGTTGATGTTGTGTTTTGAGCTTCCATAATTTACCCTGGGGGGTTTCAGTTTACTTTTTGACCAAGAATATTTGAAAAGCTTCATGTATGGCTGCGTTTGCCATTTTGTTCTGTGTAACATCTTTCTCCACCACAGCAGTGGTTAAAAGCAACTGTTCAGTATGTAGTGTAGAGCACATAGAACAATAATAAAACTGTTACCTGGTGTATGCCTAGCATGTGTCTGTTATTGGTGTACGAATGAGAATACACTGGAAATAAATATGGGACAACAAAGCTGCACGCATGTATTTTTCAGAATTCTGGCACTGAAGCTTAACGTATAGGGTAATGCAACTGAAGAATAAATGTTCTGGATGTTAATGCCATGTTAGTTGGTAAAAGTCGCTACCTACAGGGACATTTTACTTCGCCATTTTGCATAATGGCAGGCATCACAGTGATCACAGCTGCTCCAGTCTGTTTCAAGTTAGGTTAGATGTGCTGTAGTTCATTGCATTGCTGTTAATATGTGGTTCTTACACAGCGTATATAAAGAATGTGCTGGAAGTGTTGTTGTTCGGCCCACACATGCTCATCTTATCTGACAGATATCCATCATTGTATGTCAGAGTTTTTGTAAGGTGAGTGAACTGACAGTAAGTGGCTAGCAGTAGTTGTCATTTCCATTTTGTCCCTATATTCAGTTTACATGGCGTAACATCTCAGGAGACTTGAATCTTAGCAACAAAAGTCCAGGGGTGTTACATTCTCTATTGTACAGATTTGCTGATGTTATGCGTGATGGTTTTCTTCAGTGCGAATTGACCCTGTGAAGCTACTTTTGCCACTGAATACTATGCTGCCGATTTGATATCCGCGCACCCTTTTGTACCTGTTACAAGAGCCAGTAATTATTTTAAAGTTGTCCATTCCATGCACTTCTTTAAACCAGTGTACTCAGTTTTTATTTCACCAACCAAATCCACAATGTTAATTATATGCAAACGTTAAAAAGGTGTATCTCCAACATGTTGTGGTAGAACTGTACCATCTACAGGGAGAACAGGATGCCAGTTTTAAAACCATTTGCCAATGATAAGATGTTATTTGCAAGGTTCTTCAGGCTGAAGAACCTTGCTATTAGCTTGTACTGAAATGTGTTAGAGAAATGCCTTTAATATCTGTATATAACTAATATTGTGCATTTGGTTGGTTCTGTTTAGTCCAGACAGGCCCTGGGGTCAACCCAGCCCCCTCAACAATGGGTATCAGTATTCTTTCCTGTGGGTAAAGCAGCCAGGGCGTGGCGTTGACCACCCACCCTCATCGAGTGCTGGGCCTGTATGGTCTGTTTTTAGGTGAAAGGTACCTTTACCTGTTACAAGCTCCAGTAATTGCTGTAGGTGACAGTTTTGTCACCATCTGACTGTGATTCAATTTGCATGACCTGCCACTGCCACTAAACCATATGGGAGTCTTTATCAGCAGATTTTACCAAGGGCATATATTATTGCATAATATTCCCTTACAGCATATTAACTCTTGTGTGTGGAAAGGAAAGTGTGACAGTAGTGAACCAGATATACGGTAGACAGATTTCAACTCTGCGGCAGAACACTTGTCTGAATATTTAAGAATTCAGTTTGTATCTGTCACAAAACTCCTTCATCCCATCACTGCAGCCAGCTGATGTTTAATGAAAATGATTCAGAACACACAAATGCATTGTGGGCAGAATGGAAAATTTCTGAACACTGGATGCATGATTCATACAGTTGCCAGTCTGTTTTGAAGGGCTGAAACTTCTTTGTTTTGAATCACGCAGTTCCTTCTGTCGTCAAAGTTCGATCTCTTCACCGCACCTGAAAATAATTTTCCGGCCTCAGCGACATCACAGGTTTGTTGAACACCCATACTAGTATTGTTTATAACAAATTAGGAGACTTTGTCATTGAGATGTTTGCCATGCTCATGTAACAGTACTGTTGAAGTATGGGTTAACTCATGGCAATGTGTGAGAATCTCGCATACATCTGCCACTAGTGCAGGTATTCGCAGCCATTAACTCTTTAAGTTACAGATATTTGTGCTAACCTGTGACAAGGGCAGCTGGCATTGGCATGTTGCAGTAGAATGGCATGCTGATTATACAGATTAGTAATAATCTAGACCTGTTACGTGCTGTAAAGTAGAAGGCTGATTGTGAAGAATAACTTGATAAAGATCTGTGAAGGAAAGATCATTGGCCATGTTAATCTTTAACAGCCAAACAGAACGAGTCCCATCAAATTACATTCTCCTTGTCCAAAACACTGTCCTGCAGTTTGTGGGTTGCTGCTGGAAACTAGCGTTTAATAAAATACCTATGTTATAGGTTCAGGAAGTACAAGTTTTTGTATGGAGGGATGAAATATGGCAGGACAGTTGAGGCAGACTTCAAACCAAGGATCTTTGAAGGAGAATGAGAATGCTAATTGCAGTGTCATGATGTGGCTGCTGTCCTCATTCATAAAGCAGATGCATCCCAGAATGTACTTACCTTTGCGTAAATAGACTACCCTGATTCAGGTTTACATTTTTAAATTTCATCTTTTGACCAGACAGCACAGTCAAGTAGATGGCTCTCCTGTCTCACATTTGTGAGGTACAGGTGTCCTTCCTGAGGCTATCAGGGTTTTCTCGGTGCCTCTGGCAAGTTTCAGGTAAGTATTGCAAATTAACTCATCACTGCTTCTGTTCACAGCACATTGCTAATCATCTCACCATTCAGATGTTGACGGTGTCATTGTTGACTGACCACTCATTTCCATTTCTTTTCAATTCAATGTACTATATGCAGTGCTATTATATAACTGAGGCCAGTAATACAGAGATGCAGTTAAACTCTGAGTACCACCTGCTGTACCTTCAAACCCAGCATTTCTCCCACATTTTTATACGTTAAATTTGTTCACAAATATTTGAAATCTTCCGCACTTTCAAAGGAACTGTCATCAATTTTATACTGTGACTTCGTCCTGCATTCTGATCTCGAGACATGACCGTGTGCTTAATTTGATCCCACTGTTGACAACGTCGTTAAATAAACCATACACGCATAAAGAGATGCTGAAGTTAGTGCGTATCACGTAACAGATTCGCATCCATCCAACACACTAAAAAAATTAACAGACTTCGTAGATAGGCTTGTAAGGTAAATTAGTCCCGTTACAGGCCTGGAGTGGCCCAGAGGGTTCCAGCAAGTTAAGGTTCCCAGATTTCATGACAACGGCACAGGATAGTCGTAAGGTTGTCAGCCTTACGCACCGGCCGACTTACCCCAGGGAATGCTCCTGGTACTCATTTCTGTTAGAGGCTGAGTTGACCCCAGGGCCATAGTGCGATCGGAAGGATTTTATGTCAATGAAAAATTCCAGTGACACTATCTGGAATCGAACCAGCGACCTTCCGATTTGTAGCACAGCACCTTAACCATCTTGTATCTTCTGATATGTTACACGGAATTAGCTGAAGCCATCTCGACGGAGGGAAGTTCCACGAAAAACTGATAGTCGGCTAGCTGTCTAAGCAGTTAGCATGCCAGTGGTTCATCACTGCCCCAGAGAAACACCACTACTGTATCGCATCCTGAACCACTTCCATGTACAGCGCCTTCCGGTACGGACTGTCACTAGGAGGAACGCACGATACTCTGCACACTGGCGACGACAAGATAATGGTGGAATGGAGGTGCAGGCCCACATGTTTATAGCCTCGGCCAGCATCAGGTCCCGACCGCTGTAACCCCAGGAAAAAGATCCCGGCACTCTTAGCATCGACGGTTGCGAGAAGAGATAAATCTCTGGCCTCTACCGGGAATCGATCCACGATTCCTCGGACGTCCATCCCTTAGTATGTCACTATATTGAGCTAAACCGTTCTCTCTTCCATGCAAGGGATGGGGACATCCACCACAATTGGGAGGAAAACTGGATCTCGATATGATTCGAACTTGGTACCTCGCGCAATGAACTTCCATCTCAGTCACAAGTACGAAACATCCTGATCAGGACAAATTTGGTGCTTGATGAGCGGACTAACCCCCCCCCCTCTCCTCCCACTTGTCAACAAGTACAGCAATTCAAGCGAACAAAATAAACGCGTATTTCCTCCCACAATATCCCAGGACACCGATTTCATTCGCCCAACCGTTTCACCTTCGGTTAGAGTGACCGGTGAGTGACCTCAACGCCGAATTGTCAGCTCACAGCTGCAGTCGGTCCGTGTCGCGCTGCTGGACCTTGCCACACTCAACTGACACTCAGTTACTCTCGAACGGCGTTACTGCAGGCTGTACAAAGTCAAACTCACAGGCAAGGTGCTTACTGTATGTCTGACGGACTTAATGACAAAATATACTCATCAGCTGAACGGGAATGGTAAATGTAAAGCTGTCCCTGTGCAAGACATGAGGGCGTAAATGGTAGTGCAGAAACAGCTTCACTCATTCTGAAACTCGACACTAGATTGGGTGAGTCGCGACCGCTCGGTGAGCACCACAGTCGGTCTGGAAGATTGCCACAACACACACACATTTCATACCCGTGCCAGAAAACCGACCACGATTCCCTGGGAGAAGCAGGCGGTAGCCCAGTTGATACACCTATTATGCTATTCCCAGTCCCGACCGAATAGCAATGAAAAAGAATTTGGTAATAGGCTAATTTTTATTTATGAACAGGACCCCATAAACAAAAATCTAACGGGGTTAAGTCTGGAGATCTTGGTGGCCAGTTAATGGTACTGCCACGACCGATCCACCTATTAGGGAAAGTGTCAGTGAGATGTTGCATCACATGTCGGTATAATGAGAAGGGGCTCCGTCATGCTGAAAGTACATAGCAATCCGTGTAGCCAAAGGAACATCCTCTAGTTGCTTTGGTAATTCATTTTGCAGAAAGTCTAGGTAATTTTGTCCTGTCATACGATCGTCTAAAATAACGGAACCAATCAACATGTCATCGATCATTCTGAATCTTTTCCGAGATAGAGGCATTTGACTGTATACTGGGCGCCCAGTATTGTTCTTCCCTTCCGCCGTGCTGCGCAACTGTCTGAAGCATGTGAATCTGTGTGAAGCGTCAGTTGGCTGTTGTGACATTGTTGGAGTGTTGTGAAAAATGCCGCACATCTTCACAAATGCCGAATATACTGATATGATGTATGTTTATGGTTTCTGCGATGGTAGTGCCACTGCTGCTGTTGAAGAATACCGTCGACGGTTTCCTATGTGCAGAATTCCGGATCGTAGAGTGTTTTACAAGTTGTTCAATACATTGCGTGAATACGGTACGCTTCCCAGTGCTCATACGAGTATTTCATCTGAACGGGCACGTAAACAAAACATGGAGGAACAGGAAAACATTCTTGATATGGTACAGCGTAGTCCTACTACTGGCACGCGAAGACTTTCAGCAAGTATCGGTGTTTCACGAACACGTGTATGGCGAACATTGCATGAAGACGGCTTGTACCCATTTCACCCACAGCCTGTGCAAAATCTACACCCAGGGGACAGTGCCATGTGTCTAGAATTTTGTCAT
>Ga0136643_10012513_pt1 | contig 12649 bp, 6 predicted proteins | sample TergutLab28metaG_FD_96883 | JGI IMG/M metagenome (GOLD analysis project Ga0136643, IMG submission 96883) | Labiotermes labralis P1 segment gut microbial communities from Petit-Saut dam, French Guiana - Lab288 P1 (version 3) (version 3) | ecosystem: Host-associated > Arthropoda: Insects >...
AGAAAAAAAACTTTGCATTAAATTGTTAATTTAGTCAAATCCATTCATAAACAAAGGCCCCCCCCCCCCTCAAACCATGGCATCGGTTTTACTGAAAGTGAAGATTGCAGATTACTCTCAATTTTTTTGAGTAATTTTATTTTGACTTAACGTTAGATCTGTTAAGGGTTACCTTAGTTAAAGGCCTCGATATAAGTTCGTCAAGTTCTTTTAAGCATTTCGTTTGAAGTTTATGGGATACGACGTGTCTCATATATTTTCATGTGTAATTTCCATTCGTTTTAATAAGTATTTTTATTATCATTTGTATATATCCCTTCAAGCTACAAACTTATGGTCGGGGGTTTTGTTTTTAACCACACATGCCCAATCCTGTTACTACCAAGCTTCTTCAGAAAACGTAGATGGAAGTGTAAGATAAACGTTAAACTTATCTTGCTACGATCACCATATTGATATTCTGTTATTGAGCTTGGCTACATGATACTGGAATCTTTCGGCCAAATGGAGTACCACTGAATAGTCAATTGTGGGAGTCGCCCTCTAAGGCCGGGTCCACACTAAACTGACAAGAACAAAACAGAAATAGAAACAGAACGGAAACAGAAGTGGAACTAATCGCCACTTACACACACACACACGCGCGCGCGCACGCTCTCTCTCTCTCTCTCTCTCTCTCTCTATCTTACTTCCGACGAGACGCAAACATTTTCTAGATGTGTTTCAACCTGTTCACAATCAGTGGACAGCTGCAGTGAAGTGAATACATCATGAGGCGCTTCAAGGTAAATGAAGGAGATGATGACATGCATGGCTGCGGCTCGCTCTACATTCATAGCATAAAAAATATCAAGTGAAAATAAGAAGGGGGTGGTTTTGTGTCAAGCTAGCATTGATTAAACGAAAAGCATTAACTTACTTGTCTCTTACTCCACTTTCGAGTTAAGTTATGTCTTTAGCACAAGGCGAAAGATCCACACTGCGCTGACACCAACCTGCCGGTACTGAAACTTGCAACAAAACAGAAGCCTTTTGATCTTTACCGACCGAAGACTGGACTCAGTATAGTTGCAGAAAACACAAACAAGTTGCGAAAATGTTGCATGTTGTAGATTTGTCGCAAAACACCCCGAGTTTCTTTTGTGTTTTTGTTTTGTCAGTTTAGTGTGGAACAGACCTAAGAAGGGCCAGATCGATGGCTCTCGCACACACACAGAATTTGGCACGTTTCCCAGAAAGTAATGGGGGAACTCGTGGCCTAGTTGATGCATTACGGATAAATTCGTGACTACGCAATTTTGTAAATGCTGGCACAACGCCAGCTGGATTCATTGACTCGTTCGTACGCTGTGAAACCTATTACTGTGAATGCTGTCACTATTGGTACGACCTTAAGTGTCTTGTATTTTAAATCTCCTCATAAATCCTTGACATGACCATTTACAGATATTTACCTTTTATCGAAATGGATAATATTTGTGATTTATAACGTTGTTAATGTCAACGATAAAAACGTACGTTCGGCCATTCTTGTATGATTATCTCTGCCGTCTTTTATTCTGGTTGATTCTGTAACGTAGGCTCTTTAACCATAAAACGTAACAAGATTCGCGTATGCCTTGGTTATTGTTAAGTGTTATTGATTCTGGAGAGCTTTTGTTTAGAAATTACGTAACGTTGTTACGGTTCGTTCTTTATCACCAAAAAACAGAAGCAGTCGTATAGGCCTGTGTTGACGTTCGCCATACCGACTGCAAGTCGTTAAAAATGCAGTTTGTTGAAAGAATTTAATCGTGTCTTTGAATACCCTTTCGAATATTTAGTCGAGTCTGGGAATGGCTGTTAAGCGTGAGTGATCGTTTCTGGCACTCTGGGTGTAGATAGAATCCATTGCAGTAGAAAGTTAAGTGTGCCATGTCACTATTGAAAAGGAAGAGCTTTCGCATGAGAGCCTGGCCGGGATTAGTGGCCACTGGAGCATGACTGATACAACTAACACGTTCACACTTCATCAGAGTTAAGCATTGGATCCGTGAGCCTGTGGTAGGAATAAATCCCTTGCCTGTTTAGAAATGAAGACAGTACTCCTCTAAAAGGTAAAAACTCGGTGCATACGCATCGAATTGTGAAAGAATGTACCGCATTAAATAGGTTGTCTGGTTGGTTGTCACCATCCCTCTCCTAATCAAAATATGTGCTTAGGCTGCGACCGGCGTGTTCGGCTTCTAAGAACACCAAAGGACCGAACTGTTCTGTAAATCTGGCTCAGATCGATAACTTCCTGACCTACACCGCGTGCTAGCTAGACTGTTCGACACGAGCTTTGTCTCATTTCTTTGACCTCAGTTTAGGACTTCGACCCCAGACAGCCGCCTGTCGTGCGGAACATATGCACTGGAAGTAGTTCATGGTGCTGCGTTATTTCTTTTCTTCACCTTCTACTGCCGTGTAATTTATAGTATGTTCTTTCAAAGGAAGGTTGTTTCAGCTTCGTTGCACGACTTGTGGCGGCGGTTCGTAATATAACACTGCATTCCGTTCAGGTAACTAATCCCGTCTATGTAACACTCTTGTTAGGAAGAGGACAATATTTATTTGCTGGATGAAACTTCAAAAGATATATTAAGATTGATTTGTTGAACGCTAGAAGTTTGACCTATCAAGATATTTTTTCCTGTCGTGGAACTCAGAGGTTTATCATTGCCATGACAGATGTCTAGGCTCCATCTTGGACCATTTCAATTCCCTGCACATCACTCCTGCCCTATTTATTGAAATATTTGACAATATTGTGTTCCTGTCTGTGCCTGAGTCTTCCGTATGACTTCTTGACCATAATTACATATGTATTTCTTCTTTCAACGAAGCATGCGGTTGTCCTTACGATAGTGTCCGTTACTGCCTGTTCTCAGGGTAATGATTGAAGGGTATGAATCATGCTGCTTCTGCCCTGTATTATTCGGTCACTTCTCTCACCTAAGTCCACATATAATCCCGGCACTTTTAACTCCTCCCATCTGTGCTCATCCTGCAAGAATCACTCTTACGTCTAAAAGAACTGTAAGTAAAATTAAGTTTATCGTTTTAATTTTTAGTCTTCGTCGGAAAGATGATGTGAAAGCAGAAATATTCAGAACTGAGAACTAACATGAAATTCCTCAGCTTATTCAGCGCAGAATAATTTGTTACCTTTTCTTCCAAGTAAAGACTTTGTCACATACTAAAAGGGTTTATCCGTTCTGAAATAGCTTCATAAATTGTACTTGAAGATTAAACTTTATTACGGGGTTATAATAACGTACTCTTGGAGTTTAGGAAGTCAGGTTTGCAAAACTTTCAAGGCAGCTAGGCGGGGTAGGTATCGATTTTCATCTGTGCCTGAACTAAAGGGTTTATTTTTAACATTCAGTGACGTTTGCTTAACTCGCGTGTGTAGGACAGGAACCGTGATACCGTAGTCGAAGTAGCAACTAGATCACTTGCTGGGTGGTCTGGGATTCGAATCCCTTCAGGCGTAAGAAACGTTTCCGTTCTCCAGCGTTGGGGTCAACTCTGTCTTCCATACAGTGAGTATTGGGAATTTACGCGGAGGGGGGGGGGGGTAAAGCGGTCGGGGGGTGAAGTTGATCGGTCATCTTCGTCCGTTACCGAAGTTAAGTGCAGCTATACCTGTATTCTCCCTGTATGTTCTCGAGGCGTGGACAGGAGGCGTGGACAGACAACTTTGCTTCCTGTAATGTCAAGAACATGCCATTATTTAATGTGACAAGCGTAATTACCAACGGTTCTGAGGATTTTCTGTGTTATATAATTCTTAGTCGTGTGTTGTTGATTACGGTGAGTGTGCTAATTAGTCATTAAACGTTATTGTTTTCAGCGTAGTATCAATGGCGTTGCATATGTTATTAGCCTTAATCCTGATGTAGGTACCAGTCCTTTATGGTAGCGGAGCACAGGACGAAAAGGCTTGTGTGACGATATGCTGTTGTATTATTTGTCAACGTCGGTTCTTCTTTCACTTTCATTCTTTAGAATATGTTTCTCCCAATAACACAAAAAGTTACACCCATCGACTTCCTTCTCCTCACACGTGCTTATCTGTGTAACCTTCTGTTTTTAATCGCCAGAAGTTAGTAATCTGTTGGTGACGATAGTATTACTGCCTCGCAATTGCGTGCTGATAACGATGACACTCTGCATTGTTTGTTTTGAAGATAAGGAGAGTAGCATCTGTTTAAATAACGCCGTTCTGCCGTACTTGGTACAGCCACCTGGCCGTGAGTTTTATACGTTCAGTGAAAGATGGGTGTACAGTCTGCAAACACGGCGTTTTAATTGAATGAAATCTTCGTCTTTAAAGAGCAGTGGTATCGGTTTCACGTGCTTTGACATTGACAGTCTCTGCATTTTGCTCACACATTGTATTTAGGATACTGAATTTTCATGTTCTTTGTAACTGTTAAACTGTTTGTTGTTCATTCAGAGGAATAGATCAGGAACAAGCCTGTGAGAAACTAATGCCGTTTTTAATATAAGGTAGCTTAATGTAAAGGGACAAGCGTTTAGAATGCTGGCTAGAAATTGGCATGCAGCCGGAATGCCATGCCAGCTGCCATCTCGATCAAGGTTTTTCGTAATTTTTCTTTGTCATTCGTGTTCCAGAGAGTTAGAGTAGTTGTATATTTCCAGCAGAACCCTCCGCATTTCTCAGAACACAGACATCTCTACTGTTCCCGGTATGAGCGCAAAAAATTCTGTAACAGGTTGGTAGTTGGTAGTAAGTCGGATTAAGTACGTATGCTTCCTACTTTTTGATTGTTTCTTTGTTTAACAGTTGTTAGCGCCGGCGTTAACGTTAAAAATCTCTACATATTACGGCATTTTATTTATGTGTTTCGATGGCTCTCACAATAAACGCTAAACAGCGTTGATCGTTTCAACAGAGACGCAGAGTGTTTACTGTGAGTTAGAACTGTATTTGTGTGTGTAATTGAAGGGAATGTCATGCTTCAAAGAAGGGAAATTTTTCCAAGGGTAGAGGTGTGTGGGAAAGAACATTTTTTTTTTGTTATAAGGTTCCCAGGCTCCTCCCGCTCGTCCTTCTGATGCTGTAGAATTCCATATCTCTATCCTTCCCCCCCCCCCGGGGTGGGGGCCAAATAACCCATATATGCTGGCTGAGGTTTTTCGTAGTCTCTCATTTTCGCAAGTAAGTGTCGGAATACTGCCTCAAATGTGGACACAACCGCTTCCATCCGCATTCTTTCCATTTCATTATTTACTATCCATCCATTTGACATGTATTTTGAGGTTCTGGCATGGCTGTAAGTAAACCGTAAATAAGTAAATAAAGCTGCGTGAGATACGGGAATAGTGAGCAGCCAAGAAGGAGTATGTAAATTTCAGTGAAGGAAGTACTTAATTTCACTGTAATATGCATCCACAGGGTAGATAGGGCATGCCGACCTGAATAGCTAGCTGGCTTTGTTAAACTGGACGCATGCAACGGTAATAAACTGACATTCAGTTTGCGTGAAAGGGTTACCGATGCATGCTCAAGGTTGGCCGTGCTGTTGCACGCTTAGTCTGTAATCCCTTGTGCATGAGTGTCAGCAACGCATTTTATCAAGTTCCAGCCAATCCACATATTATTTTCATTAAGTAAACTGTGACATGTTTCACCACTATTTGTTATGTGTTTCCATGTGGTTACGCGATGGCACAGTTGGTTGAAGCACTGCGCTACAAGCAGGAAGGTCGCGGGTTCGATTCCCGATGGTGTCATTCGAATTTTTCATAGACATAATCTTACTGGCCGCAAGTGGCTTTGGGATCGACCCAACCTCTAACAGAAATTAGTAAAAGGAGTATTTGCTAGGGGTAAAGGCGGCCGGTGCGTAGGGCTGACAACCTTACCACCTTCATGTGTCGATTGTCCTGAAATCTGGGAGCCTCCGCCTCCTGGAATCCTCAGGCCCTGTCCTGGTCAGTACAGGGATTGCTTTACCTTTACCTTCCATGTGGTTAGTGGTATTTGTATCGGGCTGCTGCACTTACATAAAACATGCCAACGTGCTGCCGTCCAGTACATCAGAAAGCTAGAAGCTGTCTGTAATGAGGTAGCATATGAAGCGTAACACTTTAAAATAAGTTACTTACTCTTATCGCGTGTGACTGATAGATCTTGGCTACAGCTGCGTTCGATTGTACTTGTCCTTAGCAACACGTCATCCTGATGTGTTGGGGAGTCGGGTCAAAGTTCTGCGTATTGAGTTCAGTACTGCATGGAGGTAGGCCGGAATAGCCTAGGAAGTATAGCGACTCTGTACGGGCTGGACGGTCCGGGGATTGAATCCCGGCATGGACGAGATTTTCCATACCCGTCCAGTCCAGCACTGGGGCCCACCCAGCATACTATATATACAATGGGTACCTTGTCTTTCCCGGGGGTAAAGCGGACGGGGCCTGGCGTTTATCACCCACCCCATCTAGCGCTGAGGTTAAAGAACGAGTAGTTACACCTTTACTGCCCCTCTGGGCCTTCGTGCCCTGTTCTAGGGTGACCTTACCTTACTGCATGGAAGTGAGTCGTCAGGTTTGTTCCTCGGTCAGGGATGGCCATTGGATGAGCCTAAGAAGTGTTTTGACCATGGTGACAGAAAATTTTCCTGTGGCAGCAGGTATTTCCCGGATTTAATGTGCCCATAATTGAGATTTCGTGCAGAAGTACGAAGTGTATGCAACTTTCTCACCGCTGTAGACTGCTGAGACTCTTGCTTCAGGTCGGTTATCTACTGCTGTGGTCATGAAAATATTGCGGGTTGATCGCAGGTGATAAACATAACATGGGCCTACACAATAATATTAAAGGCTGTCTGAAGATGGAGGCAGCAGGTTGTTCCGAAACGGCGATTTCCTACGAAGTTACACGACGTCACGGCGCAAAAGATAATCTTTATATTTACAGGCTTGAGGACCTCGTGTCTTGTTAGGAACGCTACAGGTATATACTGAACGTCGAGTTTTGGCTGCAAAGTAAAGGAAGATCGTTATAACTCCTAGGAATAGGTTTTTATCCCGCGCCTCCTTCTTCTTGTGTTAACGGCCTGTTACCTCCAGACTGAGAGTTACACCGTCTTTTGTGCCATGTTAACAGTTGAGACGTGGAATAATGGGAAGTAACTAATTATTACACGTAACAAGTGAGTATTAGGTAATTCATGGGACCAGCTAGCATATTGAATTAGTATATTTTCTTGAACAAATGTGGAACATGAACGTTAAGCGGTTGTAGTAAAGTGCATATTTGCTTAAAATTCATTATTAATGCAAACTATAATACGTCAGAATATGAATGTGTGTTGTGTCATATGTGTTAGTCATTATAGTCGTGAAATTCTCAAAATACGTGTAATAAAGATTATTGACACTGTTTAAAGGGGAAAAAAAACATTAGGCAATCTTTTGTGTTATTACAAAGGTTATATACCACATGCTATGTTTTCCTCCATGTCTCCAGCTTTACTGACAACTTTTTCCTTTCCCATTGTGTTTGTGTATTCCCGGAAGAAAATGCCATATTTTTCCGACCTCACGTGTCTAGTGTCTTGCGTGATCCGTGTTCATCTTGTTTATGCATGATGAGTGGCCGTTCCATTTATTCCTTGCTTTTTTCGCGTGTTGTTCTGTGCACTGGCTATAACCCTTCTTTCCCCATCGATGTACTTTAAACTGTTTATTTAGATTGCAGATAAGTTTTGTTTTTTGCTTTAAGAGGTGGAGTGTCGTCAGAAATGTTCTCATATCTTTGCCTATCTTGCACTGGCATTCTTTGTCGATCTCACGACCTGGAAGAGTCCACGAATTATTCTTCTCAGCCCTTGAATATACCAAGCCACGATAATGCAAAACAAAGTTGTCCCAACTTTACGAAAACACAACATCTCGGCTACATGATCAATCGGGTGACGATGTTTAAGGAAGTGGTTGTCACAGCGTCATTGGTGAAGATTCAAGTCTTGTGGGATATTACACTGTGTCGCTGGGGTTATAGGCACTGTGATTCGAAGGATCGACCGTGCAGCCTTTGCCTTCTGGGGTCAAGCACTCTACTCTTGGCCGTACAAGATGAAGCCACTACGATCCTTGGAAACGTCGGGAACTGTAATCCCAACGACACGTGTTATTGCGTAAGGTTGGAATCTTTAACTTTTAAGAATTCTTGTCAGATTTTTATTAAACTTGAATTTTTTCGACATATTTTCGGAAAATACTCGTATCAAATTTCTTGAAAATCCGTCCAGAGGGGGCCGATTTGTTCCATGCCGACAGACAGATATGACGACGCTCGTAGTCGCTTTTCGCAATTTTGCGAACGCGCCGAAAATTTCAACATTCTGCCCACACAGTATACTAATATGTCCTGTACTTATATCTGAAAAAAAACAGCTATTATTTCCTAATAATCATTAATTGACTTGTCATAACCGAGACCGAAACTGTGTACTGCGCGGTACGAGCTGAATGTTTAACTTTGGTTCAGATTATTCTCGACCATTAAAGGGCCAAACTCGGTTTGTCCTTCGTTATTGTAAAAATAGAACAATACTCGTGCTGGCGTCTTTTAGTCCTTTAGATGCTTTGTCTCAGATTGACTACAAGAATTCACGTTTTAGACCAATGTCTGATTGAGCCTGGATCCTAAAATCAGTAAAAGCAAAGTCCACCCTAGAACGGGCCACGAAGGCCCGGAGGGAAAAGTAGAGGTATAGCTCCACTCTTCCCTTAACCTCGGCGCTAGATGGGAGTGGGTGGTTAACGCCATACCCTGACATCTCTACCCCCGGTAAGGACCCGGTACCCGTTGTATAGGAGACTGAGTGGGCCCCAGGGCCGGTTTGGACGGGTGCGGAAAATCTCGCCCCCCCTCCCCCCCACCGGGATTCGATCACCGGACCGTCCAGGCCGTAGCGAGTCGCTATACCGACTGAGCTATCCCGGCCCACTTTTGAAATCAGTACGGGTAGTTTGTCGCGCGGTCAAATGATTGGATCTCAAGAGGGGGGTCAGAAACAAAACTCATTTCACTTGAATGAATGGAAATTTGGTATTCGTATTTCACCACAGTATTTTCATGTCGATGCGGCGCTGTTTCTTGAATCAGACACTTGCATTTTCTCGACGACAGGTGTGGAGTCATTTTCGTGAGCTCCGAGACTTGACATTTATGTAATGAAATACTTGGTTTGCTGCCGATCGTCTTTTGGGATGTTACACCATGTTGACTGATGAAAAGTTACCTAAGTTTGAGGGATTGTAATGCCCTTATCTTCAGGGTCAACAGCCCTAAACGTGTAAAGAACGTCCATTCTCTTTAGGCCGAATGACTTTAATCATATTCTGTTGTGTACTGCTTTTCGTAGTTCCTTGACGTGCAAAACGGTAAACTAACTGATGCCAGTTACTGGCAGCTCTCTTGGGTGTTCAGTAGCAACGAAATGCCATGTGACTTGACAAGTGGATTAGCGGCACTTGAGTTTTTTGCAGGGAAGTTGAAAGGACGTGTTGTTAAGTGGCAGACCAGTTACCTGGATGAAAGTGTGTGAATAGCGTGGAGAAGGTTTTCATTTTTAGTTATTTATTTATTTATTTTATTTTTTCAGTCATGGGCCAGAATCATACGCTTGACAGCCATACTGTGACGTTCCTATGTTACAGCAATTCATTGCCGAAGCTTGCTGTAGTGTAGCAGTAGAGCTGTGACGTGAAATATGGGGCCAACGTCGCGCTATATGTCTTGTTTCTGTTGGCACTGCGGCAGGTCGTCAACCGTGGCGATCAGTATAATGCTGCGATGTTCTAAATCGCCATCTGCGAGTGTCTTTGATGTTTCGTCTTCTTAAACGTACACAAAAGTAAGTTGTGTGTGTTTGGGAATTCGAAAAAGCAGAATTTTTCCTGCAGCTTCTTTAGTTTCCAGTGCTGAATTCGCCTGTTTGCGGAATAATTTTATGAATAGCCAGTTTAGGTTTGGGCATCTGAAGGTGCGTTGCGTGACAGCTTGTGAAAGAGTGGTTCTCCCATGTAGAAATGCAGGCCTCGTTTACGTCATGCCTAGCACCAAGATCGACTCCCCCCCCTTCCCCCCAATCCCCTTTTTTTCGCTGTGGAGAATCTGGTTTTGAGTACCGCTTTTGAGTTCTCGCCCGTGTACTTTTCTTGCTTCTATTTTGATTTCTGCATCATTTCCAATATACTATCAGGAGTTGGATTTGGTGAGGTGTATTGCTGCCATATGGATAGTTTGTCTGTTGCCAGTATCAACCGGCAGGCCAGCGGTGAATTGCTTCTCTCGACGCAAATACGTAGCAAATATAATGTGAGCGAATGTTTTAGCCATCGTACATAATCATCCTGTTATTTAACAGTCTTCAGTTCACAAAATGGTGTTAAGTAAACAAATAATAATTATAACAATAGTAATAAGTTAGAGGTAACGTTGTGGGTATATTCTTAATCTCGACACTAGATGGCGGTAAATGGTCTGCAAAGTATATACCACACATCGGCAACAATTGTCTTATGGGCACTGCGTCATTTCCCAGCATACTGTCTTCTTCCAAATTAAGTTGCTTTTAGGCGCATACTCTAAGCCATTGTGAAGCTTAAGGAAGGCATGATGTTAACAGCTCCTCTAAATTCCAGACCATGACATTTTATGGACGTGGTTGTCCATGGTTTCTACATGGCATTAGCTCTCGCGGTAAGAGCCTACCGCACCCACTCGATAGAGGGCTGAATGGATTGTTCTGGATATGATGGCGAATGTAATTAGGCCTTTGTATTTCGTGTTTTTTGCCAGAACGAACTGCGGCGTGTATGACAGTCATTTCGCTGGATGAACGGCCGATTCTCGTTCTGAGGCATATATTATACATTTATACTTTGTGCGGGTTTCCTTATAGTCCCAGTCCGGAACCCTAAGCACTTATGTGTTGTGTATCAGCTTTATTTTGATTGTTCTTTTTCGTGTACCTGTTTCCAGGTTCTTCCCCGTGTACTCATTCCTTGCCCGTATTGTGTATTTGTCTCTGTCCGTCCCTTCCTGCCGCTCTGCCTTCTGGCATTTGGATGTCCTGCATTTCTTCACGTCTCTGTTTATTGATTTCTCCCCTCTGTGACCGGGCCGCACTGACTGCGTGTATGTGTGGGCCCGAATTGTTTGGGAGAACAAGATGCTGCTAACTTTCACGGGGCTGAGTATTTGAGTTATCTCTGAGGTGATAAATAACTATGTAGGTTACGTAATAGCAAAGATATCAGGTTAGTTCTTTGTCTGTGTAGAGGAATGGAGTTTCGCCGTTTTGAATGCTGTACGCCCCTCTCGCCCCCGACCACTTTCCATTTCAGTTCAAGTTCTTCGTTTCGTCACAAACGTCAGTGAATTTCGTGTAATCACACAACAGAGACATTTTGACTGGCGTTTACCGTTTTTAAAATTCACCTTAGTCCATAATACGTTCTTTCAGATTGTTTCTGGGCGCCAATTTGAATTGACTGATCCCGGAATTGTGTTCATATAAAACAACGGATCGAATATCGCTGTCGGGCGGTTATGCTGCGTGGTTTCTGACGTTCCAGAGGGGAATCTTTTGCCTCCGTCTTCAGGGTGGAGATGTGGGCGGTAGGTTTCTCGAAGACGTTCGTGTACACGAAACCCTATAGTTTCATAACCCAGTAGGTCACAGTTCGTTTAGTGCAAGCACAAGTATTTTGTTCGCAGATCCACTCAACTGCAAACTGCATTTCATTCGGCCTTGAATTATTTTTTTTTTATGAAATTTCCTCTGTTCCTGATTAAGCAACGTGCTATGAAGACGTGGGGGACTGTTGGTACAGATTCACGGACTCTTACCTTTGAGTCCACTATGCTTTACCGCTACCCATTTGATAGGACGCTGAGCGGGACTCTGCTGGTTTGACTATGTTCGTGAAATTGGCAGGCGTTTCAGGTAAAAACTGTAGTTCTTAATTGACAGTGTTTTTGCCCGTGTGTGTGGGATGGACCATCTGTAAGAAATTTGTTCGGTTCTGTTTCAACTTCGTATAGAGCAGAGGTGTGTTGAATTGATTAATAGAATAATTTTAGCATAACGAAACTTTATTATATAAACAATTTAATAGAACATAGCTACATGTTTCAGCTTACTTGAGGCCATCTTCAAGCTTTGACTTAAAAGAATTAAATATATAATTAACAACGCCTTAATATGACAAGATCTCATTTACATTCAAAAGTTAATACATTATATTAAAATATAAAAAATAAAATAAAAGAGACATGTAAAGTTCAACTTAAATATATTAGATGGGTTTGTAGAAATCGTGAATATAAATCGCTGTCAGTTTTGGTGCGAACTGTAATAATATATTTTTATGAGAGTTATGTATGAGAGATATATGGTATTTTTATATAGTACTATGTAGCTATTGTGGGCCGGGTAGCTCAGTCGGTATATATTTATTTATTTATTTACTGCAATTGGGTTGTTACCCGGTGGCATTGGTTATTTTACATGTAAACAAAACATGAAATTGGTTACTACTAGATTTAAGTCGGGAGGGCTACATGAGAAGCATGTAGTGGCAA
>Ga0136643_10012515_pt1 | contig 12648 bp, 7 predicted proteins | sample TergutLab28metaG_FD_96883 | JGI IMG/M metagenome (GOLD analysis project Ga0136643, IMG submission 96883) | Labiotermes labralis P1 segment gut microbial communities from Petit-Saut dam, French Guiana - Lab288 P1 (version 3) (version 3) | ecosystem: Host-associated > Arthropoda: Insects >...
GCTTAACCGGAGCTGCTTTCCTCCACTATACAAGGTCATATTTCGCCCTTTAATATCACACTTCGCGTTACCTCGCCACGTAAGATCACATCTCAGATGTGAACTCTTATTCCATTCAGTTTTTTCTGATTCAGTATTCAATCGCCGTTCCCAGTAACCGCTCGTCTGCTTAGATTAAGAGTTCAAATCCCACGGAGGGCATTGACGTCTATTTGTAGCGGGTGTTGTGTGTTTCAGGTAGAGGTCTCTGCGACGACCTAATCAATCGTCCCGAGAAGTCCTACCGACTGTGGTGCCTCATTTTGTGTCATCTAGAAACCTAGCGAATGAGAAGTCCCTGGCACACTGGGGGCTGTTGCGCCCAATGAAAGAAAGAAAGTGTTTTAGTTAATTCTACTCTCAACAATACCGGTTAGTATAAACGTAGTGGCAGTTACATCTAACTTAATCTATAGGGTTATTACTAAATCATTATTTCCACAAGGAGTTAAGGAAGTTTTCAACCATTAAGACATAAGTAACATTACCGTGTTCATAACAGACGGTCACGACTCTCAGTACTGAACCACAAAAAAAGAAACCCTCACAATAGTACAAACAAACAACTAGATGCAACAGTAACAATTTATTAGTAATTTCAATCAGCTCAACATGTTTCGGGCGATAATTTCGCCCATCCTCAGGAGAACTAGACTGTGTTTATAGCTTGTGGTATAATGCACCGAAGAAGTTGCCTGCTGGTGACCTTGCATTATACCACAAGCTAAAAACACAGTCTAGTTCTTCTGAGGATGGGTGAAATTATCGCCCGAAACATGTTGAGCTGATTGAAATTACTAATAAAATGTTATTGTTGCGTCTAGTTGGTCGTTTATACTATTGTATCAGAGAAGCACGGTCACACAAACATCGAAAACCTCACACTCTGACACTATTCCTGCAAGACCCACTTTAATGTTATCCTCCCGTATAAGCCTAGGTCTTCCAAGAGCTCTGTTTCCCTCAGGTTTTCCAACTACAAACTTCGTAAGCCTTTCACTTGTCCCCCGTGTGTGATTACACTTAATATCATTCGCGAAATTCAAATAAGCAGTTTTTATATTAGTAGGCAATATTGACTTTCGTAGTCTTTCGTAGTCTCCAGGAGGTGGGATGTGGGTATGTGGACTGGATTGGGCTGGCCCAGGAGAGGGACAGGTGGCGGACGCTTGTGAGTGAGGTAATGAACTTTCGGGTTGCGTGAAATGTGGGGAATTTCTTGACAAGCTGCAAAAGAGTTAGCTTCTCAAGAAGGACTCTGCACCATGGAGTAAGTAAGTAAGTAAGTAAGTAAGTCTTAAATGTGTGTGTGTGCGTGTGTGTGTGTGTGTGTGTTTGTGTGTGTAGGGCACTGATCTACATCAACTGTGCAGGTCTGAATTTCTGTCCTTGCGTCAGTGTTTGCTGGCACATTTCCTGAGATTTTTTACCCAAAGTAGGAAACGCCCGGGCCCTATATCCTGCGCAGGCACTTACTTAAAATATGGAAAGGAATTATTGTTCAATAACTACTTTTGACAGGAGACAGTAAGATTTAGTTCAGACACACCTGTGTCAGGGTAATAAGATTTTCGGAAACAGCGATGAATATCACACAGGAGAATAAAAACTGTGCTCTGAAACACGTGCTGAAAATGGCTGGCATAATTTGTAAGACCTTAAAGTAATATGAGTATTCTCGATAATTTATTATACTCGCATTCCGAATAAGTTAAGCTTACATGACAGTGAAGCAAAAAATTTTTTTAAAATACTTCATTAAATTCTTAACACATATACTCTACACGATCACCCTTTGTAACTTTGCGGTCCCGACGTGCTGTCTGGTAGGTGATCCTCTTTCGGGAAACGGGCGTGGTTCACCGAATCACATAGTTTCATTATTTCTTTTTTATTTGTTATTTTATTTACTCAATTTATTCTTGATATAAAATAATGGAGCGCTATATCTAGTAAAACAACTAGATCATTTCTAGGAAACTGACACAGTCACTTCTCTGTACTCCCACTTACACCACACTCGTACGCGACTGAATTCGCGCTGGATTGCTAGCGTCCGTTGTCAACTGCTAACTTTTTCTCATTTAAATCTCTCCCCTCCTATCTATCACCAAAGTTCCCGAATAGACGTTGACAGATAAACTTACAACGCATGCCATGAACCGTCCGTAACTGACGCCAGCAATTCCAACGATGTTCGGCTCATTGTAACATGGTAAGGCAGGCTAAATACTTTTACCCCACGAATCGACATTTCCACATGTGCACTACGTCTCTGCAATACGTATAAGAAATGTTTAACAATTTATGCACACACACACACAGAATATTAACTCTTTATATTGAGTTTTCGTGCGAGTCTAAAAGGTTTTTCTAAACGTTATTTCCCTTCGAATTAAAATTCTAGACATCTTCTGTAGAGTTCGTGAAGTTAGAATGTTTGCAGCATGGAGCGAGACTGAATATTGTCCATGTTTTCAAATCAGCAAACAATTCTCCGTCAGATGGGAGCGTATTCTTGAACGAACAAAAAAAATACAAACACAAATGTTTCGTAATTTGAGCTTAGCAAGGGAGTTTGCAATAACGTTTTGTTTTACTTGATATACTAGAGAAGAGGGAGCTGACGTCTTTTGTGTTTATTATGACTCTAAGTTATCCCAGCCTTGAAGAAGAGCGCTAAGAAAATGAGAAGTTGAAGAGAGACAGCAATGTTAATACAATGGGCAATATGACAGTTGCTTCGCATGCTGATCTCAGACAGCACCTCAAGTAGGCACGGATTACAGCAGCAATATGAAACAGAGTACCTGAAACCATATTGTGGACTGTCTAAACAACATGCTCAGTATATCTACAAGACTTCAGATTCACTAATGAGGGAATGTTGGGATGGGAGATGTGTTTGTATTTCTGTCACTTTCTGCAAATGTTGAAGTGTAGCCTGCAACATAAGGAAAAGTTTACAGAAAGACAGCTCGTTGTAGGAACAGAGTGAATTTTTTCATTTAAAAAATCATGACACCGATTCTGTGCTACATCAATAAAAGCGGCGAAAATTATATCATAAATACTTGTAAAACGTTAAGATTATCGTAGGCTCGCAGAGCTCAACCAACAAGATGCAGCGTTTCAAAGTTTGTTTATTTCTGTAAGACGCTTTACATGTTTCAGACGGTTTTTCCATCCATCATAAGAAGCTCAAAACTGTACAGTACGTAGAGAGTCAGGTATTTCTCAGCCCGGAACTCCGAGTTCCCGGAGTCACTCGGAACACCGGGTTCGCGGAATCACTCGGAAGTCAGAGTTCTCGGAGTCCCACCGGGTTCCTTGATTCACCCGGAACTACGGGGTCCTGAGTCACACGGAGCTGCGGGAGACACCGGGAACCTGCAGTTCCGGGTGACTTCGGGAAACCGGGGTGACTCCGGGAAAACAGATTGACACCGGGAAAACAGATTGACTCCGGGAACTTGGAGTTCCGGGTTCCTCCGCAGGTTTCGGGAGACTCCGGATAACTCAAGGGAACCCGGAGATCCGGATGACTTCGGGAACCCGGTGTTACTCCGGGAAACAAGAGTTCTGGGTGACTTAGGGAACCTGGGGTGAATCCGGTAACCCGAAGATCCGGGTGACTTCAGCAACCCGGAGTTGAAATCACCCGGAACTCCGGGTACCCGAAGTCGCCCGGAATTCCGGCTTACCGGAGTCACCAGAACACAGGATTCCCGAAGTCACCCGAACTCTGGGTTCCCGGAGTAACCCGGAACTCCGGGTTCCCGGAGTCACGCCGAAATCCAGGTTCCCAGAGTCACACGGAAATCCGGGTTCCCGGAGTAACCCGGAACTCCATGTTCCCCGAGTCACCCAGAACTCCGGGCTCCCGGAGTCACACAGGGCCCCACGAGTCGCGCGCAAAACCGGGTTCCCTGAGTCACCCGGAACTACGGGTTCCCTCACTCACCCGGAACTCCAGGTTTATCTAGTAACTCGGAACTACGGGTTCCCGCAGTCACCCGGAACTCCGGGTTCCCGGAGTCACACAGATCTCCAGGTTCCCGGAGTCACTCGTTAATACGGCTTCCCAGTCACCCGGTAATTCAGGTTCCCGGATTCACACGGAACTCCGGGTTCCCGGAGTCACCCCGTATTCCCTGAGTCACGCGAAACTATGGGTTTTACGGAGTCACGCAGAACACCGATTTCCCGGATTCACCCAGAACTCTGGGTGACGAACCCGGAGCTCCGGGTGATGAACCCTGATTTCCGGGTGTCCCAAAGATTCCGGAGTTCCGTGTTGACTCAGGGAACCCGGGGTGAATCCGTGAACCCGGAGTTCTGGGTGACTCCGAGAACCCGGAATTCCGCATGACTCCGAGTTCCACCCTGGCCAGGCTAGCAGCAGTTAGTAGTACTGGTGTGACAAATACCTGTTTCATGTACAGTTTTGTGTTTCTGATGATGGACGGAAAAACCGTCTGAAACCTGTAGAGCGTCTCATAGAAATAAATAAATTTTGAAACTTGCATCTTTTTGGTTTTACTCCGCGAATATATCAGCGATGCACGGACCTATGAATGTTAAGATTATAATAGGTATTTAAAAACGAAATATTTTTGAACTTACATTAAAATCCGCTTGTTTCAGTACACTGTCAACGTTACGCCGACAACATTTGCCGAAGTGAAGTACTGTTCATTGTTACCGGTCGAAGAAAATATTCTTATTTAGTTTAAAAAAAAAGTCCTCTCAGTTACTTGGAATCCGTGTTAGATGGTCATTATGAACGTAAATTAGTCTCTGATATGTTGCATTTTAACGTATTGCGAGGGTTGATACATTCCCCTTTGCATGCATCTTACTGATTGATTCACATTTTACCTCCGAAATGGGTCAACATGTTGCAGAGGTGAGAGGGAGGGCAAGAATCTAAAAGACCCCTCCAAGATCCTTTCTTTTCAATGGCTACATCCAGTGTAGGTCTGTGTTAGATGGTGTTCCTTTGGTTGATGTGCCTAAACTAAGGCGTAGGTCTGCGACCGCTCGCCTGCTGAGATTGTGGGTTCGAATCCCACCGGCGGCATAGATGTCTGTCCCTTGTGAGCGCTGTGTGTTGTTAGATAGAGGTCCCTGCGACGAACTGATCACTCGTCCAGGGGAGTCCTACCGACTGTGGTGCGTCATTGGTTTTGATCTAGAAACCTGGTGAATGAGGAGTCCCTGGCCCACTGGGGCTGTTTTGCGAAAAAAAAATGTATTTAAAATCGCGAATATGGAAGTTACAGATTCTGAATTGGTTATCAGCAAGTATGGCCGTTTAAATCATGTGGATTGTTGAATGGACAAAGGTTTTAACATTAAGAAAATTTAAACTTCTCCTTCATGTCGTGTTTACGAGAACTGTATAATTCTCAGAATAAACGGTAATATTTTCCTTAAACACCAGGTGTCGAATTTTTAAAGGAGATGGAATTCTCTCTTCAAGACACGAAACTAATTCTCATTATATCATCCAGAAGAAAATCCACGCTTTAACTGATTAACTTTCTTCCTGCTCTGTTTTGTTACTCTTCCAGATACTTGAATATCGCCACGTTTTCAAAAGATTAATCGTCCGCCTGCATATTAAAATACTGTGCTGCTTTCTAGTGGCAAGACTCGAGAGTATATGTAGCTTCTACTCATTGACTTCCATACCAAGCTCCCTTTATTATTCTGGCTTATACTTAATAATTTGCTTCGTTATCTTCCCCCCTCACATCAATATGTTTCTAAAGATCGCCTTCAGTCTACAGGCTCAGTTACCGGCATGCTATAATTTCTCTTCTCGAACACAGTAATATTTCCCTCGCTCCGTCTAATGTGTGAGCGAGGTGAACCTAAACAGAGACCGTGACTGGTAGAAAAGTGCCTTCAGCCGTTTCGATGTGCATGACTACAATTTTCATCTGTTTTATGGCTTAGAGAAGGCCACATTTTTAACCCCTCGAAACACACAGCTAACCATATGTACAAACTACTTCAGTTTTCAATAAATTTGCTTTAACCTACACTGTATTCTATACTCTTTTGCCCTTCTCGGTGGTTATTATTATTTGACGATTGTATAAATCAACCCTTTCAGACCAATCCCAAATCTCTCTGCAACTGTCATCTAGTCTTTCCGATTTAGTTCAAGAATTTTAGTAGGTCCACCCTTGATGTGAGCCCAGAAAAAACATCTTTTCACTGGGGCATGATATTGTCCTCGTGGGCCCTAATAATTCCTTGAATTTAGTGGAATTCTTTTGTGAATATTCAGGCTAGTGAACACTGCCAAGGCTATGAGTAAGGTCCAAGCCCCAAACTTGAACTCCAAGTTGCCAGCATTATATTCGAACACAACTCGCAAAACCCTCCACCTCAGGCGACATGTTCCCTCTTTGGTATTTCTAAGTGTTACGTTATTGCGAACTATCTTTTCTAATAATTCGGAAATGCGCAATAAACTAAGTTCCCCCACAATAAATAACATACGGGTAATGCAAAACTAGTTGACAGGAAAGCATACTATTAAGGTTCAGTCTTATTTATTCTCATGATTATGAGCAAGAAAAGCAGAACATGTCAGGCCTATTGTTTCATTCTGTAATGGTAAATTCCTTGCACCTTAAAATTCAACGAAATAAAGAAAACTCAGATTTTAAGATTAAGCAGAAAAATAAACAAAAATGACAATTGTTGCAACTTCAGATGTTTCTAAAGTTTGTAACTATTTGTAAAAAAAACAATATAGGAAACAGTTCTAACCTTCTACTTTATATCACGCTGACAATAATCATTCGTAATTAAATACAAGATCTTCATAAGCGTAAAACAATGAAATCTAGGCCAAAGAGTTTTTCATTTAGGTAGTCAGTATCCTACCTCTATTCTCATACGGTTGCTCCAAATAAAAGTGCCAACCCAGTGACACCACCTGTTCTCCATATTTACTGTTGGACTTACCTGCAAAGAAAAAGAAATGAAGTGACGTTTATGGCACAAGAAAAGACTGTGTTAGCCTGAAATAATGTACTTATCGGCGTGGCTATAAGATTACCCATGTGTTAGATATACGCACAAGGTTGTGTTGCGGTCAGCTCTTGCCATCGCGCTGTTCTCTAATGTGATTCCATTTATCTCTTCATCATCAAGTCCAGAAGGACATACAAAGCCTCTCAGGAAGACGTAAATAGAAACTAGTTTCATCATAACGTGAAGCATTCTGTGTATTGCATGTCATTCCGCGAAATGAGTGCTGTTGGTAAGGAAATTATAGCTTTTGCTATGAATACACAACAACACAGAACCAGAAATAGGCCATAAATGCGGACCGAAGCACTCAGACACGATGCAGTAATATTAAGACATAAACCGTGAAAATAAGACATAAAATTATGCACTTATCTACAAAGATTTCATAATATATATTTTCAGGTTTTCGTAATTCCTTTAGAGAAGATTCGAGTTTTGTGGGATATTATGTGGTGACGAATCGTAAAAGTAATGGTTGTTTGATAAATAAGCAAACTTTAAGCACCGCTCAGCAAGATGACCATGTTTTTCGGCATATACCTCATTGTTGGTGAGACAGACACACCATAATTTCATGAAGAATGATTAAAATTACTCAGCACATAATCCAACACTACAGGTTGTCCGCTTGTTTATCGTACGACAATTACAGCGACCGATATACTGGAAGGACTGCTAGTGGTAGCAGTCTAAGAGTACGGAAGTAGCCACGTCCTCCAATGTGTCTGTATTTATTTACCAATATACATGGCGTCACAATTTAAAAGGGTCAAATTTTCAATATTTGTGTTGACATAAATTTGATGAAAAATTTCTACCCTGATATACTGTAAAATTTAACGTCCTTTTATCTTAGTCCGTGGAAACAACAGTTTTTCCATTTAATTTGCTGAGATTTAAGAACTGAATCTTGTTACCGTCTGTCTGACTTGCCCGACTTCGGTTACAACTATTTCTAGCTCGTCGTAATCACAGATCCCTCTCAAAGAATAAACAGGAGAATTAGAAGTCGCTTTGCTCTTTCAATACTCTTTATTCACTGTGGTTCGAACACCACAACTTTTGGTTCCGGCACCAACAACATTTGTTTGCTCGTTGTTCATCTAGCATTCAAAACTGCGAACAGCCAACTTCTCTGCACACCTGCTACCTCTTAAGTCTTAGTGATACAGATACCAACAGTGAACACTTGCCCATAGCTGATATCGCAAACAGAGAATCAATTCATGTGTGGGAGGGGGAACTGAACAGTCTCATTCATCTAGCCTGGCAAATGCATGTGCGCACACCAAACAAACTTTACCTCTTCTCTTTCAATATAGATATATATACTAGCCAACGCTCGAAGACCAGTTTATCTCCTCACCTTCTTGGTTGCCTAGTACGAGATTTGAACTACGGACCCTGGCCGATTAAATCTTTACTATTAAGTAAATTCTAATAGATTTCGAAGCTTCATAAATGGTATTTTAGAAAAGTGGTTTTTGTAATTACGCACATATAAGTATTAAATTCTGATAATGGATTTTCACTCGATACAGTATACCTCGTAAGTAACCAGACTGTGCTACATAAAACACCAAACTCTTTACATTCGTTTGTTAAACAGAGGGTACAAAAAAGAGAGAGCTTATAGACTTCCGGGCATACGTATTTTAGCGTGATTTTGAAGCAGTAATTATAGTAATTAATGTACAAACGAGCACATTAAGAACTGTCGTATATTAAAACCCCTAAACTTAAGAAATTTCAGATTTAAGACATTTTAAAAAAGTATAAAATTGGAAAATATGAAAATGAAGTATTTATTAAAGGCGCACCAAAACTTCCTTTGCGGGAATGAAAGCGCAGTGGGACAAAGGTGGTGGAAGAATACTGTTGGGCAATAACACAGACGACAGTGCGGTCATGCTGCGGCCGATCAGGTTTCAGTGTGTGGTGAGTTTTGATTTCAACTTCCAACTTTCCGTTGCATATACGTTACATTTCACAACGCGTATTCTCAAATCCGACTAGGTTAAAAGTCGACCTGCTCCGGACATTCGGAAGTGTAACCGTCGTTTAACCTCTGAAGCGTCTCTATGTCCTTGAGTCTACAGGCTTCATCTAGAGAATTTCTAGAAAGGCTTTTTAAAGAATTTGGTATTGTTAAGTCCAAACTAAAATAAAATAATGAATTAAGTACAAAACCACGTGAAGTCCAAAATTTCTTTACCAGATTTAATGTATTACTTATTACATTCAAGTAGATGTGATTAAGAAATGACACATTCATTAAAAGATTATTTCCGGTACAGTAAACATTTAAAGAAGAATGATAAATATTACATATTTTCTTACACTACACAGCTGAACATTTGGCCGGGATAGCGTAGTCGACATAACGACTCGCTCCGGGTCGAACGGTCTGCGTGTCGCTTTCCGGCGGTGGAGGGGGGGGGGGGGCAAAACTTGCCGCATCCGTCCGGATCGACCCAGGCCCCCACCCAATGTGTACCGGGTCACTCTACCGGGCGCAAAGCGAACGGGAGCTGGCGTTGACCACCTACCCAATCTAGTGTTGGGGTTAAAGAAAGAGCAGAGCTATACCACCACTCCCCTCTCTGGGATTTCATGACCAGTTATAGGGTGAACATTAACTTTTACACTGCCTAACAACTGAAATGGTAATAATTTTGTGACACGTACTTTACACCTGCAGTAACTACTGACTGCAATTTAATGACATCAAGAGGAATTAAGTACTTTATGTCACAAAAAAATTAAAACATTTGTAGGCTTACTCTCACAGATGTGCCTAAATTTTATTGGCAGATTAATAAACGAAATGAACAAGAATCTAATTTAATAATTGTCCAACAAGATGCGACTTATTCAGTTTATTACATTTCTGTAGGCAGCTCTACATGTTTCGGGTGTTGACACCCATCATCAGGAGCTCGTACAGCTGTAATTGCAGCTTCTGGTCTTGATTAACCGGATCTACTGCCATCCGCTTGAGTTCCAACTCGACAACGAAAGCGGATGGCAGTAGATCCGGTTAATCAAGACCAGAAGCTGCAATTACAATTGTACGGGCTCCTGATGATGGGTGTCAACACCCGAAACATGTAGAGCTGCGTACAGAAATGTAATAAACTGAATAAGTCGCATCTTGTTGGACAATTATTAAATTCGATTCACGACGCACGGACACGTGTATATGAAAGTACAAGAATATGTCGCAGCACCATTTAATGCCACAAAGTGTTACTAATTTTGAAGGAATTGTTATTCGGTAAAGAAAATGATGTTTCTGACAGAAGAGGTTTTACTTATTTCACCATCTTGTCTGGGATGTTTTGCTCCCCATACGGTATATTTTCAGTTGGCGAAGTGTGGTGATGTCATCCCTGTGCTACCAGAGCACACGGAGAGAGGGTGGAAGTGTCCCCCAAATGGACATGCCTCGTCATAACTCAGTAAATCCTCGTCGTAATGCAATGAGAGAAAGAGAGAGTGAGAGAGACAGGGAGAGAGCTTTAGGGGTGGCAGTGGCCCATGACAACGTCTGCCTGTCTGGCTGACTGTCATCAAGAGGAAAGCTTGACATTCTGTCCTACCCTCCTCTATCTTCTTCCACCCTCCTCGGAATATGGACAGAACTCCCAAGATTATATGAATAAAATGCGAGAGCTGCAAATGCCTTATATTAAAGAGCACAAAAATTTACCTACGGTAGACTTTTGCTTATTTTTAAGTTATGTGCAACTCCCTCTTTTGATTATAACTTTATTTAATGCGCACCCTGATTGTTTGGAATAAATGAAAGAGACTCTATATTTTAATAGCATGGAAAATTTGAAATTTGGTTGTACTAAAAGAGTGAAAACACGTTAATGCATTTTGGAGCAAGAGTGGTTTAGTAATATGTTTTATGTATCAAATATCTATTTTTACTTTGTTTACCTCCCGGTTTCTTGTTTTGTAGTTTATTTAACCACCCTGACAGTAGCATATACTACGTGGTGATTCAGCATCTCCTGCTAGAATTTTACTGGAGTAAACGTGTATGACCTTACCTGAAATAATATCTTCAGTGCCTTTTTTTCTTAGACTTATTTCATTTGTATGCATTTATTTGATCTTCAAAACTAAAAAAATACATTTCTATATATGTCAGTATAGTACTCTCACCAACAGACGTGACTGTACAGTTTTTATTTTCTTATCTCTGAGAATTTACGTATACTGAGAAAACCAGTATATTACCCGTTGCAGCTATATGTATGTACATGATAATAAAAAAAATTGATTTGATTTTATTAGAACTGTGATTTTTTTTTAACAAATATTCGAGAATTTCATTTCTCGATATCAGAATACACGACAGAATCACAACATAAAGATAGATAATAAGCCTTTTGAAACGGTGGAATAGTTCAAACATTTGATACAAACCACAACCTAACAAAATTCCATTCGTGAATAAACGAAGAGCAGACTGAATTCAAGGTATATTTTTTCTTCCAACTTTCTATCCAAAAATAAACATACTGAAATATAAAGAACTTTAATTTTGCTTGTTGTTTGGTGTGGGTTTGAAACTTGGTCGCTCATATTGGGAAATAAAAATAAGATGAGGGTGTTCGGGAAGAGGGTGCTGAGGAGTATATTTGAGCCTAAGAGGGAAGAGGCAAAGGAGGAGTGGGGGAAACTATATAATGAGGAACTTAGTGATTGATACTCCTCACCACTTATTATTCAGGTGATCAAATCAAGAATAATGAGATAGAAGGGCATGTAGCATGTATGGGAGAGAGGAAAGGTGCATACAGGTTGTTGGAGAGGAAACCTGAGAGAAGGAGATAAGTTGGAAGACCAAGGCGAGGATGGGAGGATGATATTGAAATGGATTTCCAAGACTCGGGATGAAGGGCATGGACTGAACTGGTCTGGCTGAGGATAGGGACAGGTGGCGGGCTGTTGTGAATGCGATAATGAACTTTCGGTTTCCATAAAGAGCGTGGAAATTCTTAACTAGATATGGACCTGTCAGCTTCTCAGGAAGGACTCTGCTCCATGTAGTTAGTTGATTGTTTAGTCAGTTATTTAGTTACATATGAATATTAATTTAATGAAATTGAATTTACGAGTATTATTGAACATGTAACAGATTTTAAATACTTGGGATATCGCATATCAGAATACGGAAGTGATTTAGAAGACAAATTGCAAACATATAACAAAATAAACAGAGCTATACGGAGACATTTTGGAAAACAAATGAACAAAGAAACAAAGTTAAGAATTCACAACATTACAGCTAAAGCAGCATTGAAATTTGGCAGTGAAGCTTGGGTACTGAAGAAAAGAGAGGAACAACGTTTAGAAGCAGCACAGATGAAATTTTTGAGACACTTACTTGGAATAGCAAAACTAGATAAAGAAAAGAATCAATGTATTAGGCAAAAAACGGGAGCACAGAACATAGTAAAGGAAATAAAACAGTACCAGAAAAAGTGGCTACAACACGTACAGAGGATGGACACAGACTACCAAAACAAGCACTAC
>Ga0136643_10012517_pt1 | contig 12648 bp, 3 predicted proteins | sample TergutLab28metaG_FD_96883 | JGI IMG/M metagenome (GOLD analysis project Ga0136643, IMG submission 96883) | Labiotermes labralis P1 segment gut microbial communities from Petit-Saut dam, French Guiana - Lab288 P1 (version 3) (version 3) | ecosystem: Host-associated > Arthropoda: Insects >...
ATCTCACGCCTACCAACATTTTACTTCTTCTTCTTCTCTTCTTCCTAAGCTCTACAACTCTTTGTTAGTTTTGGCTTGCTCAATTATTCCTCTCCATGGTTTCCTTTCCTGTGCCTTCTGTTTCCAATTATTTACTCCCATCTTCCTCAAGTCGTCTCTCACGTCATCATCCCATCTTAATAAGAGTTTATTTCAAACTGTTATTATTTTGTGTTTAGTCCTGCAATTATAATTTGGTGTCCATTTCACTGCTTCACAAATTAGTTACGTTATGTAAAGTTTACGAAATTTATAATAATTGTCCAAAATTGAAATTCAGAGTGTAAATAGAAGAGAAGGATTAACATTTCAGACATCGCATCGTTTGCTTTTCTCTGTAGCGGTACAGCCCAGTTCGGGCCTAGGCACCTCAAAGTCTTGGTTGATAGATCACACACACACACACACACACACACTCGGTAAGACTCACTCTGAACGAGTGACCAGCTCGTCACAGAGGCCGATAACATCACATTGTTTAGATACCAAAATACGTCACGCAAATTGGCGATACGTGTTAAAGTTTGTGCCTGTGATCTATTTGGTACGTCGGTACGACATGAAAGGACACAGATGGCAGCATTAGTCTGACACGTCATCAGTAAAAACCTGTATTCCTCAACGTAACCAGTAACTTTCCAAACGTGTATACTGAAGCCGGTGAAGGAATTAATAGTGTAAGTACCTACAGATATTATGCATACTAATTTATGTAGTAAAAAGTTAATTTTATTTACTATCCCGCTTTACGGTGATGAAGCATTTATCTGCACAAGGAATCGGCCAGATAAATTCATATACCTTACTGGTGTAACATGGGCACAGCGTAGGCCATGAGTCAAAATTCTGTAAGCCACAGACACAAATAAATTATAGTTATACTTATATATTCCAGTACTACTATTATTACATTTTACGGGTTTACAAAGGAGGAAAAGAATCCAAACGAGAGAAGAACACAGAATGTAGCCCAACACTAGATACCATGAACGAAACAAAGACTTGTGAAAAGTATACCAAAACTGAGTTGCAAGGAAAGTTACAATTGCTAAATAACGTTTATTCGTCGTTTTAAATATTTTGGTAATGTTATGACATTTATATATTTTAACTAATAACCACAAAACCATGACAGCAGGGCTTAGCAAACAATAATAACATATTAAAATACGCAATTGTGAGCCGTGAGATCTCGCTACTGCAATGGAAGTGATATTGTGCGATATAAGGTTTTTTCTTTATATAATTTTATAGTGTTTTAGCTAGATTATGTATTCGGTGTATATGAGGAAACGTGCAGCTGTTTATTGTAAACAAATGAATTCTTTAACCAGTATTGTTGCGTCAAACGAGTGAAAAATGTATTCTTGGTTTTATATTATAAAACACAACGGATACCACAGTCTAAGAGTGAACTGGTTTATTATATTAATTTAAATTAACACAAGCTCAAAGAGCAGGTTTAGAAAAGTTTCATACTTATACTTGCTCATAAGTTTTTTGTTTAACTTTAGCATTTTTTGGGGATAGGGGTGGGAGGGGACTCCACTCTTTACATGGTAAACCCTGAATTCAGGCAACAGCCTACGACCTTCCATAAAAGGTAAGCAAAGTTTTCCTTCTGCTCCAGTAGCAATTTTCCCGTCCAACTACAGCCTCTTCTTACGCTTCCTTCCTTTATTGTCTGTCCGATTGATCGGATGCCTGTTTTACTATTTTTGCCTCATTTCGGTCTCTTTTCCTCTTCTCTCGTGGCAGTATTTGGGGTATTTTGCTAATAGCAAAGTGCCTTTTCTAATAGTTAGTCCATTTCACCTGTCGTCAGGAATTTAAGGTGTTTTCTCCTATATTTCAACCTGTAATAGCCACAGTTGTGTAGGGTTAAAAATGTCGTTCACTTCATCTTCAACAGTTAAGACTTGCAGTGTGAGCTGCTATTCCCTTCGCTTGAGGAGGCATAATATCGAAGCAGTTAAAAAAAAAATTCTATTCGACGGCTATATTCCTGTGTAATACCCCAATCTTCTTGCCTGTTCAGTTACGTATACCTCAATAAATTCTTTAATCACACGATCTGCAATGTCATATTCATTTGGCTTCAAGCCTTGATTCTTTCTCATCCATAAAATCAACTATACGCGGTGAATGTTCTGTGGAAATGCATTTTACGGGCTGGGCGCAGTGCAGTTCATGGCATTAAGTTCGCTACGAAATTAAATGTAGTATTCATGTAGCCATCAAAGGAAGATATTAAAACTAACTTTGGAATAAAAAAAACTACCTGATTTCTTAACAGAAACTAAAGCATGTCACTAAACATGGGTTGATCTGGTAAAGTTGTAAACTATCTTCTTCTTTCCGAGATATACTTTTGTTGAAAAGTCGTATCGGTCCAGAATAAAGCTTATAGGTTATAGTCTACAATAAATTAACACTCCACTTACGTATTCTCTACTGCAGTGATGTACGTGCGTGTGTTGGGGCGAACGTGTGTGCAAGACTTGTCTTACTCTTCGCACAAAAAATAAAGCGGAGTCACGCAAGTCGATACTGAGTTCTGAATTAACCCTCTCAAATTGCTTTAAGGGACAATCAGACTTACTGAAGCCAAGTTTGATTAGTACAGACTTGACACAGTGATGTCATATGTTCTGTTGGTCGAGCAGAAAATTACAATGTAGTAACATGTTGGAAAACAGGACACAAGGCGGTAGCATGTTTGCACATCATATAGAATGTGATTAGGTGATGTTGCTTGCTTGTTAAACTCGATCTGCATACGTTTTCATCAACCAGAGTATGCATCAAATAATGAGCAAAATTCTTTATTATGATTGCCGATAAGTGGGCCATTGTAGCTCAGCAACTTAACACGAGAACACGACTGAAACAACCAAGATTGGTTTTCCAATAAAATCGCGGATTTTTGTCTCCGACACGTACCCAGAACTTCTTTCTAGTCTGCCGTCTCATGTCCCTCCCTTCTAGGATCAACTGTATCTGACACCGAATATTTGAATGCAAGGAGACTTACCTTCACGCCCTTATTCATGTTGCCTAGGGAGGGGGAAAATTTTATCTCACCATAATAAGAGACAAGGATTTCAAATTCGAAATTTTAGCGAAAAATAAATTTAAAAATGGCTGAATAAAAATCACTATAATTTTTATATTTTTGATGTTTGTTGGACCGTGCATCATTGTGATATTTGAAGAATAAAAAACCAACTTGATGTCACTTGTTATATTTACTTTACTTCTTAGATACTCAACATGTTTCGGGCATTAATCTATCCAGCTTCAGGAGTGTGGGACTATGTTGTTGAACTGCCTCATTGACTGAATTGTTCTTGGATTGCTGTGTGTTGGAAGTAGGGTGCGGTTCGGCTGGAGTGGTATCCGGGCTGCCAGCAGCCCGGATACCACTCCAGTGACATCTAGTTGTTTTTTTTATTCTTCAACTTTTATAGTTTGATTTAAGCGAGAGACGAATACTTTGGGAAAAATGAGGGAATCCTAGAAGTAAATTGTTTATGGGTCCATTCTTTCCTTGGAAGAATCATTAAAGCAGACCAACTAAATCATGGAAGATGTGAAGAACTGATATGTATTTATCAAATCTAACAAATCTGCACTGTCCTTACGACCCATTAAAATTTATGGTTTTATGTGAAGTGTGATACTGATTTCTCACTGGCAGTTTTATGTTGTGAAAGGCACAGACATATAGAAAATACGCTTAAATCCTACCCTTTAGTGACCGAGATTTATTAAGTTAATTCATAGTCCGCATGAGCGAAGTAAAAAGTCGTTTATTATATTTCAGCTCACCACTTTAGACAGCGGCAGTTGGCTAGATGCGTCTCTCCACTTGGTAAGGTCTAACCTCGGTAAGATCCGGCTCTTACAAGAGACACGTGGGTTCCTGTAATAAAACATTTAATTAAAGGAGGTATAATTATTAAAAAGAAAATATTTTTTATGTAAAATAACTGTATCCACGTACGTGTGGAAGTCTGGCAGCACCATCGCATACACTTGTACAGTCTGCAAGTTGTCGCTCGCGTCGCACAGCAGTCGGGAGAGCTTCACTTGTCTAATTGCCTGTAGTTGTCCTGGAAGTGAAAAAAAATTACTCACAACGTGGGCAGTGTTAGCGTCAGAGGGTTTTTTTTTTTTTTTTTATTCCATTCCAGTAGTATAGATTAAACTATTCCAGCAACGACGTTATACGCCTAAGGGCGTAAACGTGACAATATCAAATCAAAATTTGTTTCCCGAAGAAAGTAAGGACAGCTCAAATTCGAAAATTCTTCCCACAAATTAATTTCTCATTTGCTGTAAGAAACGTAGATATTATAATGCAGGAAACAATAATTTTACCTTTCATGTTGCACAGATAAGAAACCTTGCAAGTAACACGGAAGGAAGAACATGTTGGGGAGATTAGTGGTCTTAAAAAGAACGAAGCAATTACAGACTGGACAAATTTGCATAATGATGAACTTCGAAGTCTATGTTCTAACGAACCTTATTACGAAGATCAAAACGAAAGTGCTATTCGAAGAGATAATAAATGCATACACAATTTTGGTCGGAAATCCTGACAGAAACAGACTCTTCTGCGAGACCAAGACTTACACAGTAGGACACAATTAAAAATGCGTCTTCAATAAATATGGTCAGCAGTGTGGACGGGATTCAGTGTTGTTCAGATACGGAAGGTGGCGGGCTCTTTTGAACGAGTTTCATTTTCTACAAAACGCGGGGAATTCATTGGGCAGCTGAAACCCTATTAGCTTGTCAAGAAGAATGATGTTTCAAGTAACTGATCACGTTTCTATACCATAATATGGATGTAATTACCAGGCGTAAAGGAACTGGGCCATCCAGAATTTTCATACCAGAAGCGGTCACCTCGTCGCAGGTTCCGAAACGTCTGAGCGATAATGCAGCTGAAGGTTGGACCGACCAAACTTCCTGGTAGCGGGCGCTCCGATATGCCAGCGGACCAGAGGTCTACATCATCCGGGTGTCTGCGAAACAAATGATAGCCTTGTACTCTAACATTAAAACACCGCTACATTATCTCCTTTTCAAAAATTTAGTTCAATATCCGTAACTTATAGCATAGTTTTTAACACGAAAAAAATATATATCTTAATCAAGAGTTTTTCAAGAAGCCATTAGTAATTGGCTGGAAATCGTAATTCTTCGCACAGAAGACGTAATGCAAGGAAGGAGGGCAAGGTTCAAAGCTATATATCAAAGGTAATGGCACGAAGGAATTGAAATTACATTTGTTTCTAATTGAATATGCAGTCCGCAGGAATGTGGTCTTGATGCAAGTAGACAAAGCACGTAATAATTCACACGTATTTTGTAAACTTCAAATATCTCGGGTCTCTCTTTAAAAAAAAAAGTAATAAAAATATAACTACCGCAACGAAAGAGAGAATTATAATAGCAAACCGAACCAGTTCTGACCTGAAGTACTAAGTTCACGACATTTGAGACGACAGACAAAACATGTTGTATAAAATTTTATAAGGCTGTGCCCACCTGTCACAGTGGATGTGGGCACTCATAAGTAAAGATGACAATGTACTCAGAAAATTGAAAGAAGAACATGAGAAAGATCTTTGAACCAGTTAAGGAGAATAAAACATAGAGACCAAAGGTCACTTACTTACTGTAAAAAAAATATGTAATGAATCATGAACAGTTAAAATCAAAGAAGGAAATTTGAACTGTCTAGAATATCTCTGTAGAATGCAGGATCAATACCCTTCCAGGAAGCCAACGTGCTATAACCTAGACGACACTATGCGAGTGGGCAGACCTGCTGTTGTAAGGCTGGATTCGGTGTGAGCAGATCTGAAGTTAATAGACTTGGAGATGAAAGTTGAAGAATCGGGATCTTTGGAAGACATCAGTAGAAGAGGCTAAGTTTCATGACGGACTGTAGCACCAACGGAAAAAGAATAACAAGTGTTAAAAAAGCATGTATTTTGTAACGCATTTAAAGAAATTTATGAAACTCTGTAGGAAAAAGTGTACGAAATGTTTTGAGTCAGAAGTGGAACATGGTTGTGATAAGAGGTCATGGCCTTTTTAAGAGACTATCCAAACGACCTTTTGAAGAATCAGAGGAAAATCGTAAAAGCCTTAGTCGATAGGTCCAAAACCAGTCACTGGGAAAAGCTTCAGATCCCGGACTTTCCCGTTAACAATCTCGGCCCGAAAGGAACGTCCCATGACGGAGGAATTTTGTGGTACCGTTTAATCAAATGCTTGAAAATACCTTGAATTCAGACACGACGGAGTCCTTCCAAGTCCCTCCCTATTCGTCAGTCACAGCTCTATTACCAGTTTGATGGAATACACCTTCAGCGGTTTGCACAGCGCCGCAATGTAACGCAGAAATCACACAAAAAAATAAACTTGCTTTCGTCAAACATGGCAAAGGCTAGGTGATTCACATTATATTACATCTAACATTCTTGTGGAAAGGTTGGCTTATTGGGCGTGAAGTGGTTCAGACTAAATCACATTAAACTGTTTCAATAACATTTTCTCGGCCCATTAGCCCCGTCAGATGGTTAAATGGCGAATAAAGCAACGTTTCGAGAACCGTCTCTGTCCTGACGCAGCTGCTACATAGACCGAGAACATTTTATTGAATTCAGTCGCCGTGACAAGCTCTAAATTACATAATACAATTCAGTCTGAAAGAGATGGTACAAAGCAGACCTGCAACTTCACTCGACTCGACTTTGCTCATTCATCTTGGCACAGGTTTAGAGTAATTCTGCGCATAGATATAACTTGGGGGTACAAAGGATGGCAAATGCCCCTCCAATATTTTTCTACCTAAAAATATTTTTGGCTACTGTTTTGGAGAGGGGAAAATGAAAAAAGAAATATCTTCTCTTAAATTATTTGGATATTGTAAATACGTGAAAAAAAATTGAAAATCCTGCCTTTTACGGGACGCAAAATAGAAATATGGTGGATTTTTGCCGCCCCACTCTTAATGTTATTAGCCAAGTTACGCCAGTGAATCTGCGCTAAACAGGTTTGCGGCGTCTTATTTAAGTCCCAGACGATTCAGCCGAAATGAACTCGGTCCGTCCAGTATACACCAGCCTTACTCGTATACGTGTTGGTAGCGACGCACAGTGTCATTGGGCAAAGCGAGCGGCATGTCGGACCATCGAGGCAGGGGTTGCAATCCACACAATGGTCGAAAGTTGTTGTAACTCGGCACCCCATGCTCACGGGCCCTCTCCAGGTTTATGGACGCAAGGTCCATCCCGTACCGATGCGAGGGCTGCTGGAACAAGTGATTCGTCACCTGTAACATGAAATTTGCGTGGCTGTCATTGTTCTCAGCTCCTGAATACTTTGTCTGTTTTTACAGAAGTGTACGCGAGACCCTTATGCTTATTGACAAAATGCGGGACTGGGCGTCATGAAGATTCCTTCACTGACTCAAGGTAAGCACCCGGAGTTCACTTTCTAAAAGAGATTTATTTGGCTTTCTTCTTCGTTTCTTCTGATACATCAAACATAATTTTAATTCCGCACGCCAAACGACAAGCAGTAACTTTGGTAGTATATAGAGCGCAGTACATAAAAAATAACCAGATCAACAAGCAGCAATAGATAAACATTAACGTACAAACATGTCTGCCAATTGGCCCTTTCTCATTGGAGTTCCACCTTCGTGTCAGTTGATCAATCCTTGCTCTCCCCTTTTCTCGTGTAATCTTTCTTCATTTGTAGTCAGTTTATCATTTTCTCAACTCCAAGTCTAGACTGGTTCTAGATTCCACCCAGCGTCCTAAAAAATGCGTACCGGGAATGAAACGGCCGTATCGTGAAGCTGATCACAGATATCTAATGCGTAATTTAAACTAAGGGGAGCTTTACCTCCATGTCACCAGTCCTGATTTGCAAGGAACAGCGGTAAACGTAAGTTTGTTTATACGTTATTAGGATGAACATGATGGAAGACGTTTCTAAATTACTGCTGAGCGTAGCAAAATGTCATCAGATGCTGCATCCCGCAGGTCGCTGCATCCTACCGCCTGAGTGTGGCAACACGTCATCAGATACCCCAACGTACCTCTTGTGTGATGCCGTGGTCCATAGCCTGAGCCACCTGATTGACCAGTCCCATAAGGTACTGGTCATACCATCCTGGCTTGTACAGGTCAAAAGGTCGCTTCAGAACCTCGCTCAGCCTCTGGGCACCTGAGGAATATACAGATAGTCCTAGTTTATAATTTATTGAACGATAATGGCAGAGTCAACAGTTGTTTATAATTTGCTGAACGATACTGCCAGAGAAAACACTTGTTTATAATTTATTGAACGATGTTGCGAGAGAAAATATTAGTTTAAAATTTAGTGAAGGATAATGTCAGTATCGCGGGCTAAAATGTGTCGTGTATTATGACGTCCAGTGAATAATGAATTGAAAATGACATGGAATGATGGAAGTAATATGCAGGTTCATGGTAGACCTCAGTCAGTGACGGACGGTCTCATAACAAATTTTAAAACTCAAGAGTTTCCGATTTCGATCTAGGTGTGTACCCACTAGACAGCAGCGACAGCTTCAGGAAAGATTGGTAGCCTGAGAAATAGTTCGTCACTTAGAATGTCCGTAGGCACGCACACACACACACACACACACACACACACACACACACACAATTTTGGGGTTTCCCTTTAGCCAACCAGTCTAAATACAAAAAGAGATCAACGCACATGATTCTTCAAAATCTCGGAGGTTATCAAAAAAAAAACTGTGTTCCGCTCACAGCGTGTTTATGTGTTTATACGGATCTCTAGCACAAACACCGATTATTTGCCTATGGAACATTAACTGATAAGATTTAATAACTGACATGCAGGGTGTTTACTGCGCGGTACATTCTGAATCTACTTTATAACTCGGGTTAAACTTAGTCGTTAATTGGCCGTACCATGGTTCAGGCGGTTAGTGGCCGGCCTCTCACGGCAGAAGTCCGGGTACGATCTCAGGCCATTTCGTGTGAGATTTGTGTTGGATGAAGTAGAACTGGGACAGTTTTTCTCCGAGTACTTCGGTTTTCCCCTCTCAGTATGATTCCACCAATGCTCCAATACCCATCTTCATCTACCAATTGCTCTTAACAGAAAGATAAGCTAAGAACACAAGAACCTTCCACAAGGAATGTTCTTTCGGATATTGCGAAACATTGAGCAGAAAAGTACTTTCACGTAGTCTCTCACGTGTTAGTATAACTACATACTATACTACTCATATTTGCCTTTCAAATGTGTCATTAGTATTTACTTTATAACAGCGCCTGATAAAAATGTCTCGAGATTTTTATTACCAATATACCAACGAATGAGGAAATTGTTGAGGACATGGGGAACTGTGTTTAGAATGGAACTATGGATCCAATACAAGGTCCCGCCGCAAAATTATTTAATGATCCTCCGAAATCTTAACACAGACTTGGAACAGACAACATATCACCGACCTATCCGTACATGGCTGGGGCTCCATCTTTCCAGAACACTCGGCAGCAGGGAATGCCCGAACCTGAAGGCAGACGTGACGAAGGCCGAAGGAATGGCGACGTCCACGTTGGGGTCATAACGGTCCCAGTAACCCTGAATAAATTAACGAGGCGTTATCGGCGACGAACCCAACCTGCATGACTCTCAGTTTTACAGATAGTCTAGGCTGCTGCTACTCTACCTCAGACTTAGGCACTAAGTCGTACTTCTCGACGGTCTCTCTGCCCAGCAGCATGGGTAGGAACTCCGTGTACGTTATGTGCTGCACTATGGCCGCTATGATGTGTCGTGTTTCCTGCAATAACAATAAAATTCTTGCTACAGCAATGCCACGAACGATGCTGTTTGCAAACACAACTAGCAGGTAATTGGTTATTGCAAGGATAATGATCGGTGCGGCAGTTTGCAACAAGTGTGAATTGTAATCGTGGAAACTCTGTGTAAAAACAAAAGACTCAGTAAAGTCTTTGACTCCCAGAACCCTATAGTGACACAGTGATTATTGAAATTAGATGAGAATTTGTACCTGGTAGATTTTTTCGTCGTCCCAGAGGGGGTTAATGTTGCCCAGTTCTGACGCTATCCGATTGTGCTCCCTCAAGAACACCGTGTGTAATACTGCCAGTGCCATATTCTCATTCGCGCGGTTGTCGCCTGCAACAAGTGTCACTGTGTTGAAAGCAGATGATACAATTTAAATAATTTTACGGAGGCGCTTATTTGATAAGACAAAACATCACACTTGTCTGTAATTCTGTAGCTCTTGCGGAATATAACTTCTTGTTTCTTAGAGTTCATAAATAGTTCTGAAAATACAGATCTTTTCAGACAGTTGGTAGCATTCCGTCAACGAGAAATAAACTACTGAAAGACTGGAGTGAGTTTAGAGCTGCAGAAAGCAATACATGCACAACGCAAATGCGAATACTTTAAACCAGCAAACAGAAAAGACGCGCACTTTTTTTTTGTTTCCTATAAATCCTTTTTAGTTTTTTCATGTTCAATTTCATGTATTACGTGGACCGATGCTGTCAAAGTCTGTTAAAGCCTATCTATACTGAAACACGTTAATCAGACTCAATTCTCACCTACAGTGGTCTATCTGTGTCGCTTACTTACCGAAGCCACTTATCCAGACGTACTACTTACTTTATTAGGTCCGTTGTTTACTTACTTACAAACTTACCAGGGCCAGACTAAGTGGCGGACCAGCCGGGTAGCTGTCCGGGGCCCCAAATTATAAGGGGCGAAGACGTCACTATAATAATCTGAAATATGGTGCCTCTAAACTCAGGTCTCCACACGCGAAAGAACTTAACCCAAAATTATCCGCAAATTGGGCACGCTTCCTCAAAAAGTTTCGCCAAACCTCTCCTACGCCGAAAAAGTTTTGAAACATGTTATTTTTTAAGGGGCGCAAAATTATTAACCTGCCCTGGGCGCCAAATTATTAATCTGCTCGGGACGTCACCATGTCCCGGGCGGACCCTCTACTTACTGTAGATTCGATTCGATCTGTAACTTACTTTATTCAATAGGTAAATTATTATTTTTGAGCATACTTATTTAGCTCGTTAGGCAGAGAAGGGGCCAGACAAGCAGGTGGCTATTTATATGACAGGTGCACGAAAATATAATGTGCCTACAGACAAGAAAAATGAAGGGACGTTTTCAGCGGAGTTTTACCTGCCAAGAAGCAATAGATATCGGGGCTGCTGCGGATACAGCCGTCGTCGGGAAACTGCAGTTTTAGCGGCATGAGATCCTTCAGACCCAAGTCGCTGAATGCTGGCAGTGTCTTCATGAACCCACCCTTTAGGAGGCGTAACTCGTCCCCCAGGCGCACGTTCGAGCCATACAAGAAATTACCATCAATATACGCTGTCGCGGTGTTCGTCTGAGCACGAGGACCTGCGAGCATAAATGAGCATGCTGGTTCAACTGCGGTGGTGAACTGCAGATGGGAAGGAGGTAGTAGTGTCCTATTTTAGTGTATATAAATATACATTTACATAATGCATATACACATATACAGGTACGCGCCGCATAATATTTCCGTCAACGACGGACCGCCTATAAGACGGTGGTCCCATAAGATATAATATTATAATATAATATTATAATACCATTGTGTTACAATTGCCTACAGTATTCAGTACAGTAATATGTTGTACAGGTTTATAGCCTAGGAGCAATAGGTTATACCACAAAGCCTAGTTGTGTAGTAGGCTATACTCTACTGTCTAGGTTTGTGTAAGTACACTTTCGCACAAGGACGAAATCGCCTATTGACTCATTTCTCAGAACGTCGTTAAGCGACGCATATCTGTACATGTACATATACATACACATACACATACAAACAGACCTCTTCAGGCCTAATCGCCGTCATTAACTCAATCCTTGTGATATTTTAATTTTCATGACATTAACTGTGAAGGTCTTCTGAGGTATGGCACCCTGAAATTTGGTAGATAATAAAGAACCTTAAGGAAGAACGTGCTAGATCCTTCCTGAAGTTACTGTAGTGGTATTCCAACCGTCCTGCCTGAAATACTGGGGTTCTGCGAACACATGTACTTCCTAATGAAATTGGAAAATATAATTTTTATTCTGCCTCGTATTTTGTTGAATTTTTTTGCTTTCCTCATCCCTGTGTACAGTCGACACTGGGTCACTTCTCGGTATAAATCGCTAGTATTGAAATGTTGTATTTCACATTTTGTATGGCGTGTCTAAATAAAAGTTCGTGCTGATTCAGAAATATGCGTATATAGTACTGTAATGTAATACACATGGACGTGCGCCCACTAACAATTTCTATTTGTAGTGCGCATCCCGACCGCCTCTGTGGTCTAGTGGTCAGAGTTTCTGGCTACAGATACAGATGTCCCGGGTTCGATTCCCGGCGCTACCAGATATTCTGAGTAGTAGTGGGTCTGGAACGGGGTCCACTCAGCCTCGTGAGGTCAATTGAGGAGCTACTTGAATGAAAAAAGTAGCGGCTCCAGGTCTAGAAAACAGAGA
>Ga0136643_10012519_pt1 | contig 12647 bp, 14 predicted proteins | sample TergutLab28metaG_FD_96883 | JGI IMG/M metagenome (GOLD analysis project Ga0136643, IMG submission 96883) | Labiotermes labralis P1 segment gut microbial communities from Petit-Saut dam, French Guiana - Lab288 P1 (version 3) (version 3) | ecosystem: Host-associated > Arthropoda: Insects >...
AAATCAACATGGTCAATCCCACCAAAATTACCACAATCTATACATTCAACCCACACACCATACCGCCGATATATTATTTGCAAGGGCGAGTGAGAAAAGCAAACAAGCTAAAATCACAAGCCTAAAGCAAATAAGTCGTAAAGCTGACATAGAAGTCGGCACAAACGACTATACCTGACCGCAAGGATGCGGCAGGCGAAGGCAGGGCAAACCCCTGCACAGTCAATTATCAATTTGCAATTATCAGTTATCAATTAAAAAGTAATATAGCAAAATTGATGACTGATGATTAATCATTGATAATTGAATACAAGGAGGACAATATGTCTAACATGGTCGTAAGAACAAACATGCTCGCTCTTAACTCACACAGAAATCTTGGCAACGTAGGCAATGCTCAAGCTCGCGCTTCTGCTAGACTTAGCTCTGGCTTCCGTATCAACAGCGCAGCAGACGATGCAGCCGGTCTTGGTATCTCTGAAAACATGAGATCTCAAATCCGCGGTCTTGATCAAGCAAGCAGAAATGCACAAGATGCTATCAGCTTGGTTCAAACAGCCGAAGGCGGCCTTAGCACAATCAATGATATGGTAATCCGTATTCGCGAACTTACAGTACAAGCTGCTAACGACATCAATACCTCTGAAGGCGGCGGCGTTGGTTCTAACGAGTCTAACCGCGCTAGAATCCAAGGCGAAGTTAACCATCTTATCGACGAAATCGAGCGCACTGCTACAACACTAGAGTTCAACAGCATGACTCTTTTGAATGGCGACTTCTCTGGCGCTGGCAACGAATTGTTCTTCCAAGTTGGAGCAAATGCAGGCCAAGGTATCGAAGTTTCTATGCCTAATGTCGTAACTGACGTAGCTAACGCTCTTAGAACAGCTTTCGATTCTCCTGCTTTTGGTTCTGTTACCAACGACAGCTCTACAGGTAGCATAGCTACAGGTACAGGTTCTAGCATCTCTAACCTGCTTACAAACGTAGACGCAGTATTGGCTTCTGCTACAGCTGCTCGCGGCGCTCTTGGTGCAATCCAAAACCGTCTTGAGTTCACAATCCAAAACCTTGATGTTTCCAGCGAGAACCTTTCTGCTGCTAACAGCCGTATCCGCGACGCCGACATGGCTCAAGAAATGATGAGATTGACACAAGCCAATGTATTGCAACAAGCTGCTACATCTATGCTGGCTCAAGGTAATCAGTCTCCACAGTCTATCCTTCAGTTGCTTGGGTAATTAGGGGTACATATTAGCTGAATAATAATTCAAGGGCGGCCAAAGGCCGCCTTTTGTTGTTGGGGTTGCAATCTAATCATAAACAAACCCCTCCCCAACAATGTCCGCCACATGCGCATAAGCACGTCTACCCCAAGCTCTAAGATTCTCGCTGGTGACGGTTTCAGGAACCTCCCCATCTATCAAAGGCAAAATGCTATAAGGAGAACCAAGGGTACGCCCGGCATCCCTAACAAATACCGTGGGCAGCACATTTGCTTTATCCAAAGAAATTTCTCCCCTAGGGCATTTTGTAACATATGCCGTTACAAGCATACCGTATTGGGTTGCAGGAATATTTAAAGCGATTTGGTCTGACAAAAAATTTCCTAAAGAATAGATTATAAGCCCGCGACTGCCATCTTCGCGATAATGCCACTCCAGGGGCTGGGGAGTATGAGAATGATGCCCCATTATAATATCTGCCCCTGCATCAACAAGGCCGCGGGCAATTTGCATTTGCATATCAGAGGGGTGGTTTACATATTCTGCTCCCCAATGCAGAGAGATGATAACCAAATCTGCCCCCGCATCCCGTATTTCGGCAATATCCACAGCCATATAAGGCACATCGTCCATCACATGAGAGCGGAAACGACGCACGGCAAAGGGGCGTATGTCGTAGGGTACAAGGCTCTCCAGCCCATTTACAGAATCTGTATAAGCAATAATGCCAACCTGTATTCCTTCCACATCAATTATGGTCGGCGTGTTAAAATCATCCTCATTGGTATACATTCCGGTTTGGGTAATGCCTGCCCGCTCAAAATTTGCGAGGGTTGCCTGTAGGCCGCTAAAGCCCTTATCGAAGGAATGATTGTTTGCAGCGATAAGATGATTAAAGCCTGCATAAATTAGACCCTCTAAAATCTCAAAAGGAGCATTAAAGCGAGGCCATGTGGCAATCCCTTGATTGTTGCCAAACACATCCACAGGAGTTTCCATGTTCACAAGAGCCAAGTCGCCGTTAATATGGGGTCTTATGGCCCACATGAAAGGCCTGTAATCAAAAGTGTCGTGACCTGTGCCTGCTCCTAATCCTCCATGGAGGAGGATGTCACCGGCGAATTGGATGCGGATGGTTATGGGGTCGGGGGTTGGCTTAGGAGTTGGTTCGGGAGTTGGTTCAGGAGTTGGTTCAGGTTCAGATTCCGGTTCGGGCTCTAGGATTATGTCAAGCGAATCGGATATGTATAAATCCGGCACATATTCATAATCATTCGAATAATCATCCAAACCTATCAACTGCTCTGCGCCGCATCCTGATAGAGCAAATATCAGAATTAGAATATAAAGTACCGTTGGTAATTTTCTCATAATAACATCCCCCTTGGTAGAATCATTGCGCTAAGTATTTAGACTCATCCACAATCTCGCATTAGGCGCATCCACTATATATAATTATATTACAAATAACGTCAAAAGCCAAGCTCTTTATGCTTGGAGGAGTGGTCATTTGCGTAGATAGGGAATTTGCGTGCCGGATTGCTTCGAGCCTTATAGGCATGGCAAAGGACTATTGAATACCTCCTGGAACAAGACGTAACGACTTTTGTAGAAATCGGTCCAGGCAATGTATTGAGCGGCCTTGTGTCGCGCATTGAAAAGGATGCCGTTGCCACAATTATCAACATCGGTAGCGTAGAGGACATCGAACGCGTGATTTGACGCAAGTTAGCACGTTGTGATATAATTATCGCTATATAACGCCATAATGCGAAAGGCGATGAAGCCATGAGTACAAAAGAATACATCCTTTCACTACTTGAAACCAATAGAGGACAGAGTATTTCTGGTGCTCATATTGCCGAACAACTTGGTATCAGCCGTAATGCAGTATGGAAGGCCATCAAGGAATTAGAGAAAGACGGATACAGAATTGATGCAATAACGAACAAAGGTTATTGTCTTTGTAAGGATAATGATATTATTTCCGCTCAGGGCATATATCCTTTTTTGTCGCAAAGGTCGAGAGAGAAAGTCACAGATAAAATCCATATACATGCATCATTAGAATCTACCAACAAAACAGCAAAGGAAATGGCTATAGCCGGAGCCGAGCACGGCACGATAATTATAGCGGACTATCAAACGGCAGGAAAAGGGCGATATGGCCGTACATTTCATTCACCACCCGGCTGTGGGATTTATATGAGTCTAATACTGCATCCGGCACAGCTTTGTTTAAACACACCAACCCTAGCAACACACTTCGCCGCCGTATCAGTCTGCGAAGCTATCGAAGCAATTTCTGATAAGCAGCCAAAAATCAAATGGGTAAACGACATTTTCTTAGAGGGCAGAAAAATATGCGGCATCTTGACAGAAGCAGTCACGGATTTTGAAAGCGGAGTTATGCAGTGGATTGTTATTGGGATAGGTATTAATTTCAGCACGTCGGCAGCGAGTTTTCCAGAAGATGTAAGGCATATTGCAGGAGCTGTATTTGATAACGACCACCCTCCTACAATAAGAAACCACCTTATTGCCGAAGTTATAAACCGTATTTTGCTCACCAAGAGCCAATATGAAGATGAGCAAACCAAAGATAAGGAGCAAGAAATCCTAGATAGTTACAGAGAACGCCTTATGGTGCTAGGAAAGAATGTTTTGGTTTCGGGAGCAGGGGAACCCTATGAAGCTACAGCCATTGATATTGACAATGCAGGGCACTTGATAGTTAAAAAAGACAATGGCGAGCATCTTTCGCTTTCCACAGGTGAAATTAGCATAAAAATCAAAAGCAAGTGAATACATTGTCAACCAATTTAAAAATTGTGGTTGACAATTTCATTTTCCTGTTATATGATATAGAAAACATGCAGCAGGAGAGATAAAAATGAATAAAAGCAGACTTTCGATACAAAACCTATGCCGCATCTCTATCTTCGCTGCCACAATAGCAGTCATGGCACAAATTTCGATATCCATGCCCTTTGGTGTACCCCTGACAATGCAGACTTTTGCTGTAGCTCTAGCTGGCGTTGTGTTGGGCGCGAAAAAGGGAGCCGTTGCGGCTTTTGTGTACATATTGCTCGGAGCCCTGGGAGCCCCTGTGTTCGCCCAGTTTAGAGGCGGATTTGATTTGCTGGTTGGGCCGACGGGAGGATACATTATATCATTTCCTATTATGGCATTTGTCGCAGGATTTGGTGCGGATAGAGATAAACGCCTTTGGCTTGCACTTGGACTTGTTGCCGGCTCTGCAATAAACCTCTCCATGGGGATGTTGCAGCTTGCTTTTGTAAATCAAATCAATCTGCAAGCTGCATTCTTCGCAGGAGTGCTTCCTTTTGTGCTGACAGAGTTAATAAAACTTGCAGCGGTGTATTTTGTTGGCTTCCACGCACGGCATGTTATCAAAAAATCTATTGCAAATTAGATTATTGGCTTTCTTAGAAAAAAATCATATAGGCAAGTTGTTCTTGGCCTATTTCTCGTACTTGAGATAATAAAAAATACGAACTGCTACAAAAAGGCCATGACACTTCGGCTAATTTGCAATTACTAAATTAAGCCAGAGTAAATCACGGCAAAACTCAGAAGACCAGTCATTGCTGTTAAAGTAATTGTTTCGCACGCACCTTATCGTTACAACAATAAACTCTAAATCCCTTAACGACTTTGATAAGATATTCAAGTTCAGCATCATTGAATGAACTCAACATCTCGTGTCTCTCGCCTGTTATGTTGGTAAATTAAATATATAATGTTTAGCTGAAATTCTTGGGTTACAAAGGGCTTATTTAACTATGCAGACCCATATCCATTTCAGTTTCGACCTATTCAAATGACCCTTATTGTAAATATTACTATTCTAATTGGTCGTTGTCAAGGAAAAGATTAGTATAATAGGTCGTTTTTGAAATTATGTAGTTTATAATTAAGTGCATGGGGAGGTGAGAGTTTTGCACGATGATTTTAAGACTTATTTTTCAGAGCGATTGATAAAGTTAAGGATGTCCAAAGGTGTTTCCGCAAGGAAAATGAGCTTGGATTTGGGTCAGAGCAAAGGCTATATAGCTCAAATCGAAAGAAATGCAAGCCTCCCGTCCATGACTGTGTTTATTTATATTTGTGAATACTTTGGTATTTCTCCAAAGGATTTCTTTGATGAAGATGTCAAATACCCTGACGTATTAGGCAAAGTCATTGATAACCTCCAACAGCTTGACGAAAAGAAATTGAATGATATTAACGCTATAGCCGAAGGATTGATTGGAAAATAGAGGCCGCGCGAGGCTGTGGTATATTGAGACCTATTCTATATACTGTGAAAAAAGAATGTAATAGCAATAATTCGGTAAAATAAGGCTATAACTGTTTGACTTGTTTTAGTCAGGGATATAGCTAGCTGATGCAAACGAGCATTTGTAGTTAAACAAATCAATTATGGAGCTTATTATGTGCGGCAGATACCATTTCAGCATTGAAGAAAAGGATTTAAGAGATATAGTGACAGCAGCCGAAAGGAATATAGCAAATCAGTCAAAGTTCGCACCTTTTGCCGGCGGCGAAGTTTATCCCAGCAACTCCGTACCCGTTATTACCGCGTACGAATCAAAGTACATGACATGGGGATATCCAAGTCTTGCGGATGGACGGCCTCCTCATATCAATGCCAGAAGTGAAACGGCAGCAACTAAAAACACTTTTAAAGCAGCAATGGCGACTAGGCGCTGTGTTATACCTGCATCCTGTTTCTATGAATGGAAGGCACTTGCAAATAAGAGGCAGAAAGAGAAATACGAGTTTAGCATGTTGAATGATGATGTAATGTATATGGCTGGTATCTACTCATTAGATAACAGATTTGCTATCCTTACCAGAGAAGCCACACCCGATATTGCAGAGATTCACAATAGGATGCCTGTTGTAGTCCCAAAAGATTTGATTGGCGATTGGTTAAGTGGGTCTGATGAGGTATTGCAAAAAGCTGTCACAGACCTAAAGTACACCCCTATACTGCCACCGGACGACGATGACCAACCAACGCAAATGAGCTTATTCTAACAGCTCATTTTTTGTTTTCCGATGTAAAATCCCATTATCCATCATGATTGTCAAATTCAAAGCTATTATCAAATGAATTGTCTAATATTTCCTATTGACAAATAAGTTATACAATGATAAGATGTTGTATAAAATATATCGAATATGACAAGGTTGCAAATGGAGCGACAACCCTTAATAATTAAGGGTCACTTTGCGACTTCAAAACTGCAAATGTGTGATAATGCGTGATGGTACTTGACAGAATCACGATTCATAACAATAAGACGGCAACTTGTCAAAGTAAAAGTTTACGGAGAACATGCCGCAGCAAACAGATTCTCATGCTGGAGCATTAAGTTTACACCATCACTTCTAATCCTAACGCCAACGCTCATGGTAAAGAATATCTCTGCTCCAACCTCCTCTAAAGCGGCAATCACACGCTCGTCTGAAGGTCGCTCGGGGTAATAGTTTGAAAGAAAATCAGGATGGAATCCTGTTATCACAGCATATTGAGGACTTATTGCTTGTATAAATTCAATACTGCGTCTATTATATCGTCCGTGGCGTGGCACTTTCAAAAAATCATAATCTATGCTCATAATCTCATCATTTTCAAGCAACTCTTGTAGCCGACCGGCTACAGCGTCGCCTGTGAACAGGAAGCTGTTGTCGCCGTGAGCAATGCTTACAACAATTGAATAATCATCTCCGGTCGGAAGAGGGGCGGTCTCGTCTGTCATATCGCTTGCATCATCTTCGTAATGGCGTACAAAATGGAAATACTCCAGCTGTGACGGATTTACTACGAAATCAGCGCTGTCAAGTGTAAACCTTGTTGTCTCGGTTAATATTAACGGCTCAAGTTGTGCCTTTTCCAGGGCAGCTTCAAACCTATTGACATGATTTGATTCTCTGCTATAATTGGGCACTATAACTTTTCTCACGTCCATCTCGTTCAGGATAACGTATGCTCCTCCAACATGGTCTCTGTCAAAATGTGTGATTATCAAATAATCAATCGAATTTATATTTTGATAAAGCAAGTAGTCTACAATATGCTGTCCATGCTGTCTTTCGCCCGTATCAATCATCACTACATAATTTTCAGTCATAATTAAAATTGCGTCTGCTCTGCCTATTCCGAAGACAAGGATTTCCATTGTGTCTAGCGTATTGAGTGTGCCCAGAGCGGCTCTTTCCCCCGGAACACAACCAGCCAATATAAGTATAAGTACGATTATTAATGCAATGGTGCGCTTGCGAATCTTCACCGAGAAACACTCCTTATCTGGAAGGATTGCTTTATCGCCTGATTGCGAATTGGTATAATTGGCGGATAAAAGCTTGTTAGCCCAATTATACCATATATTTGCTAGGTTTTAAAAAATATTTTCAGGAATCAATTAAAAAGCAATTAAGAAAAAATTATTTTTCCTGTTGACAAAGAAGTTAGTTTATGCTAACATTAAATCAGCAAGTTAGCCGAGGCTAACTAAATACAACTATTGTAGAGGTGGGGTTACATAATGTGGATAGCAATTTTAGCAGGATTTTTAGTATCCGTCGAAGCTTTATTTACCGGCTCGGCGTTAGGGGCACAAAAACGTAGTAAGCTTTTTTACCTTATACTTGTAAATGCTCTTATGATTCCTTTTGCGTTTGCTGGGTATTTTGCAGGACTTTGGATTGGCGAGGTTTTGGATGTAGATTGGATGGATTACTTAATAGCTGGAGTATTTTTCTCATTTGGTGCTTGGATAATTTTTTATTACTACATCTTTGAGCACAAAAAGCACAAAGAAGCCAAGCGAACCGGCGTTGAGATTCAGCATAGCAAAAAAAATCTATATGTTATCTTGGGATTGATTTGGATAGAGATATTCCTTGAAACCGTGGCGTTAACTCTTACATTAGGCGCCATTATTTGGATTCCAATTTCTATCATTGCTGCACATATAATTTATGCCTCTACCATGTATTTCGCCGGTCAAAAAATGCAAAAACTTGCCGGATGGGTCAGTCCTGTCGTGTCGGGGTCATCTCTTATAATCTATGGATTTATCATCCTCTTTATTGACTTGGGCGAGTTGGTTGTCTAATGAATCATTTCATGTAGCCGGGCCCTCTAGCACAAGGAGGAGTTTGTCCTTTGATGCCTGCCGCTAATCTGGGTTAAACATTGAAAGCGTAAAAGATAAGCACAACCGGTTGTCAAAGGTAGCCGGTTGTGCCTCTTGCGTTTTCTCTAAAAAAACGCCAACAAAATCAATATCACTCCCCCAAGCCAAGACAGATTAGCTCTCGACTTTTGTGCAATCTTGCCACCTATATAACATCCTACCAGCACAGCAGCCACATCTATAACAAGAGAAAATGCAATTATCTGCAAATGGTTTACATCAACAAGCCCTGCTCCAAATCCTAAAGCGAAAGCATCCATGGCTACTGCCATCGCGACTATAACGGCCTCTTTAGACGATATTATCCTGGATTTATCTAAGTCAGCCTTTTCGGGGTCTGCGTAAACGTTTAAGATGAATTTCAGACTGAATATAGAAAATTCCAACTGCCTTGGTGAAATTTCCCTTCGCTTACGAATGTATCTTTTTATAACGCTGTCAAAAATCTTGACAAGCCCTAGTGTAAACAGAATAGTGAACGAAAGACCTTCGGCTAACCACTCAGGTATAAAGGGCTGCAAGAATGTACCGAGGTAAATTGATAGCCCCAATACAAAACTGCCGATGACTGTAATTATCATGATGGATTTAAAGGGTATCTTTATCTCGCTGCTACCGTAAGCAAAACTTACCGCAAATATATCTATGGACAAAACAGCGGCAAGTAATAATGCCTCCCATGATATGCTAATAGTAACCACTCCCTAAATAGAGCATATGCGCCCTGGTTTTCACTATTCCATCGTATGCAAAAGACTTTTACGAAGTACCTCCCGAAGTAAAAGCCAACATCCCATGGAAAAAGTACTGGCTTTGGTAATGATTTCAAAAGTGCTGATTTTAATTCGTAATACCAACATGCAATCAAAATATCACTAACCGCGCGGGCACATAGCGTCACCTACAGCACGCACCCGCGCGCTAAGTGATATTAAGATTGCATGTTGGTATAAGTCCTGCATATATTGCCTTAAAGTTCATGAATCGTCGTCATTCGGTTATCCAAAGCTAACTTTTTTGATTGATTTTCATTGACTAAAATGACGTTTTATTTTATGATGTGCTTTTAACTGTAGTAGATAGCAGATGCAAGGAGTGGTAAATATGGGAGCACAGGAATCTTCTGAAAATTATCTTGAAACTATATTGATTTTGGGTCAAAATGGCAATCGAGTTCGCTCTGTGGATATTGCTGAAAGGCTCAATTATACAAAACCTAGTGTAAGTGTGGCCATGAAAAACGAGCTTCCCGAAATGCTCGGAAAGCCCATGATATAAGGATTGCAGCTGACAGGACTTGAACCTGCACGGGAGTGATCCCACAAGATCCTTAGTCTTACAAACCATGTAATACTTGACTTTACTTAAAAATATCTGATGCTAGATAAACCTTGATATTTCGGGGGTTGCCCGGCATTTTCTTGGTCTAATCTTCACATCACCCATGATACCTATATTCAATTTTCAATCGAAAGTGTTAGACAAGTGTTAGACAAGTGTTAGACAGCTACCACGCTATCTAACCCCTCTTTGCCCCAGCTATTTGTAATTCAGGTTCAATTTCAGATATTTTCTCAATTTCTAATTCGGTAGCCTGTGATATCTGCTCTTTAGATAATCCCATTCTTAGCATTTCAATAGCTATTTTTACAGTCTTTTCATCTACTGCATAACTAATAGTATCATCATATACAGATTGATAGTATTCAACTTGTTTCATCATATCCAACTCCCAAGCTATACGAGAATACCGCTATTTTGTATTTCTAAAATTTCATCCTTGGATAGTCCTGTGATTTCAGATATATCCTCAATCGTATAATCTTTTGATAACATATTTCTAGCAATTTCAAATTTGGCTTCATCCTTGCCTTCATTTATGCCTTCTTCCCTAGCATGACTAACTGTATCATCATATACAGACTGATAGTATTCAACTTGTTTCATCATATCCAGCTCCTCCTCATCCATATTTGATTCATCTATTATCTGCAAAGCATCTCTAATATAATCAGGTGCATCATCTGATAGTGGTTTTTGTAGGAAGTAGTTCTGCCATTGTCTTTGATTTTCGGTCTCTACATTAGGTTTCAGTAGTTCAAAATATCCTAGATTCAATATCTTCTTTGGAAAATGTTTATTACGTACTGGATCATATAGCTGGAAGATTCTGAGTGCATCTTCATCCTCTGAAAAGTTGTTATATCCTAAGATATTTAAAGAGTATATGGGTCTTAACCTAGAATATGCACTAACCTTGCCCGGCTCAACCCTATATCTGCTCACAAACTTATTCAATGGATAATACAAGCTACGTTCATCAAAATAAATAGCTTTTCTTATTTGAAGTTCTGACCTATAATCTGCAAAGTCCATTACTGCGGCTACATCAGATGCTGTTAATCTCAATTTATAAGTTTCTTCATCTTTTATAAGTTCTTTATATGCTTTGATGCTGTAGGGGTTCTCTACTGTTAATCCTTTAGGGTCGATAAGAAAGAAGTCTCTTATGAAACCTTCTAGGATATGTATGTTTTCGTTGTTACCTAGGACTTTCTTGAAAGCTAGGTCGTTGGTTGGGTTTACGTATTTCAATGGGATTCCCCTCTCTGTTGTTCGAGGTCGTACTGCAATAACCAATGTTCTATCTGCGCTATTGCTTCAATGCTCATTTTCGTGGCTTCTGATATTTGTTCTTTCGACACTCCTAATCTTAAAAGCCTTTTGACTATCATATCTACATCTTCCATTTTCTTAAATCTCAAACCACTCCATCTGCATAAATCATCAAGATTCCAAGCTCGTAAAGGATAATACCATACTTCAATCAAAGTTTCGAGTTCATTTTTATTTAACCCAGTAAGCTCAAGCACAGTATCAAGGTTGTGGTACTCTCTACCTAATGCTGCTAAAGCAACTCTGGTCGTAACATATTGCCTTCTTTCTTCTGATAACTCTGTGTATTTCAAGAAATCTGGGATGTATATGCCATCTTCTACGAGCTTCAAAGAGTGGTCAATTGTCCAGTCCTCATAATATTCTGCTTCAAGTTGCTTCCTGTACTTTTCGGCTTCTCTTTTAGCTTGCTCCCATTCTTCATCTGAAAGCCAGTTATAGGTTTCATTTGAAGATGAGCTTCCCTGTGGTTCGATAAGAGAGTTGAAAACACCATCCTTGATTTCTCCGTTGACTGATGGGGTGTCTGATGCCCTGTTGGTTATTTGATTTTCTGTATCGGGTTTCAGATTGTTCAACCCCTCTCGTATTTTGATTATATCACAATTCGGGAGCAACCTCAATGGAAAATAGTCACCTAAATATTACCGGTAAGGCTTTTGATACCCTCTGCTATAAATGCCTTAGCAACATCTTTGACTACTTCAATGGTCATAGGTAGTTTGTTGTCATTTATTGCTTTCTTAATTCTTTCCCAATTGGATTCATCTCTTATCTTATCCAAGAAATCATGACCATCCCAAGTTAGCCTACCAACACCAAAAGCATATATCCCATCACCGACATAATAGGGCTTATATGTGCTGATGAGGCCATGTTCATAAAGAATATCACAATGATACGCTACTACTTCTAAGCCTAAATCCTCAATTCCAAGCTCGCCATCATGCAATGCAACATCTACATACTTTTCTTCGATGGCTAATAGAACTCTTTTTACTATATCCATGTCTCGTTTCATAATCAAGAATCCCCCGAAGCTGATGTATCTTCGCTCTCCTCATCATTGGTAAAGTAATCTTCGTCATCCGCAAGAAACCTTTCCTCATAGACCTTAAATGGCTCACTCTCTGCATAGCCCATCTTGACTTCCCCTGTGTTTCCGCATATGCACTCCATTTCATAATACCAGCCAGATGCAATATTTAGCGTAACATTCGTTACGTTGACGGCTTGACCCTCAAAGATGTTTATTATGATTTGAGCATTTTGGTCTGGAGCATCTTTTAATGGAGTATCTCTGAAGGCTGTGTATATGGCCAAGCCAAGCCCTATATGTGTCGCAAATACACTTAAAGCCTTCATGATAGCCCATATTTTCTTTATCTGTTCTTCGACTTTCTTTTTATCAAAAGATGTAATAAAATCGGATAGGTAAGTTTTGAAATTTTCGTGCCAAGCTTCAGCGTTCGTAGAGCGGGTAGATGTTTCTACTACGAATGATAACGCTTTC
>Ga0136643_10012520_pt1 | contig 12646 bp, 7 predicted proteins | sample TergutLab28metaG_FD_96883 | JGI IMG/M metagenome (GOLD analysis project Ga0136643, IMG submission 96883) | Labiotermes labralis P1 segment gut microbial communities from Petit-Saut dam, French Guiana - Lab288 P1 (version 3) (version 3) | ecosystem: Host-associated > Arthropoda: Insects >...
CGAGCTAAGAATATATCAATAAAATTAGCTTGTTGCATCAAGCTGGCATTCCAAATTATTTCATGAGGAAGATGCACAGTCAAACAACCCTCAAGTAATTAATTACATTTTAGCAAGTTTCAAATTTGGTGTATGAGTTCCATGAGGATGGCACACACGTGTCGCAATATGCAGTATTGGCAAATTACTATAATTTTATATATGTTCGTAACTTTGTGCATTGACTTGGTTTTATCAAAGAATGCTAAGTAAAATGCACGAAATGAATAACTTCAATATACGTAAAGAAAGTCTTCAGATTACTGGGCATGCGCTGTAGAGTTTCCTTACCACGAATAACTTTGTTGGCCGTATGTGACATCGGGTAGTTTGGTAGACAGGTATCAACGTTACGGAGAATAATCCTGTTTCTCTCTTACGAGTCAAAGTTGAAGACACTTCTACCTTGAAGACGAGGGCAGAAGGTTCCTGGGAACACGCTGGGTAAATTATAGTAGACCGAACCAAGAAGTAATACACATTCCAGCCAGCAAACGTGTGAACGCTTAGTTAACAACAGAAAACATAGCCTTCTCTTCGGACTGTGTCACAAGAACACAGTAGTGACGTACAGTGAACAGAAGTGTTACGTCTGAGGTCTAATAAAAACTACAGCAAAAACAGATGCGACCTTTTCCAATACCTGACGTAAGGGGAGTCTACGGCATTCATCTCCTTCATTTTAAAACAATATTGCTTACATATTCAATCCAACCACGAGGTCAGAGTCTATTGAACTGAAAGCCGCGAATCATCTACCTATGTCAAATTCTACCATCGAGGTAGGACTGATCAAAAGCACCCCACTAAATACGGTGGTGCATGTTGTCCTATATTTCGTTATTAAATCACATAAATTAAAACCAACAAAATACACCGTTTTTATGGAGAAATACCCAATTATCTATAATTTGTCTCCTACGCATTTCGGCCCCTATTGAGCCATTATCGAGGTTTCCAATTGCGGTCCCCATAAGCCCAGCATAGTGTATAGTTACAGCCAGACTGTTTATATTGCAGATGACGGCGTCATATACCATGCAACTACACACCACACACACACACACACACACACACACACACATATATATATATATATATGGTGTGTGTGTGTGTGTGTTAGATATTTGGACACAAAATTTTTAACTGAAGATTGTAGGTGGGTAAAATCTATAGGATCCGATTATGGCCAAGTAATTCACATGAAACTTCACATTCATTTTTTCAAAAGGCAGGAGTTTCACATTTAATGGCTGGACAGCCTCAGTGAGACTAGGTTTCCCCACTCTTGAGGTATGGAAATCACACTCAGACATAGCACACTCAGTAGGAGTTCTTTGGTTGGGTGATCGGCCTGTCGCGTTTCACTGTAGATGTGTTAATTAAAAATCGGAATGAATTTATTTCTTGCAGTCAGGGACATAGATATTTCAATAAAATTATGAAGGTTTTAATTTTTATACTTGTAATGCATAACTGATATGTTGGTATATGAAATACGGTATCTTTATACACTGCGATATGTACGTAATTAGCCGAAGCTCCTGGATTATGGCTCAAGATGGATTTGAAATATGTGGGAGAGTATATACACTTATATAGTGAACGAACAAAAGCACACTGGCAAGATATGCTTTAACATATATTATTAATCACATGTGTTTCAGTAGCTTTTGCTACCATCATCAAGGAACTAGTACGAGAATACTCATAACATACAAACACACGCAATTTGGCAATATGTTTACATTTTGTCAATATTCTTGTAATAGCGCCCTGATGATGGTCGCAAAAGCGACCGAAAATGTGGGTGATTAATAATATATATTAAAGCATACTTTTCCCTGTATATTTGTTGGTTTAGTACGTAGGTGTGAATATTCCTGTAATGCACGGACGGGGGACATATTACGTAGGAGAATAATTGCAGACAATTAGGGATTTTCCCCCTAGACCAGTATATTTTTGGTTTTAATATAATACACCACTAAATCTCTGAGACGAAGGACAATTGTTGTAGAGTTGGTTATAGTAAAATTAATTCATGATTATTAGATTCTGAGCGGCCTGTCAACAGTAGCGACCGTTAAACAGATGTGTTAGCATTCATACGGCAGGTAGGTGTGCTGTAAATGGCCGGCACATGAAGTACAGAAATCATAGATTCTATTTTCCAAGACCTTAATATGTGTAGCTTTACAGCAAGTAAAATTAGTCTAGATACGTGTCTGATTCAGCACGCGTTACAGTCTTACGTTCACTTAATCCCACCCCAAATCCATACCCTAAATTTCGCCGAGGCTGCCCTAGTCATAATAAAAGGCACGGCTCCATTTCGGGACAAATACATTTCATGGTGGAAGCAACCGATGTTAAAATCTGGACGGCCTGAGGCAAAGCTTGCAGACTTAGGTAATAATAAATGAAAGCAGAAAGACTTCTGCTGTAACTCGACAGTTTGTTAATTTGCATGAACTAGAGCCAACTCCAAATCTTCAGTTTGCGTACCGTACGTCAAAGCTCTAGTCTAAGGTGTGTGATACAATAGATTTCAAAAACCAAAAGACCCGTCCAAAATTTACTGACTGTCATATGAAGAAAAGTGAAATTTGGTCCTTGGTATCCTCTCCCCCCCCCCCCAAAAAAAAACTTCGTCACTACATATATACATGGTGGGTTAGTACTTTATCAAATTGGTTCTTAAACAGTTTATGCTATACAATAACATTCCGGTTTAACTCGAGCGGCTGATGAACTTACAGTAGACTCTCGCTATAAGAAGAGGATACCTGTCTTGCTGAAAATCACCATTAATAACGATAAGGCGTGAAATGTTGAAGAATGAATTGCTATAATAGGGCTTGCATTCGCGTGAGCTCAAAGTTAAGACACTCAAGCAAAAAATTAAACACAAGTGTTTCAAATGTCCATATCCATCAATACCACGGCCGAAATAGCGTATTCGGTATAGCGAATTGCTACGGGCTGGACGGCCGGGGATCGAATGCCGGTGGGGGCGAAATTTTCCTTACTGTCCAGACCGGTCCTCGGGCCCACCCAGCTTCCTGTACAATAGATACCGAGTATCTTTCCTGGGAGTAAAGCGACCGGGGGCGTGTTTGTTTACACCCACTTTCTTCTAGCGCCGAGATGCGAATGGGTTGGAGCTAGACCTTTGACATCAGAGTATTTTATTACTATATAGGGAAGGTGACATACAAAACACAGAAATAAAAATGAAACTTTAAAATTATTACATAATAACTTAGAGGGTAGTCTAGCAGGAGGATTTACTGGCTAGAATGTTCGTCAGTTGTAGATGACTTAGATGTGGAAGGTAAAAGTACAAGAAGGGCTGATATACCATCGTCATCATCATGTTTATGAAGGTTTAGTCGTGTTCCTTGTTCCTTAATCCTCAAGATGAAGTTGGTCCCTCCATCTCTTCCTCGGTCGTCCTAGGTTCCTTCGTCCTTTTGGTTGATATTGTAGTGCTTGTTTAGTATTCTATTTGTGTCCATTCTCTGTACGTGATGTAGCCACATTTCCTGGTACTGTTTTATTTCCTTCACTATGTTCTGTGCTCCCGTTTTTTCCTCCTAATACATTGATTCTTTCTTTATCTAGTTTTGTTATTCCAGGTAAGTGTCTAAAAAATTTCATCTGTGCTGCTTCTGATATAAACTGCGGATGTGCAAAAACTACGTACAATAAAGAAGCGCATAACGCGAGCAGCCTTTGTGTAGGTACAAGGAATTGCATATGGAGACAGCAGAGGTAGAACATATTGTTACTGGACGAAAAAGAAGATAAAGAAGAGGAAGAAAAATAGAACGAAAGGTCGTTCCCTCCAAAACTGTATAATTCAACACTTTGTCATTTGAATTTTTACAGCGATGCTGCGTAAGAATGAGTTCTTCTGGAATACGATGTTGTGTTGATAGAAAATTTGGGCTTCCTTATTCCGGACAGTGGAAATATATTATCTTCTTCGACTTTCCATAAGACGGATGGAGCAAAATATCCTGCAAATTTAGCAACAAATTACAAACTAACACAGCGTTACGTCCCAGAAGACTGAAACATCTACTTCGACAGTTGATACAGCAGTTTTAAATTCTACCACTGTTCAATGCACGGCTAACCGCAAACCAGGCCACCAATTGACAGGCTGCTTTTAATTTTGCTTCAATTCACATTAAACACAATCAATATTTCTGAATTATTTAGTGTCTGCGTTATGTTTTTCAATAATCGGGCGTACTGAGGAGTTACATGATTATCGCTGTATGATTTGTAAGTTCAGTTTTTGTTGTAAGTGTGTGGGTATCGCCTCTCATTAATCTTCTCCCTATTGAACTACTATTCATTTGCCTTCACTGCACCTCCTACACGCAAGATGAAGCAAATTGCTATAAGGCTTTGTTCAAATAACCCAGCTCGGTTTCGGACGCTGATGGACAGCTTTTGTAACTCGCTACGGCCTTCCTTTATGACATCAATTCATGTTTTATTCTCCTGGCAGGTTTCTCTTCGCAATAAAAATATTTATATAGATGGAGTTTATGTATTATGCACGCTAAATTTCACAGCTGACAGTGGAAATGTCTAAAGATAATATTTAATAAATGTCCTTCATAGTAGGAACCACAGAGCGGAACTCACAGTCTGCCGACTTCATCCAGAACAGAATACCCATTCTCGCAAACTTACAACGGTTCAAGTGTCTCCTACGTATAATGCCAGCTGTTTGGTGTGAATATCATCACGCAGTGCAGTCTGTCGCCACAATCTGTCGAACTGACGTCGAATTAGCTAAGGCGATCGCGGTTTGGAATCCTTGAAAACCGAAGTCACAAGTTTTAATTCCTCCATGACAACAGATACGTAAAGCTCTTGTTTCCTATGTATGCAAAAACTTTGAAATTAAGCGGTAACTCCATCCTATCGAGCACCTACAGATTAAGTACAAAAGGAACGTGTACTTACTTAATTAAAATGGAAGAAGAGGATAAAGAAATAAACAAAGAAAGAGGGAAATAAAAGGAAATTATGTAAAAGTAATATGTGGTACAAAGAGGAGGAAGGAAAGAAAAAGGAAGAAAAACAAAGAAAAAATGAAAAAGGTGAAGATGAGTAAGAGGATCTCTTAGCGTGAGTAATAAATTATTTCCTTGATTTGGATTATAACCGTATTTTAAAATGGCAAATATTCAGTAAAATAATTGGCAGCAAGAGCTATGGACATCAGTTAAACGGCAGCCTATTTGAGATGAATAAGAAATAATATTCCGTAATGCTGTTGATAAAGGTGCAATGAATTTAAATACGTAAGTACAAACTGTGGCAAGCTTCTATGCAATATCCCATCGGAAGTAACCAAGCAGAACACCGGGAACTCTAAATAATACAAACAGCAAAATGTACTTTTATTTTTTATCGATTTAAGCCATACTAAGTACTGAAGTTTTGTTGCAGCAACTCTTCACAACTTTAAAGACATCGATTAAATACATTAAGAAAGTTTAGTATGCAATTTTTTCTAGTATAAAAATCGCGATTTTTTTCTTAGTATGAGTACAAAAATTAAATGTACTTCAGATTTCCCTGCCGGATACGCAATGTACAAATATATGCTTTTTCCAATATATATATATATATGACTTAAAACCAACTTACAAATTCAGTGATAGAAACTTAGCTATGCGTGAATGTGCGACATGCGATGAAAAGCGTCGTTTATGTCCTACACCACGAAGCTTCGTTGACAGCTACAGAACACACCAAAACTGTTCTTCTGTACAATTGACATACATGGAGCTATTTGCGGCTAGTGCGCAAGCTTGAAACTGTGCTCTGTAGTCAGAGGCAACAATCAGGATTCTTCCTGCAGTCCACATCTGACCGTTTTACATTTTTGAACGTGTTTCATGAACTTGGCGTTGCCTACTTGGAACTACATCCTAAATATGAAAATAATTGAAAACTAAAATGTCTCATGTGGAACACTTTCGAAGTATAATTAATTAATATTCAGGAACAGATGAGGATGAACTTAACAGGTTAGTTCGAAACATCAGTAAAGGCCCACCATAACCGAGATCACAATAGGAACACGGAAATTGTGGTTTTTCTAAGTACTTCAGTCCTTAGGCTTTCGCGGCGGTGTTCAGTGCATTTCAACGGCTTTCAGAAATTTGCGCCACGTAGATGAATACAAGTGGGGCCCGCGGTGGCGCAATTGGTCGAAACACTGCGCTACAAGCCGAAAGATCGCGGGTTCGATTCCCGATTGTGTCATAATCCTACTAGCCGCACAGTGATCCTGAGATCGACTCAGAATTTTACAGAAATAAGTACCAGGAATATTACCTTGCGGGTAAAGGCGGCTGGTGTGTAGGGCTGACACTCTCACCACCCCCATGTGCCGATTGTCTAGAAAATCTAGGAGCCTCAAACTCCGGGAGCCCTAAGGGCCTGTTCAGGCCTCTACACGGATTGCTTTACCTTCATACGAACAAAGATATTTTGACGTTTCGGAACGTAGCAACTTCTAAGTTTGCCGAAACGTCAGAAATCTTAATTAAGCTACTATGGTGGACTTAGCCCCGAAAAGCGCGCCAGCCTCGCGATAGGCTTAATTTTGACTGAAGGTGTCCGCCATGTCAAACAAATCCAGGTAGTGACTTGACTTAAGGTAAAAATTCATACCTTCTAGGACCTTGTGTCATGTCGACTGGTAGTTACAGACGTTTCGAAACACCGTAATGCCTTCGCATTTATGATGAAGCGAAGGTTATACGCTATTCCGCAAAGTCTGTAACTAACAGTCGAAGCGGCAGACACACCAAGAGACCACAAATGTCATCGACGCTGCTGTGAATAAGCCAGTTTCATACTTTGACAAAATTATTATTTGAAATTAAGAAGAAAAAATAATTGCGCATGCGCAGTGGGATAAAAAAAGTACATTCGCAAGGCTGACTTTTACGAGCCTAGAGTATTCTAGGTTTGAAACATATTCATGTTTTCTAAAGACTTATCCGCTATAGGCTCAATAGGCCCCGAGTCCTGTAGATATGCTACTTTATGGGTGAAAGCAACATGGATTGAAGGCTGGGAAGTGACAGCTAATGGCGAAAGAACGAACGTTCACACATAGAATATTTACACTTCCCATGTCACTCATAACTATCACCAATGCATGTCTAGAAAAATCTGTTTCCAGCAAAGGACATTGCATTATTTGTCTTCACGTTAGAGTACTTGCCTGGTTGATCCAATGTCCACAAGTTAAAACGCACCAAAAGTCAGTCGCTACGTAACAAATGGATACTCACCTGAAAATAGAAAGAAACAGAAATAAATGTACAGGGCGGTGACGTTCATGCAAAGGGTAATTGAGATGTGTGGTTACTTTTAAGAAACGGTACGTAGTAACTAAAGGCAAGCATTGCTGAATCCAAAAACATGTAATGGATGAACAACAGGAGGTGGCGTGCTGCAAGAGATGTATGGTGACTTAACAGATACACTTGTAGTCTACTGATACACTGTCTGGATCCAGGGTCGGGCTAAGGAGCGTGCCGGCCGGACAGCTGCCGGGGCCGCTAACCTATAAGGGTCATTAAGACGTCACTTGAATAACCGGAAATATGGTGCTAGCTAACTCGGGTTTCCACACAAGGAAAAAATCTCCGAAAATTATCCGCAATTGGGCACGCACCTTCAAAAGTTTCGCCAGGCGTGTCCTAGGACAAAAAACTTTTAAAGAACATTTGTTTTAAGGCGCAGAGATGAGGTACATAAGAAAATGTATGCGGAGAAAAAAGACAGAATTAGAAAAATACCCAAATTAGAGGAACCTACATCAAGACCCAGTTACTAAAATGTTCGACAGGAGAAGACTAAGATGGTTTGGGCAACTAATTAAGATGGATAGCAATAGAAAACCTCGGCAAGTATGGGAAACAAGAGTTGCGGGGCGCGGGGAAGAGGAAGGCCAAGGATAGAATGGAAAGAGCATTTGGGGAAGAAGTTGAGGGCGACAAAAAGGGAAGACGTTGCTGGCGAAGGACAAGAAGACATTCCGGTGCAACCAGACGCCTGGAAGGGCACAACGGAACACAGGAATAAGAAGAATATTCTTTTTAAGAGAAGCCAATTTATCAGCTTGACGGGGGCGCCAAATTATTAACCTGCAAGGGGTGCCCACCCGTCTTGGGCCAGCCGCGGCTGGATTCAGTATGCTTTGGAACACAGAACGTGAAAAATGTTTTGGAACACAGACACAGGATTTTTAAAACGTCATTACATTGCCCATTACGTCAACTACCAACACGCAAACTATACGAAATACAGCGACAGAGACGCGGTATTAAAGACGGATAAATAATGCAGTTGAAATACAGAAAATGAGAGGGAAAGGAGGATAAAATGAAGAAAATATAGGCTGCGCAGATATTACGTCAATGGGAAAACATGCTACGGTGAAAGGAAACATAATTAAGAAAAAAAGAATAAGCGGGAAGTGGCAAAGGAAGTAGCATAGAGAAGAATAATAATAAGTAGAAGAAGAAAGAGAAGGACAAAAGACAGGAGCAGGCGAGGGGTATCAAGGAGGAGTGAAATTAAAGATGATATGACACGGTTGGAAATATGGGTTTGTATGAAGCGCCACTTAGGTTATTGAACGGCTGTCGGCAGCAGAGTGTGAAAAATGTGAAAATTATTAGAGATAGGGGTTTTGGAAGGGAGCAGGCGTGACATATTAACAAGTAATATTCCAGTAGTCTTATTGAGGGATTGAGGACAGGCACGCAATTTGAAGCTTATCTTGCCGGAATAGGAACTGAATGGCTTCACTGCTCTGTTATTCAAGGCACAGAAGGAACTTACATACTTCTTTTTTTTTTGAGCCGAGGCCCTTTAACGACCATGTTCTAAATGCAGAAGTCACTTATGTTTTACACGACACTGACTGAATGCAGCGTGCGTGAAAGTAATTCCGTGACAGTAAGCGTTGACCATTCAAGTGAGAAGGACGCGCATGTATTTGCATGTCATCACAACAACAACAAAACAAATGGGCAGGAAACGACTAAAATTTACACGTAAAGTGTAAAGGTAAAGTGTTCCCGTTACAGTCCCGGTGTGGCCCAGAGGATGAGTAGAGGTATAGCTCTACTCTTCCATGACCGCTGCACTAGAAGGTGGTGAGTGGTCAGCAGCACGCCCCGGCCGCAATTTACCCCCGGGAAAGACCCGGTACCCATTTTACAGGAGGCTGGGTGGGCCCCAGGGTCGGTCTGGACGGGCGGAAAATCTCGTCCCCATAGGGATCAAATTTACACGTGCATTATAAAATCCCTACACATTTTAGTGCCGATATGACATCTTAAGGGAATCGAAAGTACAAAGATGTGCAAGTACCAACACAGTAATCTTGGTATTACATTGATACAAATGTTAAAATGTTGAAATTATAAAATTACGAAGTTGTTGACTACAGAAATGACGTATGTTGAAGATGTTAGCAAGAATCCAAGGTTTTATATGATTATATGTCATGCACGTACAGGATCCGGCAGAAAAACCTGACGGTTTTTAAGTTACAAAAATTGAAAAGTTTAACGTGAATTTATTACTAAAATTATCTTTATCTGAAAGAATTTTAATTACAATATTCACATCCTGAATATAGTGTCTGTGAGGTGGCGTCCCTTGTCAGCACATTCCCGCAAACGGAGGACTTCTGACAAAAGACTGAAGCAATCTTTCGATGTTCTCAGGAGTTCTAAGTGAAGGCTCTCTTCCTGGACGTTTTCTTTTTGCGACAGACGCTGTTTCTCTGAAGCTTCTCACCCACAACAGTACAGTATTGCCACTAGTGACACTGTCGTTCCGATGAATATTGAAGTGCCGACGAAATATCCGCTGAGTCACAACGCCAGAACCGTTGCTTTAGAAATACGTCTCCACAGCGAAAGTCCGATGCTCTACAGACCATTGCTCCATGACAACTGAAATGCTTTGAGTCTCGCTAGAAGGGTGCTCAATGACAAATTCCCCACGCCAAAGATTCCACTCACAGCTGTGTACGACAAGTGTGAATACAAAAGCCACCGACACACACCACACACACTAGATACTCTTGGATATTATTTTAAATAGATGTTTGTATGCACACATGACACATATATAAAACGTTGGGCTCTTGACCACACCTTCATCTTAACGTCATTTCTATTGTCATCAACTTCGTAAATTTATAATTCTAAAGTTTCAACACTTTATTATTAATACAATACCAAGATTGCTGTGTTGGTACTTGCAAAAGTTTGCATTTTGGATTCCCTGAAGACGTCCTATCGCTGAAATATGTAGCAAATTTTATGTTATGTTTAATTTCTAGCCGTTTTATTTGCATATGTTGGTTACTGCGATTTTTTTACCATGGAGCAACAGTCCTAGTGGGCCAAGACCTCCTCATTGACAAGGATTCATGATCACACGCAGACACACCACATTCCATAGGACTCCTCTGGGCGAGTGATCAGCTCGTCGCAGAGACCTCTACCTGACAACACGCAACATTCACAAGACAGACATCTATGCCCCCGGTGGGATTCGAACCCACAATCCCAGCAAGCGAGCGGCCGCAAAACCACGCCTTAGACCGCGCGGCTACTGGGATCGGCGGTTAGTGTGATTACTTGTAATAATAATGCACGGAGTGTATAATGACAAATATCTATTTCGCTACCTATATTGACAGTCGCGGTCGACGGCTACGTACCGTCATTTGCGAGAATGTATTGCCTTCAAAATTGCGAAGTGCTGTTTATATTGCGTGCTGAAACACAAGCCGGAAATTACTTCTCTATAATCCACACATGCGCATGCGCATACACTACCAAGTATAAATGTCGCGTGTTAATAAATAAATGTTGTCATTAATTTATACAAATTCATCCCAACAGAATCCTATAACATCCTAAGTAAATGCGCGAATAGATTTCTTAAGTATGGTTTCATGTTTGGCAATTCAGTAAGCCGTTAAAGTGGAGCTGCTGTCCTGTACAAAGGAATCAAGCTTGTTTACTGTATATTAAACATTCAGTTCCATGAACTGGGGTCACGTACTGTACAAAGTTACTTTACAGGATGAGGGCACACTAGAACCGTCTGCTTCGTGGTGCTTGTTCCTGTGACGTAACACGGACCTGTACGAACTGCTGTGCCTCCTGCTACATTATTCACACTTCATACCTTATACATCACAGGGCTGCGTCATTGTGCTCCTGATGTATGGGAAAGCGTTCTCAGTATTCTTATTGCTTATGCGACAACCCGCAAAAAGCCAGGTAAGCAAAAATTTTTTTTGGTATTGATACCGTGAAGCATAGTATCAATATACCAACGTTTCGGGGGGAACGCGTTATTTCCACCTCCAGACTGGAAGAGAAGTGATATGTATAACGTACTGAGGCACGTTCGTGAAACCACTGTTGTAGTGGAAAAGCAGTAAGTATTGCATATTGTGAGTGTGTGTGCGTGCGTGTGTGTGTGTGTGTGTGTGTAGTCTTATGTACCCAGCATGTAATGCGCATGTGCCGTATTGTTATCTGTGGTTCGCTCTACAGACGTTTTCCTCATTATCTCAAAAAGGAGTGATTTTCTAAAAAAAAAAAAACTGAACACAAAATACGTGTTTTGTCTTTCTTTACAACTTTTGTCTCAAACATTTCTTATTTTAAAACGAAATGAACGAGAAATGATCATAAATGTATATTGTTCTTCATGTAAAGTGTCCGTTATTCTTGTCAGATGTTAATGAAACTTCTCGACAGATTTTGAAGAAAATTCTCAAATGTCTAATTTCATGAAAAACTGTCCATTGGGAGCCCAGTAGTCCCATGCGGACGGGACGATGGACGGACAAACAGACATGAAGAAGCTAACAGCCGCTTTTCGCCATTTTGCGAACGCACCTCACAGCAGCAGGCTGTTTCGATACGCCCGTCTATAAACAGAAGGCTATGCGGTGTCACTTCCCGAAAGACAATATTTTCTCCACCGATGCTGCGACAATCTTAAACGTCACGTACGATTCACAGTCGATGACCACAGTGGCCACAGCATTGAACAGTGCGCTACACAAACCGTGGACCATTTTCTGATGCGGTATCCTGCGGCAACACTCTGGTATGCGCCAGATACCTTGCTGAGTCCACAGACAGATGTCTCGGCGATCAAACACCACAACATCTCCCTCCAACTGTAGGTGCAAAATGGACAGCAGGAAACTAAGGACGTAACACTCGAGTCCAGGTTTTTGTATATAGTTAGCACTCTGCATCGGATTTACCGCCAACAGACTGACGTTATCTCAGCTCACTGGAGGTGTTTTCTTAGCGAAAGATGGAAGCAGTTCCGAGGACGAGGAAACAGTTGTCATTTGTGTTTGTTAACTGAAGAAGATAAAAAAAAGAGAGAAGTCTACAAGAAAAGGAACGATCAAGGCGAATAACATTTATTAGGTCTACGTCCAGTTCACAAGAAGAGGAGATTTTCTTGTGAGCGAGTATTTTCCGATAATTTATAC
>Ga0136643_10012521_pt1 | contig 12646 bp, 4 predicted proteins | sample TergutLab28metaG_FD_96883 | JGI IMG/M metagenome (GOLD analysis project Ga0136643, IMG submission 96883) | Labiotermes labralis P1 segment gut microbial communities from Petit-Saut dam, French Guiana - Lab288 P1 (version 3) (version 3) | ecosystem: Host-associated > Arthropoda: Insects >...
AAACATGTTGGAGAAATTTTAAATCCATTTTTAATCAGATAATGTGATTTTAATGGTTTTACAAGTATGTGCAATTAGTTGGTCTTAATAAATATTGTTCTCACATTGCACGGTAATAAAATGGAAAAAAAAAAAATATATATATATATATATATATATATATATACATACACACACGTTAAACAAGTATCCCCCAACTAAATCAGTTTCGACTTATGCAAATACCGGAAGAGTCATCAATTACCAACAACAAAACTAATTTTTATTTTATTATAATGTTACTACAACAATTTACAACTACATTTCATCCACTACATGGTCATCCTCAAGCCCTTAAAATAAATAAAAACTGCAATTACAATTACACCAGTAGTCACTTTTCGCAAGTTTGGAATGTGCCTAAAAATGGGATGTGAGAGACACAGATGAATGTGTGATTTTTGTTTTTAACTGCACTACTAGAATATCTATTTTGCAATTATAGAATAAATCAATGAATAATAACTCAGACATTCAATATAAAGTTATTCTGTTAAATAAGTAATATTAGAAGTCTATATACAATGATCCTGGCTGTAACTGGCACTGATCAAATAAAATCCCACCTTTAATCACTGGTACAAAATGCATGATTTCCAGTTCACTGAAATCTTACATTTCTTTAAGGACAAACTGTCATTTGCTTCTACATATGACATACGGACCAACAATGAAACATAATTTTTCCATTATCCTCTGTACTACATACTTACAATATAAAGTAATCCTGTTAATACTTAGGGAATGTCTGGATATTTGGAACTCTGTTTCATTTCATTCAACCCTACACAGCTGACTTGTGGATATCATACATAATAGTTACAAGCAAGTAAATAAGTAAAGTAATAAATAAAAAACAAAAAATTTGAATATTACAATGTTACAAGACTCATAATTAAATATCTATACCTGATAAGTTGACACTGGAGTTACAAGGGTTGTGTCAAGTGCAGGAGTAGGTGAACAACTGCTGAGTGGAGACGATGGTTGAGGTGTTAGCTGTGGAGACACAGGAAGAGGACTTTCCAAACTTCTACGCCTGCCACCATATGTCACCTGGGGACCTCCTGAACCTGCTAAGCTAGTGAATGAGTTGAGAAAATTTGGGGAACCATTTCTTGCTCCAGCATTGCCACTTGCTCCTCCACCTCCTGCTGCTGGCACAAACTCGGGTGCCTGAGGAGTAACCTGTGATAGCCACATAAAGTCTAATCAGATAAACCACGAAACACACATTGTTTAAAACACAAAATTCTTTAGAACTGTACTATTTCATATAGAAAAAATGTTTCTTTACCAAGAGAATTATATGCCAACACAATATACTTCCTAGTCTTATAGCAGCAAACTTCCTGAAGTGATGAAATAACATTCAGTAAGAACACGAAAAAGTGTAATCAACAACATTGCCACATTCCTAGATAAACACTAGTCTGCCACAGAATGTAATACTATAAAATATTTCCCAATTTTCCAATGGGACTTGCCTGTAAATAATGTAGCATACAAAATGAACAGTAATGAATGCTGCGGGAAGAGGTGGTCTTAAAGACTAAAAGGACACACAATGTACGTATATCACATCACTGGGGTGTGTTCTTGCAATCACTGTTGCAGTGGAAAAGCAATGAGTATTATATATTTTGAGTGTGTGTGTAGCCTTAGTTATCTAGCATGAAATGTTTGTGCCATATTGTCATCTGCAGCCTGCCCCATTCTGCAGTATTTCTCCACATTATCTCATAAATGACATGATTTAAAAAGAAAAGTTATTGAATACAAAATGTGAGTTTTGAGTTCCTCTACAACTTCTGTTGACACATTTCTCATTCTAAGAAGAAGTGAGCAAGATATGATAAAGAATGCCTAGGTCTTCACATACAGTACCCCTTATTCTTGTCCGATTTCAATGAGACAGTGAGACTTGAATTTGCTTTAGTTTTTTTCAAAAAATACTCAAATATCAAATTTCATGAAAATCCATCCAGTGGGAGATGCGTTGTTCCATGCAGATGGACAGACATGACGCAGTTAACAGTCGCTTTCCGCAAATTTTCGAACACTCCTAAAGACACAGTTGTATAATTTTAATACTTAATTAAATTTCTGACATATATAGAGTGAACATGCTTATGATAATTGTGAAAACTGTCTCGCAAATATAATGGATCATTTTTGCAGTAATTTTTTTATGTAGATCTATTTAATTTAGCTTCCTGAATTCTACATTCAATTCACATGGTCTCTTCAAAAACACACAATAAATGTGTCATTGTAAACACCTACATTAGAGCAAAAAATATTTCACTACAAAAACACAAGTCCTCACACAATGGACAAAGAGCATGCACAAAATTTTCCTCTCTTCTCTACAATTATTGCTCGTACTTTTGAAATCCTCTGACAACTTAAGTTTAACTGTGTCTCTACAAGAAACATTTCAGTACAGCACACATAGGCATTAAACCCCCCCCTGGAAATAAGAATCCATGATAATGAAAAAGGATCATGTCTGTTAATAGACACTACAATTTCACAGACAGAAATGAGATAAAGAAAGAAGCTAAAAACACTTTAAAATATAAGGACCTTAAAACAGAAATAGTGTGTATGAGGAATATAAAGAAAAATTGATATCAGTAGTAACAGGTGCAACTTGAACCACCTCAAAATCATTCAGAAAATACCTGCGCAACATACCTGGAAAGAATGACATCAAGGAGCTACAGAAAATAGCCATATTTGATACTGTTCACATACTTTGGGAAGTACTAATGTAAAAGTATAAAATGTTTGTCATAGAGAATAACATGACATGTAGCACAAATTTTAACCAAAGAACAGTTACAACATTATATATGATGATGAAGATGACAACACTACCACAAATGAAACTATGTACATTCAAAGTGACAGACCACAGGAACAAGCAGGGCAGAGACCCCAAACATATGAACAGGAGGAAAGAATTAAATTCAGTTCCATAAGGTAGATTAAAAGACAGATTTGCTGAGTATTATGCATTTTACCATTGTAAAACATTTAAATAATATGGCAGTCTCAGAAACATAATGTGAGTAAAGACAGTCAACAACAATTTAAAAATTTCAGATACACTGTTTAATAAGCACACAACTGTAAGGACAGAAATCACTAATCATTTGAAGTACCAACTTATAAACTCTGATATGCATGTCAATTGTTGCATATTTCTTTTGGGATATACTACCATCCCTCACTTCTGACTCTTAAATTACATGGCAATAGTGTTGTGCCCATCTCACCAACGCAGGTATATGGCATCTGTTCATACTTGCAGCATGAAATTAAAGGTAATGGGTAGCCTTAGTGGGAAAGGAGTCATAATCAGTCTTGTACACACTGGTCAGGTGGTTCACAGGCAAAGGGAGACACAGCCATGTGCATGTGAACACACATGCAGACACACACACAGCATGGTGATCTCATAGGCCCATTTTTTGCCCTTACACAAGAAAAGCAGGCTAAAAGTGCGGTGTAAATGTTAAAATATACAGAAAGAATGCAGCATGAAAGGAAATAACAGAAAACAAAAGATATACTGTAGAAATCACATGCTAGCAAGTTAAAACAATGCTTGGATGACAATACAACATCTCATTTCAAGGCAGTGAAGCCCCTGTGATCTCTTCATAACCCACACACTAGCATGCATTAGGCCTTGAGTATCTGTTCTTGCAAACAGATGTATGTAAATACAATGTGCCTTTCAAACGCCACACCAAGAATGCATTTCCCAGTTGTTTTTCCAAGAACACTTTCTACATACATCAATACCAAGCTTCAGCCAAAACTGTAAAATACAGAGAACATTAACAGGAAAAAGCTGAGGAGGTGTCTGTCCACTGCTTGGAATAGGACAATATAAGCATTATGAACAAGCTTCAGTAACAGAAGCAGCATACCTTTTTCAATGACACTGGAGTATCAAGACTGAGACCAGCCAAGTTCTTGGTGAGGGACTGATTGACGGTACTCGGTGTGCTGGTATTCTGCCGGTTCTGTTGAACATCAAGGGAACAAGCACAAAACATTTACCCTTTTAAGTTAATGCAATGTCATCCTGACCCAAGCTTCACATTCCATTGACAGAGAGCAATACAACATAGGAATCACTGTAACTTGCATAAGCCCAACCTCATCTCACACACAGACATTCCTCCCACAGAACCTTCATACCAGTCAGCCAACTCTCCACAGTGTAGATGTGGTGATACCTGATCTCATTTTTGAGCTTCTAACTCAATGGGGAAGATCTTGGTTCTTTCTCTTATTGCTGGTTTCAACTGGTAACAACTGCTGACACTGATCTGCAATTTCATCAAACATCATGGCTTCACAATGCTAATGTCATTCATAAACCTCAGTCACAGAAGCCATGTTATTTAACATTTTTAATTTATAAATGACATGACCCTCACAAAAATGCACACATTCTAAGGACTTACTCTTGTACAAAAGTAAGAACTTTTTGATGGATTTTCCCAGCATTAACTGTTCACAAGACTTAACAGTCATGTTAATACAGCTGTTGTAGAGATTTTACATTGGTAAAGGCAGTCATCTGTGGCATAACCTGTACAACACACATGTAAACACCCTTGCATTGGGAAGACACTGTGATGACTAACATATATTTATTTTTGTTTGGCATTCAAGAGCTAAAAAATGAGTAAGCCAGTATTGTCAGTATATGAAAACAAGCACTCCATTTCAACATTACAATGACAGACATCATAAACATCAGGCAGTTTAAAACAGAACTGCAACATCTTAGACAAGAAAGCTTGGAAACCAAAGCAGCTATCAATGTTCCATGATTAGAATCAAGAACACATTTCGAACATTCAACATAATAATCATTCAATTAATAAACCACATATGCCATTTGAGGGGCAAATTTTAACAAACAACAGGCATAACAAATCATGCCCACTTGATTGCGACACATGTTATCGGCTTCTAAGGTCCTTAATGCACAAGAATGAAAGAAAAAATTCCCCAATGAATCACTGCAAGCAAAACATTCATTTACAACCTTATGTCCACCTCTAAATTCACAGATATAAGCTGGGATAACTTTGACAAAAAAGCAACTGGCTAATCACTTCTTTGTCAGGTCAAGCAATGTACAAGAGCCACTTTTATCATCTCAGATCATTCATAGGAATAAAACAGTGATGTAAATAAATGAGAGATTGTTTTAACATATCATTTGTAAGCGAGAGGCAGCAAGACCCTCACAGCGTATACAAAAAACAACGCAGAAGAAAAAATCTGAGGTATGGAACATGCTCTGTACACCTTGGACAAAGCTAACATCACATCAGCACTGACTGAGAGCTGCAGTAGTCAAGTCTAATTCCTACACACATAACTAATGTCCTGTGCCATCTTTCCACCAGTGCATGACTGTGAACATATATTCTGTAGCTGACCTACCCCAACCAGATCTAAAAAAATTTTTATGATCGTCAGTAACATACATTGCAGTGCAATCTCTGGGAAGAGTATTTAATATAATTCTGTACACAGCTGGTAACAGTGATATTCCTCAACAATCACTATAATGTTTCACTGGACTTTTTACAAATTGTGAAAATTCTACCTTACTGCAAATACATGCGGTAAGTTAATTAACCCCAGAATGTAGTGTTTTAACTCTCACTTGAACCAATTCTGCAGGAATACTTCAAAATTTATACATTTTTTGGTTTTCCAGTAGCAATCTCAAACCCACACTTCCAGGTTCAGGTACTAAGGGTGCAGCTGTATACAGTTCTGTGTGCTTACTATCCTAAACCCACGAACAATCAGTAACTTTTCCATCTGTGCAATATCTGCATGCAAATTGTAACTCTCACATTATACAACATGAGTCCCAAACCCATGGCTCACCATGTTGTATTTTGCAGCTCATGGCCACATTTGGAAAACATGTATATACTATAAAAATTTCACAATAATTCCAGCAGTTAGGTGCACTATTTATCGTTATTTTTGCATGTGCAACCTGTGAACCAGCCCACAGAAACAGGTGTGGCCCTTTGCCACAAAAGGATTGGATACCAGTGTTTTACAAAGTCAATAGGAAGCCAATATCCTTCAGTTCACTGATACTTGTATGCAGATTTCAAATATTCTTGTTCATCCTTGGTCACAAACTCATTTTTTGTTTCAGATATTCCCTTCTTTGATCAAAAGTGCTATTAATTGCACGTTTAAATGCACTCCACTAATCTGCCCTGGATTTTGGAACCACTGTAATTTAGCCTGTTTCCTCAGAAGTAATTCTTCTTCAGACCATTACCACAAAAAATTTCAAAACTTCACACTAAGATGCTCTACTGTAAATCCCACTTCAAAGATTATGTGGCTGCCATGTTAGTGTTATCAATGGTGGTATATCATACATAACGTTAGTCAGTCACATGACATCCCTACCAAGTTTCTTCAGCACCTGTCCACTGCTTAATGAACCAGACAAATGGATGGATGGATGGAGAGGTAACATTTCACTTCATACCATTTACTGCAATGTGCATAATCCTTCCTGGCATTTTATATACTCTCCTTTAAACACTTTCAATTTACTCAGTCCACAAGTTTCATAAGGCTGAATTAGACCCACACAATACCACAGCATCAATGACCTAACTATAAACTCTTAGTGAACAAACAAGGTGCATGAACAGAATGTGACTTCCCCCATCACTGTTTTGATGAACTGGGATAAATGTATGATAAACAAAAGTTATGGAGAATCATGAGTAAAAAACCACTTAAAATACACTCTTCATTTTTTAAGTTACATTTTGTAAGTGCAATCCCTGGCATGCAATGCATGACAGAAGCTGATATAAGAAATTAACCATAACTCACCAGCCACTTTACTATCCCAGCCCTACTGATAACAGGCACCTACTGAAGATAACATAGTCTAGCCACTAAAAGTTCCTTCCACTTCATACAATAAGCCTTTGTATAATAAAATCACATAAGCTGAACAACATGAAGGCACAAAACTTGTCCCTGCCATTACAGTATGTTTGTTACAGTTGACTCATTAAAACTGTAATATTCTACAGACAAACCTGTATGTATCTCTTACTAATATGAAGAAATGTATTAAAACAGAATTGATAAGACATAAGTAATTTACCATATATGTTGCTAGTTTTGACTCTTGTGGAACCGCATTCGCTTCAGAATATGATAAAAACGCAGGATCCATTCCATCACTGCAGCCAGCAACTGAAAATAAACAAACTAATGTGACTTACACATAACAAAGGTACATAAAAATATAATGAATGAAATATTATGATTGTGTTGCACAAAGACCCAACACTTCAGTAAAATTTAAATGAAAATTCAGAATGTTTAAGATCATCAACTTAAACTTTTTTAGCATTAAGTCTATATTTTTGTCTGCTACCACCATTGTTTCAGTTACAGAAATACTGTAATAGTTACAGTACATACCAACTTTACACATGCATCTGTACACACACACACACATCACATATTAATCCAAAATCATTTTTGCACAGAGCTTACCATGGTTAATGTCAGCAACATATTCAAAAAAAGAATGGTTACCACTTGATATCTTAGCACTCTTACCATACTACTTCCAACTAGCTGGTTAACCTCTATCTGACCATGCTGATATAAACTTTAGTGCACTGTTTATGAAATGCGTGAGTATTGCTTGGAAGGGGGATGGATATATATATAAATAATAAACAGCAGTTTGTGGTAAATAAGAGATTATGCAGCATGTCTCTTAAGATGCAGTAAATTTCCTTGTTGCCTTAATATAGACAATGAATTTTAGGGTTTTTGTTTACACAAATGTAGGTCTTTTAAAGTTTAAAATAAGTTGGTTCAATCGCAATAATTATTCAATACTGTTGGCACATTAATCAAATTCTAACTACAATTACTCAGGTTGAAGACTAATTACAATTTTAAAAACAATGAACTTATTTAAGTTGCCCTTGTGCTTAATTCAGATACCACACCACATCATACGAGTGGAGGAACATATATTCTTAATTTTTGGCACTAGTTGGTTGTCAGTAGTCAACTTTACACCTGTCTCCTTAACTGTGGAGGAACAGCCCCCTTATGCTCTGGACAAGAGAGTGGAGGAGGGCCCCAAACCAGTCTGAATCTGGTGAACAGAAACCTCCACCTCCTCTGGAAGTAAAAACCTGATTCTCCAGCTGCTCAATCCATAGAACAGTGACCAATTACTACCCCAAAAATAATCTACTCTAAACCTGAGTATTGAGATTTCCACCACCCCAAATCCAGACACCATTACACCACTATGACTTGGTTATCAAAGCTTCATTTGTGAGAACACATGAAGGACTTCACATGTTGAAACAGAGTGTAATAATAAAATAAAAACAATCACAAGCAGACAATGCCACTTGCGTGGTTAACTGCCACATGTCCAGCTCCAATGGTTTATTATTTACTTCTATTAAAAGGGAATTTTTGCAGTCATCTTCATCTCACAGTCTATATAAAAATACCTTAAAACCCACATTTTTCAAAGAGCTCTTATAATTAAACATTTCCATATTGTTTTCTGTAATGGCATTAGGATTGTACCAAGTTCAAGAACACTGGTATTACTGCCTGTGGAATTAAATTTAAAGAAGTGAAGTTAATTTCATTGGCATGACATTCAAAGACAAGTTCATAAAAATTGGTCAATGTGTTCAGAATTTTGAAGTGAAACAAGCCAAAATGTTGTTTACAGTAAAATAAACCTCAGGATAATTTATGTAAATTATGATGTCATCTCTACATATTGTTCAATTCTTCTTATGCTCTTAAAATCGTTAACCTTACAAACTTCTCGTCACATTGCACATTTTGAAGGAATACAACTTTACGTATCAGTTTTGTTTAAAAGTTAATAGACTAATGACAGTAATGGTGCATGTTGATGATACGTGTTCTACAGTGCTCAGTGTAGTGCTGCAAAAAAAAACTTTCTACATAAGTAGGTTCTGCTTGAAGCTGGGAACCTGTCTTATAGTACAATCTATTTCTAAAAAATATATACATATATATTTATATTTATTTATTTATTTTTATATTTGTAAATCCTTTTCATTACTTTTTACTTATTTTGTACACAGGGTTTTCAGTTTGAGAAGAACTTTTTGTTGCCCAGTATACTAAAGAAACATAAATTTACCACTCCTTCAGTCATTGCGAATTTTGTACCATTATGTATGTATGGTAAAAATTAGAATGTTTCACTGTTACAAACTGCTTTGGCTGAGCAGTATACATGTAAGGATCTGCTTCATATGGCAATCCCTGAATTTTACACAATCAATTCTATGAAGACTGCTGGTCTTTAGATTTGAATCCACATATATCACATCAGAATCACAAAACCAAACTTCTCAAGTCTGATATATCCTCATACAGGGAAATGAAATACTTTCAATGTAACACCCTAACAAGAAGATAATAATGACAATTTCTCAATATTTCAACAAACATCATGGTTCGCAGGTACTGTACTCACTCCTGTTCTGTCCTACCAGGCATTAATCAATAGTGGTTAAGTGAAAAATTAATGATACAGATAACCACCTGCTTCCAAGTTTGTATTCCTTCTTCTACTTTGAAACTATCAAAATCCATACTTTCCAACTTGTAGAAGGATGACAATTTAGCAGAAGATGAAAGGTGTAAATAAGTTCAATTACACAAGAACTGTTTGTATTATACACACAACGATGGGTCTGATTTTACTTATTGCAGGTTAAAATCTTTAATGAGGAAAGTAAATATGTTTGTTCTTCCTATCATTTAAAATGTAACCTCACTGATTTAAATAAAGTACAGGATATATATGATATATTTTACGTATGCAAATCCAACAACAAAATGCCCTTGGACTGAATTTGTATAGTTTACAGTACGTATCATTTTCTCCTGCATGTTTCAGCTCATCTGAGCAATCATCAGACACAACCACATACAAGAGAAAACTGTCTGGAATACAAGCGTATAACTTGTTTTCTCTTGTATATAGTTCTTCCTGATGAGGGCTTAGACAAGTCAAAATGTATAGAAGGAAATATGTAATATAAACCACACAAACTGACTTCAAGTGCTATCTCTGGATTTGTATAAATAATAGTGTAATAGACAACAAATAATGCTATGCAAAATACAGTATGTTGATACCTCAAATATGGTCTTATTTACCTTCATCGCTAAACAAGCCATGAAGAAAATAAATACAAAAGCCTAATCAGTAGCTGCAAGGCTTCTAAGCATGTAAATTAGTAACATAACATCCTTGTTGTTGGGAACCAGGATAGTGTAGTCATGTGACAGACTCTGGGTGTGCAATGAAGAAATCAGAATTTCATTCCCAGCACAGGCAAGAGATTTTTCTCTTCTTCAAAGTTTCCAGACCATCTCTAAATTGAATACAGTGAGAACTATGACACTTTTCCCCAGGCTAAAGAGCTAAGGCAAGAAACTGACCACTCATCTACATCTAGAACTGAGATTAAGAACATGCCTTGAAGGCACGTAGAGGGTAAAACTTTACCTTTAGCTTTTACACCCTACTTGCTAGCTTTCATCCCTGTCAAAAACATACAGAAAACAAGTCAACAGGAACATATAATGGGCTGTCAACAGTTTTCAAGCAGTATGTGTAAAATACATGGATATTAACAGAGTGCTGTTACAATAAGATACATAATTATGCTTTTGTGGGATCTATACAGAACAGAGGCATGACTTATTTCCCACTAATAAGGAAGTACTTACGAATGTACCTGTTATGAAAATGAAACCTCTAAGCCAAATATTGGTGAAATGACTTTTTTGCTTGTGTTTGTCCCCAAAATAATAGTGTGGTAAATGCCTTTTTTTGGGGGGGAGGGGGGTGCATTTTGGACACTGTGACTGTTGTTTGTGTGATCATGCTGAGTTGGCAACCCAGACCTAACACAGTATCAAACTGATCACTCAATGCAGTAGTGGCACAATCCAAAAACTGCCATTTGGAGTTATGAGCTGAAAAACACTACATCCAGCAATACTGGCACACTAGTTACTTGATACATACTCCACTAGATTCTATTACTGTTGGATGTAGTTGTTATGTTTTTTGAGGTTAATTGTAGTATTAATGCCAAATGGGCAATTTTTGGATTGTGCCACAATTGCATTCAGTGAGCGAAATATGTGAGGACACTATTTTTCCTAATAACTGTTTCTAATCAATGCCCATTCACTCACTTGACTTATAAAACTCTGTCATGCCATAAACAATGTGTCTGTTAGATGTGAAATATGTGTGCAAGCAGAAGAAAAACACTTCCAGCAGCTTTCATAAATAGGGTGTGTAAAAGCCTAATATTAAATACAATATACTAAACTAAAATGAATTGACTCAAATTCATGGAAATTTAGTACAGCAGCATGCGATGCACAACCTGTCATCTCATACAACATACGAGTGACCAGTGATGTAAGCTGTCAAATAAAACTATGTAAGCTGTCAAATTAAAACTATGTACTTGTATAAGATGGCGGAAGTGTTGACAGCCAGCATCAAATTTACATTAAACATAATGATTTATATAAAGAGGTGTCAGTGTATGAAAATGAATAAACAGTTACATCTCAAATGACTATGAAGTCCTGCCTCTACTTATGCTGATGCAAAATCCCTTCCTATTTTAATCTGGTGGAGAATGCTGTATATGGCAGTAATTTCAGTACCCTAATAAAAAACACATTTAACAGAACCAGATGGTATATGGCCTATGCAGATGATGATGTTAATTATTGGAAGATCAATGCAGGTAATCAACAATATAATTCAAGAAATGGAAGAATAAGCTAATGATATAGGTCTGAAGATAAATATAGACGAAACTAAATACATGAGTACCTCACAATATAAACGCAAAACTATGCAATCTAAAAATCCAGAACATGAACTTAGAACTCAACACTAGAGGGCTTTGACAATGGTGCATTACTCACTGACACTATCTCCTTTTTTTTTTGGACTTTGACCATCGTCTAAAATTTTTTTAATAAAAGAACAATGTTTTGGAAACCGGCTCTGCTTCCATCTACAGGTAACGTGGCACCTTACCAAAGTCACTGGGTGACTGAGAATAGCTTGATCTAAGAGGTCTGTCAGAGTAAGTACTTTGCCACCTTAAGACGGAAGCAGAGCTGGCTTCCAAAATGCCCTTTTTAAAAATAAATGTAGATGATCGACAAAGGAGATTGTGTCAGTGGGATTATATTCTAAAGAACATCAGAAGTATCAGAATTTAAATATGGAGGTTCAATGGTTACTTATGATAATGACTGTGGAAAAGATGTACATGCAAGAATACCAGCAGTAAATCAATCTTACCAGGCTCTTTCCAAAATTATGAAATGTATGTGTGTGTGTATATATATATATATATATATATAAAGTCACAAAACTAAAAATATATACTACATTAATTAAACCTATAGTGTTACACAGTTGTGAACCATG
>Ga0136643_10012522_pt1 | contig 12646 bp, 10 predicted proteins | sample TergutLab28metaG_FD_96883 | JGI IMG/M metagenome (GOLD analysis project Ga0136643, IMG submission 96883) | Labiotermes labralis P1 segment gut microbial communities from Petit-Saut dam, French Guiana - Lab288 P1 (version 3) (version 3) | ecosystem: Host-associated > Arthropoda: Insects >...
AAATTATCTAAACATGAACCAAGAAAGGCAGAGAAAAACAAAAAAAAGAGAAAGGGGGGGGGGGGGAGGGGAGCGAAAAAAATAATAATTTCAACCGAAGTCACGTGGTTGTAAGGATCATTCGCTACAGGTCGACATTTGGAACTGTAGGCTAATCCAGACTTCTTTTCCAGCCCCATTTCAGGAAGTGTTAATGGATTCACTCACCGATGTGCCAAATGCTCCTAGACTATCAACGGTCCGCTGTGCAGAGTCTCCTATATTTCTACGTCCTAACTTGCAGACGCAGGCGCTAGATATACGTTCCTCCGAAACGTCGGTATCTACCAGGCTACACGGCGTCACATCCCAGAAGCCATTAATTTTAGCCTAATATTTCCGGCCCTGAGAAATTCAATATGAAATACACTTCCATAAGACCCACAAGCGACTGTGTGGGCTGTCACTCAGCACTCTACACAACTAAGGATTTTCAGTCAACAGGTGACATTCAAGTTCGAGCGTCAGGAACATTGTATGCTGGAAATTAAAAACAAAGACAATTATGAAGGGGAATGACTTTAAATTATACTCTCAGTTGCCACAGTAACCTTGATCCACTCCAAATGTCTTAATAAGTCGTGTGGCTTACTTGTTCCACAAAAGTCACCAACACAGGTAGGCCAACGACCACATATCGCGATAGAAGTGGGCATCACCGCTTCTGTTTTCGAAGTCCCGGGTTAAAACCACAGCCTGCAGCCCGGTTACCTTCACTGAGACTTCATAGTTTTCGTACGTCCCTTTAGGAAAGTGTCTGGATAATACGCCAACCTCATAAACGACCACAGCCGCTTCCTTCCACGTTTTGTCCAACTCGATGTTCACACATCATCGTACCATTTGGCGCTTTGTATGCGGAGACACTGAAAGCATAATTAAATAAATAAAAAATACATGACCATAAACAAATAAATGCACAAACGAATAAGAAAACATCTGATTAGTTAATTATACGTTGTTCTAAAGCCCATATGTCAGAGCAGATCTACACAGTTCTTGTCCGACTCCTGGAAGGGGCACTTGCATGCCTTTTCCACCAATGTATGCAGAAAGACTTCACCATGTAACCATTGTTGTAGGTGGGATACAAGTTTTCTGAATGTCTAGGTCTATAGTAACGCCCATCAACTACCGAAGCACAGAAAATATGAATCTGTATCTCCATGCGCGACAAAGCCAGTAGCTTACATGAGGCAGCTCCATTCGCCCACGTGCCTTCATGGTGTGCACAGGCATTTCTTCACCTCTTACCTTTTCACGGTACTATTAACTCTTGTACATCATACACAACCTGCCTCACACGCAGGTCGGAGAAGTTGCCGTGGCAACAAGGCTAACTGAACGTTACTACCACAACTACACAGTCAAGACTCGTTTTGCAACAGCCGTCCTGACCACCTTCCACTTACCCCAACTTCAATATTTAGCAGTGTGTTTGCTCCTTCAGCGGCATATAGTCTACTGCGTTTGGTTGACACACTCACCTGAAGAGTGCGATTCTCTACAGGCTAATCACCGAAGGGCATATTCGCAGTTTCGCTGAGTATGGCCGTTTGCTTTAAGACCTGTCCTTCGGCGTCTTTTATATCTGCATCTTGACAGGCAGAAGGCAGAGCTGTGGGGCAGACGGCATTTTGGGCGCTTCGCGGCGGCCACGCGCAAAGGCCACAATTCATTGCCCTGGCCAGGGTGATTCTTCCCCCCATCCTGATCTCGGCGTCTCAATCGGAACTGCAGGACGGCCTGGCCATGAGCATTCAAAGCCTCCAAATCCTTTCTGACAGCAGAATGAGGCACGCGTCTGCCTCAGACCTTCAACAGTCCGCGCACCTATCGGTTTTTTTAAATAGTGAGGAAGCGTGAAAATTTACACCCTCAGTTCGGTCAATGGGTCGCGAGGCACACATAATGGCCACAAATCCATATACAGTTCAAGAAACCAGTATGAGAATTTCTCCCCTTATTTGAGTTGTGATTCCAATACAGGACTTTGTGGGCAAGCACCCTAGGAAGCCACGTCTGTCTTTCGCCCTCTATGTGTAGATGGAGGTGTTTTATTTCCAAGTGCACGTCATTTCAGTCATGCCAGCTACTGACTGGACGGAAGAGTACGCATATAATAATACTTCTGCAGAAGCAGTGAGCTCAGACGAGGTGTGCGACGCACTAATATGGACATGAATGTTGGTGTCTTTGATGTGACGGCACTATTTCTTCCAATATTTGATATATATATATATATATATATATGTCGGTTCAGAGTACCTTTCTTTTCGTGTTTCCGGAAGTTCATAGCTTTATGCTTTGAATTAGAAGCTACAGCAAATAGAAAAACCAGCACCTCCGAGCTTGCATCCTACAATTCATTGCATTTTATACTATACTGCTCGTATATCTACCTATGCCACTAATAAGCAGATAAAAAGAACTGGATCTCATGTAACTAAAACTGTATTCACCTGTGGCTCATCTATTCAGTTGATTTACAGGAAACAACAGTTTTGTGATCTGACATTCTCAATTCACAGGGAAATTAGTACATCTTCCACGATTAATTATTTTAGTTTTCCACAGACGGAGACATCATGGACCCATCTATGGAAAACACATGAAACTTAAGAACACACAGATTTCAGCTTCTGTAATTTACTGACAAATTTAGTGTTGTGCCACAAAATAAAACACGATTACATAACGGAATTTAGTAGATTTGCCATGCGATACAAACATACTACAAATTTTAGATTATTTTAAAATTTAAAATCTTATGTGGAAAATCAGGAGGCAGATATTTGCCATTAACAAACTGAATGTGCAAATTACACAAACAGTAGGCCTGTTTCTGAAACAAGCCTGAGTTAACTTAAGCGGTTAACTCTGTGTCGGTAAATAACCTACAATTCTATGAAAAAGTAGGCTATAGCTAAGAGGATCATAAAAAAACTGCAGGTTGTTGCAGTGAAATTAATTAGACGTCAAAAGCACGTGTAACACCTTTTTTCATGAAATGATATGTGAGACCAACTAGATGTAACAATTATTATTTATTAATAATTAGTAGCTCAACATGTTTCGGGCATCATTATGCCCATCTTCAGGAGCGCTAGACCGTATATTACAGCATAAGGTTTTCAGCTCTTGATGTGCTGGCTGGTGTCTTGGGGAGCCAGGAAGCAGGCCGTGTTCACACAGTGCACACAGCACACCGTACGCACACAGTGCACACGGCCTGCTTCCTGGCTCCCCAAGACACCAGCCAGCACATCAAGAGCTGAAAACCTTATGCAGTAATATACGGTCTAGAGCTCCTGAAGATGGGCATAATGATGCCCGAAACATGTTGAGCTACTAATTATTAATAAATAATAATTGTTACATCTAGTTGGTCTCACACATCATTTCATATTAAGGATGCACGGTCACACGAACATCAAACCATTTTTCAGTTGAACATCTGAAGACGGAAATCACCAGCTGCCGCAGAAAATATCATAAAAAGAATGCTGGATGCAGCAATGGAAGGTTACAATATTAGTGTCCACGAATTGTGATCGATAAATGGTTACGGCATACTGAACATATCTGTGTGTGGAAAAAGATTCCCGTGCTTTATTAGTTTTGTGACGTCACAGTCAGGGCTGTTAGTTTGAGTACATCAATACATTTAGCCATTTTTAACTATCCCGCATTGATTTTCATTACTGTAAAAAACATATGAATAATCACTAGCAAATTTATAGAAATAAAAATTAGTTACTTTTCACTTTAACAGCATTTAATGAAATTCTAATAAATACTGTGTAATGTGAAATCTTTTATCAGGGGCTTGCTACGCAGAGTTCGGCGTTCGAGTCCCACACACTACGGGATCCGCGTATATGTACAGCTACGTCACGGTGGGGGAGTTCATTGCCTTTGTGATTGGCTGGAACATGGTGCTCGAGTACCTCATCGGCACGGCGGCATGCGCATGTGCACTCAGCGCCTGCTTCGACGCGTTGGCGAACGGTGCCATCAGTAGCGCTATTGGTGGCGCCGTGGGAACTTTCTTCGGTGAGTAACAGAGACAGAACACTGGGCAGGGCGATAATGATCCAGTGGCTGAAAATGGGAATGGCAGAGAGTTCTTATCACTACAGGGAAGATTGCTCTGCCTTTCATACTAAGTAACTGAGCGAAGAGAGCAGAGCTCTTTTTGAGAAGTGCATGGCGCATCAGCAAGGAAAGAAATTACCTACGATGTACGGAGGTCGGGTGTTCACTATCATGATCAGTAATCTTGTTTCGGAGGCAGGTGAATCCAGTATACAATTTATTTCCCTCAGACCCGTATTAATATTATCGCCCTATTGATGCCAAAGTGTTCCATTTATTGCTGCACCCTCAGGCTTTCCTGATACAATTTTATACTCCCCTTAAAACTGATTTTGCCATGAACACACTCTGTCCGTCCGCAAAAAAAGAAGAAAAAATCCAGTAATATTGTCGCATACAAATATTATGCAACGCAATTTTCTTTAATTTTATTTTGGTTCCTCCAAGACCCCAAAATTAACTTCCGTCATGCATATTTTTCGATTTATTTCAAATAAGCGTACGGCATTTCTGTTACACAAGTAGTCGGCCAGTGTGCTTCCTTCCCTTCTATTTGGCCTTAGCCTGTCACATTTCCCGTTGTCAGACACGATCAAAGCTGAATCAAGACTCAAATCTTCGCCGAAACTGACCACAACAGAACAACATGTTTCTGAGCCAAAACAAATATAATGCAAACAGAGGCAATGCTTGCAATGGGGTGTCGCCGGTAATTGGAGAGTGTCACTGTCCTGTCGCTTAGTCTGCGTTCAGAAAGCCCTTTTTACACCTCACAGTTTCCATGAATATCTTACACGCTGTGGCCTGGAAAGTAAGAAAGAAGCAAACAAACTGGAAGAAGAAGGAATAATGATTATGCAATAAGAAGTTTTCATCAACAAATGTTGCTAAATTATTCGGAAGCTGGGCTGGGAAAGTCAGTTTGTACATTAACGGAAGAAATAAAATGTAGAACATCTTGGTCAGGTAGCCTGAAAAATAAGAGGCCTTTCGCAAGACCAAGATTATAAAGAATTTTCTGAGGCGCATGAGGAAATATTTGTTTTTCATTGAATGACTTGTTTATCAATATGCGACCTACTGTACGGTACAGATTAAGACTTGATATTTGTTTATCAACGTCGGAGAAGGAAAGGCGACAGTCTCTTTGTCACATTTTTGTTGACGTGAAGGTTTTTCTATTAATAATTCCTTACCCCGCCTTATGCCAATCACTGGTACAAACTGTTCTTTTACAAGTATTGCTACAAGTAAATAACACGGGTGATATCGAAGGACAAGGAGAGTCCTTTTGGAACATGAAGACAGATCGGCAAGTTGAGGAGCTAGTCGCTTGGCATGAAACAAATTGCGTGTAAGGTAAAGGTATCCTGACTGCCTAGTATTGACAGCAGAACCAAAGGAAGTATCTCCATTGGTTTGTGGAACTGTACAGTTCAGACACGATTAAAAGGTATAATGAACTTCTACTGGCGTTGTTCACCTTATATGACGCCCTTCCTCAGTCTCTCTTCGAAAATATTACTTCCATAAGCGACCTGGAAATAAATCCAAACAGATCTTGAAAACATTCGCCAAGTTACATTCAAGATCGATCCAGCAGCCATCTGCTCGATTGCAGTATAACACATCTGAGTGCAAGGTGATATAATATAAAAATGGACCTTCAATAAAGTGAAAGAGTATGGATTTGATTCATTTTTCTCAGATTACGGACCCACCAATAACCTCAAGTGAACACACAGTGAGACTCTGGGTTAGGTAACGCGGCGTACTTCTTTCTTAGCTGAGCTACTGGTAGCTTTTCTAAGGACTTTGCGCCTTGGAGTCAGTTTTAGTTCGATCTGTCTTCTGTTGGTAGGGCGTCCACCTGACTTTCTGGCCTTCGTGATAACTGTCCTGATGATGCTACTCATGGCAGCGGGCGTTAAGAAGTCGCTGGTGTTCAACAACGTGCTGAACGCGCTAAACCTATCCGTCTGGGTGTTCGTGATGACGGCCGGCCTCTTCTACGTGGATACGAGTAACTGGAGCGAGCACAAGGGATTTCTACCGTACGGCTGGCCGGGGGTGAGTGGCTGCAGGTGCAATAATAGGTGTGTGGTTGTCATGGATACTCTCAAGAAGGCATTGTGTTCTGGTCCAGTTGCCATGGCTACCCAGATGAAAGCACCGTGTTCTTTCTCGTTGCCATGACTACTCTCACGAAGGCACAGTGTTCTGGTCTGCCTGTCTTGGCTACCCTCACGGAGACACTGTGTTCTTTCTGGTTGCCATGGCTGCTCTGGCGGAAGCACAGTCTTCTGTCCGGCTGCTACGGCTACTCTTGAGATATGTGCTCTGCGCAGGTGCTGACAGGGGCTGCAACTTGCTTCTATGCTTTCATCGGGTTCGACATTATCGCCACAACAGGGGAGGAGGCCAACAACCCTAAGCGATCCATCCCATTGGCCATAGTCACCAGTCTGGTCATCATACTCATTGCCTACGTCACTTCCTCCATGATGCTCACACTCATCGGTGAGACCAAAAGTTGTATCATTCAGAATGCAGCGTCTGTTTTTTTTTTTTGTGAATTTTGTGTAACGTAGTCGACAATTCACTGTTAAACTCGTCGTCTGCTGATAAATGTTACCTTGGCTTAAATCAGAACTATAAATTCTATTGACCGTTGTAGGTTACATCTTCTTCGAGTTATGTGCAGATTTACTGAACCAGATGCGTAGATTTTCCCCGATCAAACTGCCATGTGCTCTTGCGGAAACGCTTCTCGTTGCAGTGCCGTATGATAAGGTGGATGCTGATTCGGCGCTGGTTGAGATGTTCGGGCAGGTGGGGGCCATAAATTGCAAGTACATTGTGGCGGTAGGGGCCTTGGCTGGTCTGACCGTGTCCATGTTTGGCTCCATGTTTCCAATGCCGCGCATTGTGTACGCCATGGCGCAGGACGGACTCATATTCAGGTGGGCACATCCTGTGCGCTACAGTGACATTGCGGAGTTTAGGGGGTTAAATGCAGCCACTAACTGACTCCATGTTGCAGGACACTTTCGCAGGTTTGGCCGGCCACCGGAACTCCAGTGCTTGCTACTTTCATATCCGGCCTCGCCGCGGCTCTTGCTGCACTGCTGATACGACTAGAAATTTTGGTCGAGATGATGTCCATAGGTAAGATGCATGTTCATCCTAGTGCTAATAAATAAGATTTCACTCATTGGGAGGTGATTTGCCACCCTCGTTACAAATAATCCATTATGTGCTAAGTGAAGCGGTGTTTATTACTTTTGCAACAGCCGCCCCTTGGTTCAGATCAGCACCTGTTAAATGGGCACATAATAAGTTTAACACGCTTTGGTCCAGGCACTCTTCTGGCCTACACGCTCGTCTCGACCTGTGTACTGATTCTGAGGTACCAGCCCCACTCAACCAACCTCATCGAACTGCTTCCCCAGAGCCTCAGAACCCCGATCCGCGGATCCCCCACCAAGGAGAATCTTAGCAACGGACAGGCAAGTAGTTTTGGAATTATGAACAAAATTGTCCAATGTTTATACCTCACCAGTGTCTTACCACAACGTAACAGCTAATATGTACAGTCTCAAAAAAACTAATAATTCTTTCAGATATATTTTAATATTATCCTCCCATATATATCTAAGTCTCCCTTTATTTATATTTATTATCCCTTTCATGTATCTTATGTGGCCCGCTGATCACATCCGTCAAGATTTTATGACCCAACTTTATAACATTTGATGAAAATCGTCTGCAAGTTGTAAAATTACTCATGATGCAAGACAAACACGTTACCACAGTTTGAAAACAAAGTGCTGAAGAAAATATATTTACCAATGAATGATGGCGTAGTTTAGGATATTGAGGAACCTACTGATTTGTACAGGTCAACTGGTGCTGTTAGGATAGTTTTGTCAAGTATAGGAGCGTACGGTGGGTTCGGTATGTAGCTACGACGGATGACGTAACGAGAAAATGTGTGATTTACATAGGTCGTGCCGTGTTTAGGACACTGCAGTGTAGGGGATTGGGTTTGGTTGGCTGCATAGCTATGACGGATATTACACGTTGAGGAACTGTGTGATTTGTAGCGATCATTAGGTGTGTAGGTTATTTGCAAGGGCTGTATATGTAGCTAGTATGGATATTACATAACAAGGAACTCCGTAAGTTATACAAGTCATGTGGTATTGTTACAGTTGTGAGATACAAAACGTTACGATGGATCTGCACTCGTGCACAGGATAAGGTAGATACACGCATTCAGAATTTTGGTGGGGAAGACATTTTGTTAGATAGGGACAGTGTAAGGCCATGTTAAGGTGGCGCTGGGCCAGACAAGTTGCTGCTTTAGGTGCTGTCACTCGGTTGACGCCCCTATAAATCCGGGTATGCCGGCGAAGATGCTGCCTCAGCACAGCGACTCCGAATTGTGGCACTGCACCAACGTTAGAACGACTGCGCAAGTTCTGTCGGAGATGCATAAGAAAAGCGTTAGGAGTAGACCTACACGTTTTCAAGACTGGTCTACCTTCAAGGAAATTACCTGGCTCAACAGCACAGCACGATGCTAAATTCTGCTTCCGTCTGCAAATGCCTGAGATTTGAAATTAGGACTACTGCTGCTGGCGTCATTTGTCTGCTGCGTCGCGGAATGGATGGTTTGGTGCACAATGAGAACGGCTTCAGAGCGAAGGATACGATCTACGAAATGAGACACAAACGGTACCACGCGAACACGCCACTCCTATATGTCTGTCTGTCTGTCTCTCCGTTACGTAACAGAATAACTCAGAGACAAATTAGAATCGTGGGCCTTTTTGAGTTACACACGACGGTTATTATTAAGATTTTGGTACTGCACAATGTAATGCCGTGCAGTTTGGTAAATAAAGGAGAAGGTGCATGCTTGTCATTGCATTCCTATCCTTTCGTCGCTTGGCTCAGTCTTCAACCTGAAAAAGGAGACAGCATATTCCTGCGAAACTCCTGTATACACATATCAAATTACACACACCAGAAGACCGGAGGCTTAAAACTTGGCTTGTTACATGTAAACGTAGCCGCTGATCATGTAGCTGCAATCAGCTGCAACAAAATAAATACACGAGGCCGCCCTGTCTGTATAGTTTGACCGAAGCAAACTAAAGCAGAATAAGTTCGACTATTTGCAAACCCCAACACCGCATACAGATCAGGACACTACTTTCCTCAGTGACTACAGAAAGTTGCTGCCACAACGAACTGTTAATTTGCTTGTCATTGTCAAGATGCTGTCTCAACTGAACGAAATGTAAATAAGGAGACTGAAGACTAGATAGATATATCCCTGTGTTCGACCATTTATGGACGAAATCTGATCCATTTTATTTAAAGACCAAGTTCGTACCGCGCAGTAAACACTTGTCTCCTCAGTTATAAAAACCAGTCACCTAATTCTGAATAGGAAAAACTTCATTGTTTCTTTCTTAGATACGTACGAAACATATAAATACTCTGCAGGCGGAATGTAGGATTTTTTAAAGTTAAGACTAGTGGTACATACACTAAAGCTAGGCTTTAAAAAGGTTAATCAAGAACCACCCACTGATATCTTAAAAAGGCAAGCATTTAGCTGCGAACGTTCTGCACTAGACTGTGCGACAGAAAAAGCTTCAAGAACTGACCGCTTTACCTGCGGGGGAAGTATTTCTCGGTGCCCACTGAATAAAAGGCTGTCTAAAAAAGTTAATTCGTTTCCGGCCAAAAATTGACTAAACATTCTTAAAGACACAGACTTTGGCCGAAATAAATGTAAGGTGCAGAAGTATCCTGGAGTTCATCTAAATCATATTTAAAAGCTCACTTCCACATTCCCACACAGCAACGCGCGTCTCCATCACGAAGAAACACAGGTCAATGAAATAATCGCTGTTTATTCTCCGAATCACATGAAAAACCTAAATATAGAGTGTGCAGGAAAGCACAGTTGTGAATATTAACACCGGTGCTACACAAAACTCATCGTTCTGCTTCAAAAGTTACAGTACAGCTTAAAGTAATGATACGGTGAATTGTATGAATACAAACCCTGGGATACGGAAGCAAAAGAACACCAAAAGCGATATAAATAGCATTTTGAAGACCAGTAGTTCCGGAATTATGTATTTTTGCATCATGTATCATATGTTCAGTCTGTAGTGCAGTACAGTATGCTGTGTGAGATACAACACTATCAGTGCCAATCATTGTACTCATATTGCAGTCTTGTGTGTTGTGTAGGGCGTAACAAAGTTTCGGAGAAGCACACTGCTTCCATCTTCAAGGAAACTTCAACCTACTATTCTACGAGATTAGCACCTGCTGATAGAGGGGGCGGGAAAAATGCTGGAAATAAAACAACAAGGGCAGAGTAAGAGGGGGCCCAAAAATTTGTAAGGGTACTTTAAGGCCAGTAAAGGCACTATAATTGCGTAATCCGCGAAAATAAGATTGAAAGCTACAGCGAGCACTCTGTCGTACACAAGCCTCAAACTGGATCAGCAATTTAAGAAGGGCCGTGACCATCATCTTCCTAGTTATAAACACTAGGAAGTAAATGCCTTGATCTATCAAGTGTCTTTGTTGTACAGGTGTTGTATGGCAAACAGCTGCACCCAGACCAGCTGAAGGCAGCTCTGGGCACCACGGTGCCTGCTACAGCAGCCCCAGCAGCAACTGCAGTCGGCATTGGCCCCACAGGCCCACACCACACACAGCAACAGAGGATCATGGTTCGGCGGGTCACACGCAGGTCAGTTCCGATTGTATGTGTAGCCTTTTTATTCTCTGATCTTTAGTCTTAACGCAACACATCCTGAGTACGGATTTAATGCTCACGCACATACACAGCACTTGAATGCGACTGTGCGCCGACCGTACACCGACCCCGCACCGTGTCTCCTTGAGTCACACATACAGAACTAAGACGCCGACTGTGCTGTGTCGGACCAAATTATTTTCGTGAAAATCCGCGTGGTAGCGGGAAAAAGTCGAACAGCACAGACCGTCGTTTTTCGCTTCACACACGGACTGTGCGCCCACCCCTGTTGTGTTGTTTTAGGGCCGTGGCCACTTCGTGAAATTCCTCATGGCAGTCGGAAAAAGCCGAACCGCTTCGAGCTGGAACATATCACTCATCTCAGTTGACACACAGTATAAAGGAACGAACGCCGACTGTGCTGTAGTGTGCAGGGCCGTGGCCTTGAGTTCGAAGACGTCCATGGTTACACGGTCTGGGTACAGTCGCGTACTATTCTGTACGTGTGAAATAACAGCGGTCCCGCGATGACCTTCAAATGCAAGACGCACCATCAACGTTTTTAGCAAAGCGACAGTTAAAGCACAGTTGCAGTCGAGGACTGTGTTGGAATTTCCCTTTGACGCACCACATTATTATTATTATTATTATTATTATTACAGGTTTCTGTTACAGAGTATATGTTACAAATCCAAGGAAACATGTTAAGCTCACTAATAAATGCACAATTTTAGAATTATAGGTAACGTGCATCGTAAGATAATTAGTTTGTAAAACCAACTTAATATATACACTAAATGTATTTTCCACGTGTTGCCAATTCTCCAACATGTTTCAGCACCCCATACGTGCCATAATCGGGAAGTCTTTGTAGTTGTTATCATAACGCTTTCGAATGGTCCCTTTTACAATGGCTGTATGAATTCACATTCAATTCACCTATTGTACAATGGACCATTCGAAATCGTTATGATAACAACCACAAATAATGCGTGATGCTGACACTGTGGTGTGCCGAAACATGTCGGAGAATCCATATAACATGAACCAACAAGATGCTCTATTTTCTATTAATTTATTTCAATAATAAGCCTCTATATGTTTCGAGCAGGCTTGCTGCCCATCATCAGGAGGATCAGCTCTGTATAAACAGCAACTGGTATAGTCATAGCAGCCAGTCAACTTAACGCATGACTATTAAGCTATTGATTTAGTTCCGCATGGTCGGTTGCTAACTAAAATTGCAAACTCGGGCGTGGATTCTAGGGTAGTGGTAAGGAAAAGGGAATTCCTTTTAGGTCGCACGCAGAGAGTCAGGGTGGGAGGGCAACTATCTGCAGAAGTTAGAGTAACGTCAGGTGTACCGCAAGGAAGTGTATTAGGTCCTCTTCTGTTCCTAGCCTACGTAAATGATATTTGGAGGAATATGGAATCAACTATTACACTTTTTGCTGATGACTGTGTAATTTACAGAAAAATTATAAACAATGCAGACATGGAAAAATTGCAGAAGGACCTGGACAGGCTGGGGGGAGTGGGCGGTTGAAAATGCGATGAAAATAAATCCAAGTAAAAGTAAGGCAATTCACTTCACGAGAGCTAGGGTAAGGGATCCACTAAATTATTCCTTAATGGGCACATTAATACCGGAAGCGAGCAGTTGTAAATATTTAGGAATAATCTTACGCAGCGACTTAAGTTGGGCGGATCAAGTTA
>Ga0136643_10012526_pt1 | contig 12641 bp, 9 predicted proteins | sample TergutLab28metaG_FD_96883 | JGI IMG/M metagenome (GOLD analysis project Ga0136643, IMG submission 96883) | Labiotermes labralis P1 segment gut microbial communities from Petit-Saut dam, French Guiana - Lab288 P1 (version 3) (version 3) | ecosystem: Host-associated > Arthropoda: Insects >...
AAGTAGCCGGTCTTGAGGGGCGCGTGTTCAGTAATTTGAATTGTTTTATCACAAAAAGAAACTTTTCCGGGAGAACAAGTGAGGAGGGAAAGCGGAAGTGGCTATTCTGCCTGGTCGGGGAAAGGGGGGGGGGGGCTCCCAGACAGAAATGAGGGGTTAGCAAAAACCTTGGAGGGAACCATACAAAAGGTATAGCAGGAGTAATTCCACAAAGTCTCCATCTTTAGGCGCGGTAACTTTAGCGAGCCTAGGCTGATGTCACTATTAAGAGGAGTGTGCGCGTAGATCAGTGTTTTTGTGCATCCAGAGCGAAGGAGGTGCCAGTGTTCGTCTGCGTATGTAGCAGCTGAATTCATGTGGCTTATTGGAAATGGTATGCAGTCAAACACAACTACATAACTTAAGGTGTATTTAATGGCTATACTGGACAACTACTTGTTTCGGCCTATACTGGCCATCTTCAGGTTGTCTTAAGAGAGCTTAACTTAAGGTCCTTCTATATACATTGAGCGCGCACGTGGTGCAGAGATCTCTACATACGGTCCTTATTGCTTAAAGTAATTCTGTATGTGGAGGTGTGCTCTGAGTAGATGCACGGTGCTGCTAGTAGCTGGTGTCAGTTTTAAAGGTTCTGGAGTTGTATGGAGGCCTTTTCTCCGTCCTTCCTCTTAATTGGGTTGCGTTGCGGGGAGGCCCGAATGGCCTGGGATGCCTGGTCCCTTGCCTATGGGGATAGAGATGTGGCTTAGGTGGAAGGACCATAATATTTGTGAGACTCGTGCTAGAGATTGTCATGAAAAATGATGGAGACTTAAGGATGCAGTCCTGCTATACGTCATTCATACTCGTAACTCTAACTTTCCACCGCGTTGCATATTGCGTGGCTGCGACACACTAACTATTGAATTATACAGCCACCCGTACATTCTTTGTCATCCAACGTACGCAGTTGCACGAATGTGCATGGCCCAAACTCAGTATCTAATTCTGATACTTTACGTGTGTTAAAGTTCACCCTAGAACAGGGCACGAAGTTTCAGAATGGAAGTAGAGGTGTAACTCTACTCTTTCTTGAACCTCTGCGCTAGATGGAGGTGGGTGGTCAACGCCACTCCCCGGCCGCTGTACCCCCGGGAATGACCCGGTACCCATCGTATAGGAGGCTGGGTGGGACCCAGAGTCGGTCTGGACGGTTACGGAAAATCTCGCCCCCACAAGGAATCGATCCCCGGACCGTCCAGCCCGCAGCGAGTCGCTACACTGCGCTATCGCGGGCCACTGCACGTGTTTTAGTTTTGTTTATAGTACTATTACATTGTACGCACACATTACCGTCGGTATTTGTCGGCCCAGTTTGCAAAGAGCGTTTACTGTCGTGTAGATTGTGACGTCGTGTGGTCCGGTGTCTAGTTATGTTACTGACGTTTTCAAAGAACTTCCATCTTCAATGTAGTCCTCCCTGTATACGGAAGCAGTATGTTCCCCTCCCCCCCCAAACATTGGTAGGCCTATATAACTTCTAAGGAGAACGTAATGTTCTGAAATCTCGTATAATGTACTACTTTTGTGAAAAGTTAAAGGTAAAGGTAAAGGTAAAGCAATCCCTGTACAGGTTTCCAGGCTCCCTGATTTCATGAAAAGCGGCACACGAAGGTGGTAAGGTTGTCAGCCTTACGCATCGGCCGCCTTTACCCCCCAGTAACTATTCCTGGTGCTCATTTCTGGTAGAGGCTGAGTCAACTTCAGGGCCATGGTGCGGCCGGAAGGTTTGTCAATGAAAAATTTCAATGACACTATCAGAAACCTGCCACTTTCCTGCTTGTAGCGCAGTGCCTCAACCAACTGCGCCACCGCGTGCACCCTTTTGTGAAAAGGTTCAAGGGAAATGAAACACTAGATGCGGTCTACTGCCTCTTCAGAAGTTTACAGTTCGTTTTTAAGAGCTCTGAATTTCTGTGTTTATTTACCCTACTTTCCTTATTTTATGTAGCAAGATAGCTTGTGATTGATAACCGTACGCCTGTATCCATACTGACAGACGTATAAAAACTGCTATGAAAATCACACCACCAAGGTCACTCGATTATTCATATGCTAATTTCATGCCATCGCCATCACCAGTACGACGGCCATGAAGGCCTGTAAGTTGGGAGTATCAGCGCCTCTATTTAATGCAGAACCCTGAAATCAGGCGTGAGGGGCCTCATCGATTTCGAAAACTATCAGTGCCTTGTTACAACGAGTGCCTTCTGTAATGTAACAGAGGCACATGTCAGCGCGCCAAAACTTAATTTCGATTCCGTATCGACAAAGACAAGAAGTTCCACAAACATACAGATCATAAAGCAAACACTATAGTCTTGATATTAATATATTTGTTAACTGCAATTGGGTTGTCACCAGGTGGCAGTAGTGCAGTACACATTTACACACAAACAATACATAGAACAACACAAATAACAACTAATTTGGAAGAATGCGGGCCGTGCCCCGTCTGTGCGAGTTTTACCCCGGCTTTACAACTGTGGAAAAAGCACGGAAAAACCTCAGTCAGGGTGAGAAAAACCTCAGTCAGGGTACAGTATACATATTACCAAAACACCCACACATTGAAAAACCTACACACACACACACACGGGCGCGCGCGTCCACACATTACAAAACCCACACACACCCACACATTACAAAACAATATAAAACCACCACACTACAAATTAAAACAAATACAGTATAAGAAAAGTAATGAAAGTCACAATATAATCAATACCCTCAGTATAAGGTCACCCTAATGTACGTACATAGCACCTTTATCCACAAGAACTTCGCCGTTACTCTCTTCACTTCAAAACAATATCACTTCACATATATCACGCCACTTCACTCTCCATCACTACACTTCACATCACTTCACTTACTTACACTCAACCCCACCTGAATTCCCTTGCCTGTAACCACATTCTTAACCCTATTTCTAAATGTGTTTAGTTTCCAGGGGCAAGACGCTAGTAAGCTTGCAGGTAATTGGTTAATGGACCTATTTACGAAGGAAAATTTACCAACATCTGTTCTTTGTTTCCTAGTCCTAATTTTCTGATTACGATTGCCCCTTTTCAGATAGCATGATTTTAGAAGTCTATTCCCTATCGCTTTCCGAGCCTGTCCCACGGTGTGTGCCTTGAAAAGGGCGCATATTCGGGCTATCAACCTTCGCTGTGTCAAAGTTTCCCAACCAGACTCATTCACATTATTTGAAAATTTAGCCGCTCTCATTTACACCAGATTTAAAGCGCTTACCCACCCGATCTTCTCTATATTGGTCCCAACACACCGCTCCATACTCAAGTATCGGCTCACTAGTGCCGTATAAGCTAAACGTTTCGTATTATTATTTCCCTTTTTGAGTATATGCGTTATGAAATGAAGTTCCTTCCATGCTTTCCGCAGGGTGTAATTCACTTGATCTGCCCAGTTTAGATCGTGGCGTATAAGTATTCTTGAGTATTTAAAGCTACTTGCCTGCGGGATTAATTGTTCCCCAAAATAATACCTTATTCGTTCCTTTAACCTAGCTTTTGTGTAGCTTATTGCTTTACTTTTGTCTGGATTTATCCTCAGTTCATTTTCTACCGCCCATTCCCCTATTCCGTTTACATCCGTCTGTAACTTATCAATGTCACTAATATCCGTTATTTTCCCATATATTATACAGTCATCTGCGAACAGCCGTATATAGACTCAAACATCCGTATATTAGACTCAAACGGCCGTATATTAGACTCAAACGGCCGTATATTGGACTAAAACAGAAGTATAGTAGACTCTTGGTACTAATTAGGAATAAGGAAACTGTAGAAACTTTTTGTAAGTTTGTGTGATAAATTTATCTGTGCTATTGGAAGTTAAAAAGGCTGCAGAGAAACTGATTATTAAATTGTATTTGTTGGGTGGAAGATGCGGTACAGTCGTCCCAACTTCTTCCTAGGAAGTCTAGTTCGAATGCGTGTGATTAAAAAAGTAATACTTTGTCGCCGATATTTAGCGCGATGTGGGGGGGGGGGGGGGGGAATTGCACTTACAGTTGATGGCATTGATAAGACGTCACGTGTTTTCCGACCCTCTTTTAATCTCGCAGCGTCATTTTACAAGCGTTAACTCATTACGACAGCCGATATGCAGAAGGCAGTCACATGCGGATACAGCGATCCCTGGCCTTGCGTGGGCGCCAACCGCACATTATCACAAGTTCCGTATGTAGCTTATAGAACAAACACGTACGTCACATTCAATTACGATTTGTTTGAAAGAGAGGGAAATTATTGAGGGAGGGAAGGGGAGGTGGGAGCTGTTCGAGAGTGACCTTTTGCGAGGTCAGCCCCTGTAAGGAAGGACAAACAGGGCACTTGTAAATATGGCCTTCCCGACAGTTGACCTTGGCTGCAGACTGTATGGCAAGGTCACTGTGGGAAAGAGACGGAGACACCAAGGAAATGATAGGTAATGAATAACAGGCGATTTCTTCAACAGCACGACAAGCCACAGATGTGTGGATAAGCAGTTACGTAACACGTGAATGTGTAACGCTGTGTTAAGTGCTGGTTTCAGCGAGTTGCTCAACTGTACACGGTGTTTCAGTGTGGTGGAATCTTATAATGATGTCTGGTTAGCTTATTATCCGAAATGTCCAAGGTTCGACCCCAGCCGTCTCCTCTAACACTAATAACAAGTCCGTCAATACTATGGCAAGAAGTCATCCGAAGAAAAGAGCGGAGCCTAATCCCAAAACGCCTCTACGTCATGCCCGTACGTATATCAAAGGACATTTCAGTATTTTATACATGGACTGAATTCAAGGAGGAATAATTTCGAATTTATTACAACCAAAAGCCTTGGGCCAGGATAGCGACTTGCTACGGGCTGGACGGTCCGGGGATCGAATCCCGGTGGGGGGAGAGATTTTCCGCACCCGTGCAGCCCGGTCCTGGGGCCCATCAAGCTTCGTGTACAATGGGTATAGGCTCTCTCTCCCGGGGTGTAAAGCGGCCATGGTCTGGCGTTGACCACCCACCTCCGTCTAGCGCCGAGGTTAAAGAAAGTATTGCTATATACCTCTACTCCGCCTCTGCGCCTTCATGGCCTGTTCTAGGACGAACTTTACTCCTATACTTTTACGAGCCTTGACAATCCTGCGTCTGGGCGTGTGAAATACGCGACTTCAAATCGTCCGGAATATTTCAGCAGCAACAGGGTGCCTTCCATCCTCAAGTGCACGATCTAATGCCGTTCGCGTCCAGTATTCTGGCCAAGGTTCTCTTTTCGGCGCGTTCGCATACCTTCGAAACTGGGATTAAAAACTACCTCTTTTGACGTTCATGTGACCGTGCAACATGATAAATTTGTATATTAAAACCAACTAGATGCACCAATTTCTCAAATTTATTCTTGGAATGAAACTCTACATGTTTCGGACAGCTACTCTGTCCATCATCAGGAGTATTTCATTGTACACACAGTAATGATATATGTCATACAGGTTTGCCGACAGCTTGCGAGCAGGACCAGAATGGAACTTACAGCCTCTAACAGAAATGAGTACCAGGGGCATTTCCTGCGGGTAAAGGCGGCCGGTGGGTAAGGCTGACAACCTCACCACCATCCTGTGCCGTTGTCATGAAATCTGGGAACGTTGTATGCTTTCTTCTGGGTATTTCCCCGGCGTCTGAATTTTATATGCCGACGTTTCGGAACACTCTGTTCCATCTTCATAGGCAGGTAGGTATGAAGATGGAAGTGTTCCGAAACGTCGGCATATAAAATTAAGACGCCGGGGAATTACCCAGAAGAAAGCATACAACATTCAGAACACGGCGAAAGTTTGAAATCAAGAAATCTGGGAACCTTAACATCCTGGAACCCTCTGGGCCACTCCAAGCCTGTAACGGGACTGCTTTACCTTTCTTACCTTTACCTTAAGTATAATAAAGTAGCTAGTGATAGTTCTTCACTATTTTACCAGAAACAGTTTTGTAGCACATCTTAATAAATGATCTTTGTCTTGTTTCCATCACGCACAGCTAGCGACACTGTCTTGCGATTCTGTTCGCGCTTGCTCATTAACTTTATTTTCAGTTGTTTCTGTTCCCTGGCCTTCACGGTTTTAGCGGTGAAGGTGGAGGCATCCGAATACACAATTTAGAACAAGCAGACGCACACAGTTGGCAAACAAACACAAGGTCATAATCCAGTAATATTCCGTCCTTTACTAAAAGGCACGCGCTTCAGTAATTATGTAACTTTCTCACTAACTTTACTTTACTGTGGGCCGAGTAGCATAGTAGATATAGCGACTGACTACAGGCTGGACGGTCCGGGAATCGAATCCCGGTGGGGGTGAGATTTTCCGCACCTGTCCAGACCGGTCCTGGGGCCCATCCAGCCTCCTGTACAATGGGTACCGGGTCTTTCCCGGGGGTAAAGAGCGGCCGAGGCGTGACGCTAACCCCTCACCCCCTTCTAGTGCCGTGGTCAAGAAAGAGTAGAGCTATACCCCTACTCCCCCTATGGGCCGTGCGGCCTATACAGAGCCTCAGTGCCTGTACAAAAGTCCACTTTACTACTAAACTTTACTGCCATCCATCTGATTCCCTGATAGGTGGTGGATTCTGCGCAGATATTATTTCCTTCGAAAGCTTTATATGTCAGCAATTGTAAATGACCATTCTTGGCTAGTTCCGAAGTCTTGATAGTGCGTGAATCATCATATGCTTGCCACTATATATTATGATACCACAGTAACGAAGCCCAGGAATGTCTTCTACGTTAAATTTAATGGGCTACTTTGATTAATAAGCAGTGCAGGCTAATTTGTATATGAATTTAATGTAAATTACATCAAATATGGATGTAAAAATACAGGGTTATTCAAAATGACTGTCGGGGTTTTAACAACTTGTCATACACACTACACTTGAGATAGGAGTATATGTATTTTTTATTTAATACAACAACACTCCAAGTTTTTGTTACATACCTTACAGGTGCTCTATTTGTGCACCCTTTGTAATTCTACAAATATCAACACGATAATCGAGTTCGTTCCGCATGTCAGCGGTGATGGTTCAGTGGCGGTTCTGATTCGTACCTTCAGTTCCGGGATACACAGGCACCCTGTCTCTTGAAACTCTGCATACCACCTTCGAATGGAATTGTCAGATGGTAGTTGTTTCCCGAATTTGGTGCGGAATTGCCGCTGGACAATTGTACCCCGACAGTCATTTTGAATAACCCTGTATATCCTTCGTTCTTCGAAATCGATAATCTTAGAAGTCTTCAGGAGAAGACACACACACACACACACACACACACACACACACACACACACACACACACACACTGTACCATAAGCAAATCTCTTCTTAGGAAATTCTAGGTCTTACGAAGCTGAGTGACGACACCTGTATTCTGGAGTCTTTATCTTTAGCACCTCTTTTCTCCTGTCACCCGCTCTTTCACCTCTTTTCCTCAGCTCCTATCAGCGCTCACTAGACATCGTAAATCTTAATCCCACTTGAAGGCTGTCGCCTCAATTCGGCCGGTCAACAGCCCTTCCAGTGCCAGAATAATCTAGTGTAATCTTTGACAGACATATCAAAAGAACAATTCCTGAAGAAAATATCGAAGTCAGAGTTTTCGTAATATTTATCGCAGGCTACACCCTATTCAGAAATGACCGATTAAGCACTAACATTAGTCTTATGTTTATTGGACCGTGCATCATTGTAATAGTTGAAGAATAAAAGACCAACTTGATGTCACTTGCTATTTTATTTCACTTCTTATGTACTCAACATGTTTCGGACATTAATATTTCCATCATTAGGAGCTTGCGACTGTGCTGTTGAATTACTACATCCGTCGTTTTGTTCCCGGTTCGTTGTGTGTTGGAGATTTGGTGCGGCTGGGTTTGAATAGTGAGCCTGCAGCACGGACACTACTCAAATCCAACCGCACCAAATCTCCAACACACAACGAACCGGGAACAAAACGACGGATGTGGTAATTCAACAGCACAGTCGCAAGCTCCTGATGATGGCTATATTAATGCCCGAAACATGTTGAGCACATAAGAAGTGAAATAAAAAAGCGAGTGACATCAAGTTGGTCTTTTATTATTCTTCAACCACTAACATTAAATCAATCGTCCACAATACACTCGTTATTTATACAATGACTTATTTCTGGCCCGCCTAGGAATTTAGGCAGAAACTCGTCTTTCGAAACTGTAGCACCTGCAAAACAAAATTACTCACACGAATTCCAACATTCCAAGACTCATGCCCAACCGTTATTCATGCAAGATTTAATCATAAAATTACGCAGGCAGCAAGGAGAAATCGTACACAACTACGATACAAAATTTTTTGCAATTCAGGACAAGGCGAAGTCCAAAGCAGAAAATAAGAATGGTCTCTTTTATCGTCAACCTCAGCAATCCAACTGTCACGGGTTGACTCGGCGAATTCAAGCCCTCTTTGCGATAAAGGAACAACGCTTGAAAAGACGTTAGAGGAGATACTCAGTGCAGGGGGCTAACGTTCCGTAGCGGTCAAGTGACATTCTGTACAGGAGGCTTAAATATGGGGGCCGTCAAAAGATGTTCTACATACGAGGCACAAGTCTAGTGGAAACTTACGTACATGCAAGTGACTACGCTATCTTTAGAGCACACGCGAAGTAAGACAATGCATGACCCGCTGTACAAAGCTTGGACGTGTATGACAGAACGCATATAGGCCAAAACTGTGTAATGTAAATGATCTGAATATTGTACATTCCTTTTAAAAGTAATTGCTGCAAAACGCGTATGAAAGACAAGGACGACAGCGTTCAGAACCATCTTCTCGTCGAAAAGGTCGACCTAAAGCTATTAAAAACGGAATAATTTGGAGTGTGATAAATCTGCTGACGAGGCTCTAGAGCAGTGTTTCTCAACCGCCGGGCCGCGGCCGGGTACCGGGCCCTGGCATCAATTATACCGGGCCGCGAGAAGTTCTCCTGGAATTTGTCATTTTAGTTTTCTAAGCAATTTTCATGAATAAATGTTGGAAATATTCTAAGGAGAAAAATATTCGTGAATGTGTCGAAAACCTCAGACCCAGATGTTGGCCTGAGGAAACTACAATATGCTACAATATTTCATTAGTCCAGTGATTGATAACTAATTTAAATGTAATTGTATATTTGTCAACATGCCACACCGTACACATAAGTGTACTAATACTCTTTATGATCATGCCATAATTAATTATTAATACTTATGTTAGTTTAATGTATGAACTTAAAAGAAGTGGAAAGGTATTTACGAGTAAATTTGTTGGGACCGGGCCCTCGTCTTATGAAAAAAGAATTTACCGGGCCGCGGTCTCACAAAGGTTGAGAAACACTGCTCTAGTGGAAAGGAAGCACCACGAATCTCAGCGCCTGGCAGTCAGCTGCTAAGTAACTTTGTCCTTTACTTGAGGGTATATTTAAAGACAGGAGAGGGTGTTCTTCTTATGAGGTGACAACCACCTCCCCCCCTCCAAACACACACAATCCGATCACAGCATCTCTGGGTTCAATCCCCAGACACTTATCCAACCAAAACTATTCCTCCAAAACGTTTAACAGGCAGAGGAAAGCTCTACCTGCCAGCAGCGACAACCCTTAATGCGAAAGCGTCAACACCTTAGTCAAGACGCTAAACCCGTCAAAACAAGGTCGCTCCAAGTTAAAATTTATAAGGCAAAATTTTTCGATCCCGGCTAGACAAACAGAAATGTTTTAATCCTTTAAATGTCGAATTAAATCCCATCTGCCATTTGCTGGCGTTATTAGGAGCTCACCCTATTCTCCACGTTAACAGGATAAGGGTTAACTGAGAAAGGGACTTCAGCTTTTTATGTTAATAGTACGGTGCATCGCTCATCCATATTAATAATTGTCCAACGAGATGCAACACAAGGCAATCTATTTATTATTCTGCAAATTCACTCTACATGTTTCGGGTGTCAACCACGCCTATCAACAGGAGTACACAAAACTGTAACTACAGCCTCCGGTACTGGTCATTTTTTGTACAGCTACCTCCCTCCAACGTGGCCAAGTAGCTTGGCCGCGTTGGAGGGAGGTAGCCGCACAAAAAAAACATGAGCGGTACCGGAGGCTGTAGTTACAGTTTTGTGTACTCCTGATGATAATTGTGGTTGACACCCGAAACATGTAGAGTGAAACTGCAGAATAATAAATAGACTGCTTTGTGTTGCATCTCGTTGGACAATTATTAATATGGATTTCAACTTGTCCTCGACCAAACTGTCCGTCCTTAATGATTCTATTATTACACTCTTGAGGAAGGTTCCAGCAGGTTCCTCCGAAACGTCGACGATTACTACGCGAGTTACGGATGGTCTAAATACTGTTAAGTATGTTCTTTTGCAGCAGACCCAAAAATGGCTTCGATTAAATCAGCCGACACATGTCTGTTCCAGTGTATGTGTCAATACAGCAATAAAAGTGGTGCCAACTGAAACTCGCACAACAGGATGAGGTAAAGGAGCACTCCTGTCACACTACAAGAGTCTCCTCCCATACGACGGTAAAGGAGCACTCCCGTCAGACTACAAGCGCCTCTCCCATACGACGGTAAAGGAGCACTCCCGTCAGACTACAAGCGCCTCCTCCCATACGACGGTAAAGGAGCACTCCCGTCAGACTACAAGCGCCTCCTCCCATACGACGGTAATCTTTAAACACGTCGTCGCGTCCGAAAGTCCTTGTTTCGCCGAATGTCGCCGTGCTTCCAAACTTCGATGGCGGTTACACAATCTTCAGGGACGAATTCTCTTCCGCTCGCACGTTGTGTTGTCATTAATTTGTTTACGGCACTGTTGTGAGGGAGGACACAAGCTAAATATGAACGATAATTTCATACCGCCTACCTGTGACCTTCTATATGCTGCAACATACCTGCAAACGATCATACGTATTCCATTGGTAAGCAGCGCGAAGACGCAGATCGCTTCTCCATTTGAATTTCATTATTACTTTCATCATCATCATCATCACAACGATCATCATCATAATCATAATCACCATCATCACTATCATCGCCATGATCAAGTGCACACATCGAATCCTATTCTACACTCTACATCATATATTTCCAGCCAAGAGATCTACATCCGAATTCATATTAATTCATTCCCAAATTAAATTAAAAAATTCCGACCTAAAATAATTAATTTTAAGCTGATTTTCAACAACAACAACAAAAATGGATGTTGCTTGCAGCCTGCATATATGCGCACCTAACAATAAAATATCATGTAAGACCATACTGACAAACAGAAGAGTAGGACCGTAAAGCTATTAGACTTGACCCAGACGCCACATTTTTAGGTCCATGTCGAAGAAAAACGAAAAAGACACCGAAATTTCCTGATATCCGTTGGTCTGAACGTCCATAGTACGTTATCGGCTTTCACCAAGCTCGGTATAGTGACTAATTAAATACTGGAGAACCACTTTTGTTTCAGTATGGATTATTTTAAAGGGCCACTCTGCAAAAGATTCAAGAAGAATTTAAATATCTGTCGAGTCTTTATACAGGTTCTGATGAAACACAGCTGTCACTTTAATTCGGTATCCTTATACCGAATTAAAGGTCCATATTACGTAAGAGCTCAAACACACCATTAGATTCTTGATTTTAAACTTTCGCCGTGTTCTGAATGTTGTATGCTTTCTTCTGGGTAATTCCCCGGGGTCTGAATTTTATATGCCGACGTTTCGGAACACTCTGTCCCATCTTCATAGGCAGGTAGGTACCTACCTGCCTATGCAGATGGAACAGACAGTGTGTTCCGAAACGTCGGCATATAAAATTCAGACGCATGGGGAATTAACCAGAAGAAAGCATACAACACATTATTAGATTTCTTCGCCACGCATGAAGACCAGTGAAACGCCTTCAGTAAAGCCTGACCATTAGACACCCATGAAAATGCATAAATTATACTTTACACAAATGTAAAATAAAGCCATCCCTATATGCGCCATGAAGGCATGTGGGGAAGTGGTTTTAGCTCTACACATTCTTAAGCTTGGCACTAGAGGCGAGCGGTCAGCTTCACGTCCCCGTCGCTTTGTGTCCGGAAAAAGAGTCTGCGATAGCCATTATCCAGTGGGCTGAATGGGCCCCACGGCCCAACCGGACGCTTTTAGAGGAGAGAATTTCTTACTTCTTGCAGGAATCGGACGATTCATTTGATGTCAGGCACCTAGCCTAATCATTATACTCGAACTCGGCAATGTAAGTATCGCCGATTTCGAGAGACTAACACTGCCATCGCTCTGCGCGCAATGAATTTAGGCTACCCGAAGAGTTGAGGGTCATAGGGAGAGGAAACTTAATGCTTGTCTTGTAATGTCTAGGGTTCATTTGCATTGTTTGTTGTGTCCTCATTGACAAGTACAACGTACAGATTGAGAGCATCTTTAGGGTCTGGGAGACTACACACACACACACACACAGACACAGTATTATCGAAGTAAAAAATTCAAATGATTATATCGCCCCCATTTTGTAAACAGTGGACATGCCA
>Ga0136643_10012527_pt1 | contig 12641 bp, 14 predicted proteins | sample TergutLab28metaG_FD_96883 | JGI IMG/M metagenome (GOLD analysis project Ga0136643, IMG submission 96883) | Labiotermes labralis P1 segment gut microbial communities from Petit-Saut dam, French Guiana - Lab288 P1 (version 3) (version 3) | ecosystem: Host-associated > Arthropoda: Insects >...
ATGGTTTCGTAGCGCACAACTTCCTCACGTCCAAAGGCACTTTTCCAAACCAAGCCTTGCTCTTTAAAAATGTAGCCCGCACGGGCACTTTCAAGGAGGATATACCCCAAAATTAGCACGGCAGGCACAGCCACCAAAAGACCGTGAACCCAGCTTGCATTGACGAAAAAGAAAATAGCGAAGCCGACATTGACTACCCATGGGATGATAAGCATGGATTGGAAAGGGGTTGTTTTAAATTTCATTTTGGGCATCCTCCTTTTGGGGGTATAGGTGGGAACAATGTTTGTAAAGCTCTGCCAAAAAGCCGTCTACGTCCTTTACCAAAATTGCCGTGGGGGCTTTTTCGCCCATGTCAAGCTCCACATCGCTCATTTTATATTGTGAAACATTTATGCTTCGTATGTCGCTGTATGCAATATTTTGGCGCATGATGCCCGTTTTTACAGTCATTTTTTCCTCGCCGAAGTAATAACCGCCTGCTATCATCTCCAGTATAAAATTTACGAGGGCGAGAGCAAAAAAGCCTAGCGTTACAATGGTAAACCACGAGAAATTGCCTTGGATGACATTTGAAATGGTTGTTGCGCCAACAAAAACGGTCAGCACTGCCAAAAACACAATAATCCACACTTGTGTCCTGCTTTTAAAAAACATTGCAAACCCTCCTACAACCTTGCTTTAAAGTCTTGGTATCCAAATTGTTTTACCAGCTCAATTTTGCCGTCAATTTTTCGCACGGCAATGTCGGGCAGTTTTATGCCGTTGAATGTGTTGGTTTTTACCATGGAATATATTGCCATATCTGTGAAAATTAAGCGGTCGCCTATGTTTAGCGGTTTTTCAAAGCTATAATCGCCTATAATATCCCCCGCAAGGCAGCTTGGGCCGCCGAGGCGGTATGTGTGCGGTTTTTCGCCCGCCTTCCCGCTGTCGGTAATATACGGGCGGTAGGGCATTTCAAGCACATCGGGCATGTGGCACGCCGCTGATGTGTCAAGGATGGCAATATCCATTTCGTTGCGGAGTATATCCACCACTTCCGCCACCAAAAAGCCCGTGTCAATGGCAATAGCTTCGCCGGGTTCTAAATAAATTTCCACGTTATATTGGCTTTTGATGTCCTTGATTAGGTTTATCAATAGCTCAATATTATAGCCCTTTTTGGTGATGTGATGCCCACCACCGAAGTTTAGCCATTTCATACGGGGGATAAACCTACCAAAAGCGGCTTCAAAGGCTTCCCATGTGACAAGTAAGTCCTCTGCGTCTTGCTGGCAAAGGGTGTGGAAATGTAGTCCGTCAATGCCGTCTAGTAAGTCATCCCGAAATTCTGCTAGGGTTACCCCAAGGCGGCTATTTGGGGCGCAGGGGTTGTAAATTGTGCCTTCTTGGGTCGAAAATTCGGGGTTTACACGTATTCCGCAAGATTTGCCCGACATTTGACCACGAAAACGCTGCCATTGTGAAAAGGAATTGAACACGAAGTGGTCGCAGATTTCCAGTAGTTGCGGCATTTCTTTTTGAGTAAAGGCGGGGGAAAACACGTGGTTTTCTCCTTTAAAATGCTCGTGGGCAAGCAAAGCCTCGTGCAGCCCCGAAGCACACGTGCCGTCCAAATATCGAGATATTAGCGGATAAAAATGATACATAGAAAACGCCTTTTGGGCAAGCAAAATTTTGCAGTCCGCCCGCCGCTTAACATCCGCTAAAATTTCTAAATTGTGAGTCAGCAAGGCTTCGTCCACTATAAAATACGGTGTTTGCAGCTTCGCATCATTATATAATGTTGACATTATTCCAACAACCCCTCTATTACACCCCTAACAAAGCCGCCAACAACCTTGCCTGCGACACTGCCGCCTTTTTGCTTGCCCTCTTCCAAATAAACAATTTCAAAATCGTCAGCCAGTCTATGCTCTGTGGAGGTGTAGCCGTCGCCGTAAAAAGTGATGGTTGACTGCGAAAGCTCAAAACGCACGTTTTCGCTTTGCGTTGTGCCATCTTCTTCGATGGATACTTGCAAAATACTGTTGCAAGGGGCAATTTTCCACATAAAAATTTGCTCGTGATAAATATTGCCTTGCCCGCCTTCTGCTATTGCTTTGTCTACAATATGTGTGATGCCTGAATTGTCGTCATAATATTGGGTTATTATAGCTTTGCCGTTTGCAATCATATTTGCTAGGTCGGGTTGGGTTGTATGGGCTGTTTTCCAGTTGCCTATGAATGGACTTGTTTGAGTTTGCACAACAATGCTTTGGCATCGTGCGCCGCATTTATGGCAGAATTTTGCGTTGTCGTAGCATTTGTTTCCGCAGGTGTTGCAAAACATATTATCGCCTCCAAATCGGAATGCGGGCGGCAGGCCCCGCATTGCTTGTGCAATGCTCGTGTCCGCCCCTACATTTACGGCACCAATACAGGGTTGAAACATTCGTGCCATGGTAAACCCCAAGCGTTGAGGGCATCCATAAATGGGTCTGGGTCAAGCTCTTCTACATTAAACACTCCAGCACCCATCCACTTTCCTTGAACCATAAGCATAGCACCAATCATTGCGGGTACGCCTGTGGTGTACGATATGGCTTGCGAGCCGACCTCTGCATAACACTCTTGATGGTCGCAAATATTGTACAAATAGTAATTTTTCGGTTGTCCGTCTTTGATGCCTTGAAAGATATTGCCTATATTTGTTTTGCCCTTTGTGCGTGGCCCAAGGCTTGCCGGGTCTGGCAGCACAGCCTTTAAAAATTCCAGCGGTATAATTTGCTGTCCTTTAAAGTCAATAGGCTCTATGCTAGTCATGCCCACATTTTCAAGCACACGAAGATGTGTGATGTATTTCTCACCAAAGGTCATAAAAAAGCGTATACGCTGCAAGCCCTTGATGTTTTTAGCAAGGGACTCTAATTCCTCGTGATAAAGCAGATACATATCCTTATCGCCAATTTCTTTGAAATTATATTGACGCTTTATTTCAAGCGGCTCGGTTTCAATCCACTGTCCATTTTCCCAATATCTGCCTTTTGAGGTGATTTCACGGATATTGATTTCGGGGTTAAAATTGGTGGCAAAGGGGTAGCCGTGGTCGCCGCCATTTGCATCAAGGATGTCAATTTGGTGAATTTCATCAAAATGATGCTTTGCGGCATAAGCGGAGAAAACACCCGTAACCCCTGGGTCAAAGCCACAGCCCAAAAGTGCCATCAGCCCCGCTTCTTTAAAGCGGTCTTGATAAGCCCATTGCCAATGGTACTCAAATTTTGCGGTGTCTTTTGGCTCATAATTTGCCGTGTCAAGGTAATGCACCTTTGTTTCAAGGCAGGCATCCATAATGGTTAAATCTTGATACGGCAAAGCAAGATTCATAACCATAAAAGGCTTGTATTCGTTGATTAAAGCAACAAGTTCCGGCACATTATCCGCATCCACCTGTGCCGTAGTAATTTTTAGTTTGCTTTGCGGGATTTTTGCCTCCACTGCCGCTTTAAGCTCATCGCAACGGGCTTTTGTGCGGCTTGCTATCATTAGCTCTGCAAAAACCTCATTTTGCGCTAATTTGTGCGCTGCTACACCGGCCACGCCGCCAGCACCAATCATTAATATTCTAGACATTTAAATAGCCTCCTCCAATTTTATGCTATGTTCTTTTAATAATTCTAAAGACGCTTTTCTAATTTCTTTGCTTTTGCCATTCCACGCATTTCGATTTGCTTCCAGCCCGCACCCAAAAATTTTATGCGACAGCCCTTGTATAATTTTACGCTCTGCCAAAGCGTGGGGAAATGCGCTGTCATCGCTATCTGCCATATTTCTCAAAAAATAATTAAAAGTTTTCATCTTTTTGTGGTAAATTAACTCAACTAACTTTGCACGATACTCCAAATCTGTGCTTTGCATGTCGGGATACTTTTTTTGGTCAAAAAAGTGCTGCCCTTCATGTTTTAACAGGCTGACTTTAAATTCATCCGAAAAAACATTGTATTTGTGCGCAAAATAGGTACATCCTTTTTCTGTTACCCATCCGCCCGCACCTACTTTGCCAAACGACAAATAGTCAAGCCAGCCGCCTGTAATGACTTTTGCCATCCTAACGACTTCAATTTCCACCATGCCTTCTGGAAGACGCACTGCTTTAAGCCCTCTTTTTTCCTTTGCCCATAAATACAGTGTTGGGTAGGGTGCGGTTACGCCAAAGGTGTTAAAATATCCTCTTTTTTTGAAATAATCATCTATTTCAGCACAAAAAGCCTTCCAAGTTTCATCACATAAAACATCTTTATGATTTGGGAAAAGGGGTGATAGCTTGTTGGCGAGGTGAACCTTGCACTCGTCGGTGGTATTGTTATTTGCAAGTGCCCATTTGAGATAATCTTCGTATACACGCAAAAATGGGGCAATTTTTTTATCTTTTGCTTTGATGTGGTATATATTGCTTTCAAAAATAAGTTTGTGCTTTTTGCGCAACCTTGGCTTGTTGCTCAATGAAGACAAATACGCCTTAACTTGAGAATAATCGCCCAAAAGGCAAGCACTCACAAACTCCTTTTTATCGTATTTTTTCATTAGATGCCCCCCATAACCAACAATAACTCCCGCAATATTTTGCACGCAGCGGCAGTGGAAACACTCGATGGGTCATAATTTGGGGCAAGCTCCACAATATCACAGCCAACCACATTAAATTTTTGCAGGTGCAGCATGTCGTTTAAAAGCTCCATAAAGGTCATGCCCCCCGCCTCAGGCGTGCCTGTTCCTGATAGCACGCTTGGGTCAAGTACATCTAGGTCAAGGGTAAAATATACAGGCTTGTCCATGAAGTTTTCAAGGGTTTGCGCCAAATGTTGCTTCCGCCACACAAATTCTTCTTTTGTGCCGCTTCGCACGCCAACTTGAAAAATTTTTTCATCCCCTAACAAGTCGTGGCAACGGCGCATTACGGTGGCGTGGGATAACTCCTCCCCCAAATAATCCTGCCGCAAGTCGGCATGGGCGTCGTAGTGAATAATATGCAGGTCGGGGTATTTTTTTGCCATAGCACGTATTGCACCAAGGGTAACAAGATGCTCGCCGCCTATCATCATTGGAATTTTGCCCATTTCCAAAATTTCTGATGTAGCTTGCTCTACAATGTTAAGCATAGCAGACGCACTTCTTCCATACAGCTCTAAATCCCCTGCATCGTAAACTTTTGCATCTTCTTCCAAGTCTTTGTCCAAATATGGGCTGTATGTTTCCAGTCCGTATGATTCCGCACGCATTGCCGCAGGCGCAAAGCGTGAACCCGGGCGGTTTGACGTTGTGCCGTCGTATCCTGCGCCAAAAATAACGATTTGTGCCTCATTGTAATTTGCATTGCATCCTAAAAATGTTTGTATATTACCCGTCTTGTTCAGCATCACTTTTTTTCCTCCTAAAATGCTCACCAACTCCGCTTGCTACTGCAATAGCAACAAAAACCAAGCTCTGCCCTAAAAGACCTCCCAAATAATTTGGTGTAAAATCATAAAACAAAATGCCCTGAAACCACATAAAGCCCATTAAAACTGACATCATAACTACATATGAAATTATGTAGTACAACCATGTTGCAACCTTTAACTTTTTAGACATAACAACAGCAATAACGCACACAAAAATCGTTACGATGTTGTTAAACACCTCTTGATGTGATATGTCAAGATTTCCCCTTAAAAACGCAATTATTAATCCTATAATGGTGAAAATAGTAAAAAGTTTGCTGCTGAGGGATAATGCTTCTTTAAGGGTTGAAAGAGTTTCATTTTTCCGCATAGTATCTCCTGAACTCTGCAATACACGCTATTCTAATCCGTGTCTGTGTCTTATTGATTGAATAATAAGAACTTCTAAATCATTTAAAGGTAAAATTGGTGTAAGAATTTCATCAGGCATACCAAAAATAGTTGGGTTTTGATTCCAGTAAGGATATTGGTGGTGTGCGTACCAGCTCTCTATATCATTCCAATTAGGTGCGGCAATAAGTTCTTTTTCCGCACCACCATTAGTGAATGTCAAGAGATAATAACCAAAAGCACCGCCATACTCTATATTATAGTGAACGATAACCCTTCTTTCGCTGTCTGCAAAAAATGACGGCGACCTGTTAAGGTGGATTACTGGCACATACTCCCCCTCCACAAAGCGATACACCCTAGGCGAAGCAGGGCCGCCAAAGCCAAGACCAGCGATATAAACAAGAATTGTCGGTATTCCATCACCATCAAAGTCATAAAGTGAAAAACCAAGAGGCACAGTCGAGTGCTCAAAATACGACGGGGGCTCTATTTGCTCCCCATAGCGGTTAAACCACGCGCCATACAACATTTCGTACGAAGCCAATGCCCCAGAATCCCTGCTAAAGCCAAAGTCAAAAATGGTGTGCAATGGGTACAAAAAGTCCTCTATCGCCTGCGTTACATCGGCATTCCAAAGATTATTTGACGCATGGTTGTAATCAGATGCGTTAGAGCTATTGTCAGCAATGACGCTACCTTCCGTTGTGCAACCGACAGAGAGCATAATCGCACCTAAAATTAAAATTATAAATAGTTTTTTATTCAACGCCTTTTTTCTTCCTCTCTCTAAAATGCTGTATCCACGCAAGTCCCACCATGATAGCAAAAATTAACGAGCTCGTTCCCCAACTGAGCAAATAATCAGCACCAGTGCGTGGCTCAAAAACTTGCCCAAGTATCCAAGTGATGCCCAAAACAAAGCCCACGAGAAAAGTATAAATCAAAATATATTTGACCCATAACTTGATTTTGAGATGGTTAAAAATAAACAGTGCAATTATGCAGATTATTATGGTTGACAAATTGCGCAGAATTGTCTCGTGGGAAATATCGATGTTTCCACGTATAAAAGACAGTGTGATGTCAAAAATTGTTACAGCTGTAAAAACTTGGCTGCTCATCACAAAAGCACCCTTGAGGAATTTAAACCAATAAGATTTCCCCATGGCTATGCTTCATCCAGCATTTTCAACACATGGTTCGGCAAAGCAAAAGAGCCAAGATGCAGGGTGGTATTGTAATACATGGTGTTTAGCGAAAGTGCTTTCCACTGCTCTCTTTGCATATCACGGGTTGGATGCAAGGTTTTTGAACCAAAGCCAAAAAGCCAATGCCCTCCAGGGTATGTTGGAACATGGGCTTGATACGCCCTTGCTATTGGGAAGCTGCCTTTTATGCGGCTAAACGCCCTTTGCATGGATGCAATATCTTGGGCGTAAAACGCACCGCCAAGCTGGTTAACCATTATGCCGCGCTCTGTGAGGGCATTGTAGCAGTTGCCATAAAATTCTTTGGTAAAAAGCCCTTCGCCCGGCCCTATTGGGTCTGTAGAGTCCACCACTATAAGGTCATAAGCATTTGTGTGTTTGCGTACAAAGCGTAGCCCGTCTTCATAGTAAAGGTTAAGCCTTGGGTCGTCCAAACGGCTTGCAGTAAATGGTAGATGCTCACGAGCAGCATCAACTACCATTTTGTCAATTTCCACCATATCCATGCGCTTTATGCCGTCGTACCTTGCAAGCTCCCTCACCATGCCACCGTCGCCCGCACCAATTATTAATACATTTTCAATATTAGGATTGACCGCCATTGGAACATGGGCAAGCATGTCGTGATACACAAATTCATCTTGCTCAGTAAGCATTGTAAAGCCGTCCATTATCAAAATGCGCCCGAATTCCGTAGTTTCGTAAATGTCAATGCGCTGAAAGTCACTTTGACCGTGAAAAAGCTGTTTTTCTAGCTTAATATCCAGCTTTACTGCTGGTGTGTGAATTTCTGAAAACCACAATTCCATTGTAACCCCTCCTCAATATTACTGTTGGCTATTCCATTTTTCGTTAAACTCGCTGGCAGTAATTCCGTAATGAATTTCGTTCCAGTATTTGCCTTTATGATAGATGTTTTCTCTTCTAGTGCCTTCGTACTTGCAGCCGAGTTTTTTCATCATTGTTTCAGAGGCGATATTGCCTTCGACAACAAAAGTATTGTATTTGTGCAAGCGTCTTTCGTTAAAAGCGTAATTTAAAATAATTTTCATTGTAAAAAAGCCGTAGCCTTTTCCTCTGGAATTTCGGTCTACCACAATACCGATGCCAAAAGTTCCGTTTCTTTCATCAATAGAATTTAGATACGCACCACCGACTTTTTTGCCATCAAGAGTTTCGGTTGTGAATGCGAAGTTTCTGCTTTTTTCTGTATTTTCAATAAAATTGCACCAATGCTCTTTAGCATTTTCTTCATTTCCAGGCAGTTCTATTTCGTTGTCTAGAAAAAAGCGTGCATCGCTGTCAAAATAATTATAGTAAAACATATCCCAATCATCCGCTGTTGCGCGCCTTAATCTTACCTTTTCGTTTTGCCAAAAATAATTTGAATAATCAATTTCCATACAAAATTCCTTTCATGCCAATTTCACTTTTAGAACCAGCGGTCAATAAGCTATCGCATGGCTTCCAAGTCCGCACAATCCATTATTGACTGCTGGTTCTAAATTATTTCAAACGTAAACACAACGGGGCTCTCAATATTTTCACTTAAAGGTGATATATCTACCGATTTAATCCTGAGCTTTATCCCCAACGCCTTTTCAAGTTCGTACAATCTCCCGCCTGCACACCTTTCAAAATATAATTCTACATTAGGCGGCGGAGTAATATACTTTCCTTCCCTAGCGCGCTTAAAATATCCATGTGTGCATTTGAAAGATAGGGTTAGTGTGTTGTCGTCATTTAACACAGGCTTCCACCTGCCAAAAATTTTAGCAAAAAGCGTCATTCTCTCGTCAAGGTCTAGGTGGGCGTTATGGATTGCAAAGACTTTGCGCTCTTTGTCAGCACCAGCACCATTGCATCCGCCCTGTGTTTCATATAGCTTAAACCGCTGCTCTTTGGTAAGGTGTTCGTACATCGCTTTGCAAAATTCGTCATCCCATTCGGGGCGGAAACTTGTAAATCCTACAAGATTAGGTCCAAATTGTTCTTGATATTTTTGCACAATGCCTTCAAATACGGGCAATACATCTTCGGGTATCCCGTTTTTCTTTTTTTGCATTGCTCTTAACATGCTTACCATTGAGCCAGCCTCCACGTGAATTTTTTCTATTTAACCACCAATATTTTTTCTACATCTGGGTCTTGCGTGCCGCTTAAACTGCATCCTTTTTCTTTGGCATATTTAATATAGTCCAAAGCCTCGGCAGTAATAAGCTCCCCAGGGGCAAGAACGGGTATGCCGGGGGGATAACACAGCACAAGCTCACCGCTTATACGCCCTTTGCTTACGGCAATGTCGATAAGTTCTTTTTCGCCGTAGAATGCTGCTTGCGGGGTTAGCACCAATTTAGGATGGGTGTATTCGTAATTTAACATCCCTTTTGGGTCTTTGCGGTGGTTGCGCACCACCTCAGAAAGAGCAGAGCAAAGCCGCTCTATATCCTTTTTGCTGTCCCCAACGCTGATATAGGCTAGGATATTGCCAATGTCCCCAAATTCAATTTGAATGTCGTAATCGTCCCGCAGAATGTCGTAAACTTCAATGCCCGCCAAGCCTGTTTTAAGCGTGTTTATTGACAGTTTTGTTGCGTCAAAATCGTAAATGCTGCTGCCATTTATAATTTCTTTGCCAAAGGCGTAAAAGCCGTCTATATGGTTCATTTCATCACGGGCATAGCTGGCGTAATCCATCACTTGCTTAAAAATTTTTTTGCCGTTTAGCGCAAGGTTTCTGCGGCTTATATCAAGGCTAACCATTAGCAGATACGACGCTGATGTGGTTTGGGTAAGGTTAATTATTTGGCGCATATATCCTTCATCCACACTTTCACCAATTAGCAAAAGGGAACTTTGTGTAAGTGAGCCGCCGGATTTATGCATAGAAACCGCTGCCATATCCGCCCCTGCCGCCATTGCAGACATAGGCAAACCATCCCCAAAATAAAAATGCGTGCCGTGGGCTTCGTCCACCAAAACCAACATGCCGTGGGCGTGGGCAAGCTCCACCACCCCTTTAAGGTTGGAGCAAATGCCGTAATATGTGGGGTTGTTTAACAAAATCGCCTTTGCGTCTGTATTTTGCTCTATTGCCGTCTTAATGTCGCCAAAGTCCATTCCAAGTGATATTCCAAGCTCTTTGTGGGTGTCGGGGTAAATATATTGCGGCACAGCACCCGAAAGTATTAGAGCAGTCGGCACGGACTTGTGCACATTGCGGGGCAAAAGGATTTTGTCGCCTGCCTTGCACGCCGCAAGTATCATCGCTTGCACGGAAGATGTCGTGCCGCCAACCATGAAAAAAGCTGAGCTTGCACCAAAAGCCGCCGCCGCAAGCTCTTCTGCTTCTTTTATAACAGAAACAGGGTTGCCGAGCAAATCCAGAGGCTTCATACTGTTTACATCCATTGCAAGGGCTTTTTCGCCTAAAAAAGCCGCCAAGTCTGGGTTGCCCCGACCCCGTTTGTGACCGGGAACATCAAAAGGCACCACACGACGGCGGCCTAGCTCTTGTAAGGCTTGCATAAGTGGTGCCTTTGTTTGGTCAAAAAAGTCAACGGTCAAATACATTCACCCCGCTAAAAATCTCAATCATTTCTTGTCGTAGGCTGTTTGTTATATCAAGCCGCTTTTTGGGCTCTATTTCATATGCATCAGTTTTAAATAAATAGTCTTGCAGGTCTACATTTTTAACCATCATTTTTGTGTGAAACAAATTGTGCTGGTACACGTTCATGTCAACAGCATCGTAAATATCAAGAGTTTTTGTGTCAATATAATCTTGTATGCTGGTCAAATTATCGTCCAAAAACACCTTTTTGCCCGACATGTCGCGGGTAAAGCCCCGCACGCGGTAGTCCATGGTAATAATATCGCTGTCAAAGCTGCTTATAAGGTAGTCAAGTGTGGACAGCGGCGTTATTTTGCCGCATGTTGACACATCAATATCCACCCTAAATGTAGCGATTTTTGTTTCTGGGTGAAATTCGGGGTAGGTGTGTACGGTGATGTGGCTTTTGTCAAGATGCGCCACAACTGCCTCTGGCGTTGGGTTTGCCCTAATGGCCTCTTCGGCAACCAAAATAGTAACCGACGCCCCCTGCGGGTCGTAGTCTTGTTTGGCAATATTAAGGACATGCGCACCTATCATATCCGTTACATGCAACAAAATATTTGTGAGGCGTTCGGAGTTATATTCTTCATCAATATATGCGATATAGTCCTTTTTTTCACGTTCGTTGCCAACATAGCAAATATCGTAGATATTAAAGCTCAACGACTTGGTAAGGTTGTTAAACCCGTACAATTTCAGTTTATCAGCCAATGCCATTTGCCCCACCTCACAAAAGTAGTTAAAAGAAACCCCAAGCTAGTTACTTCCAGCTTGAGGCCTTTCGTGCAGTCATTATACGACAGAGTCAAAGTTTTGTCAAGACTTTTTTGCAAAGCAAGTTTAGAAAACATCGCCTATGTAGGGGCGGTACTCCATGTATTAAATTTGAATTAGCATTAGGTACAAAACAGTGCTTGTTTGACCGCAAACACTGTTTGTTTTTGTTTTTGCGGCATTTAAATAAAATTTTTCATTCATATTTTTTAGCTTTTTGCCGAAATATATTTTGTGGGGTATTTGGACGGATGACGGAGGTACAAAGATGACTAATGCCGGTATGAATGGAATTAATGTGAATAGATTAGGGGTCGCCCCTCGCAATGTTGGCAATAATGCAGGGCGTGGCGGGCTTAATTTTGGTGCTGTCGGCGATATTTTTTCTGCTGTTATAACACAAAAAAATGCTAATGGGACTACATTTGAGCTTGCAGACGGACGCAGTTTTTCCACAAAAGGCGATGTATTGGGCAATATGGGCGATACTGTTTTTTTTGAAGTTGTAAACAATGACGGGAATACTGCGTTAAAGCAGGTTTTTCCTAATATAGATGGACAAAACTTTCTCGGAAAACACATGTCTTTGCAAAATTTGCAAGATTTGATGATACAAAAAGACTACGCAAAACCGACCAGCAGCTTTTTGGATGTAGAAGCCATCACCCAAGAGAAATTGGACGAACGCCAAAGGGTAAATGATGCTGCAAACCGCATGAAGCGTGGCATTGGACGTATTGCCGCAAATGCCCATTCTGCGGCGGCGGCACAGCTTGCTGCCGAAGGTATTAGTATCGAAAAAATGCCTGTTGATACATTGGGTGGGGTTGTGTCCCAACTAGAAGGGGCTCAGGCAAACAATGAGGCACGTGTTTATGAAGAGTTGACGCAAAAGCTGGCGAATGTAAGCGGGCTTAATGACGGACAAATTACGCAGGCTTTGGGCAATGAAGCAGAGCTTACTTTGGATAATTTGTATGTTTACAAACATAGCGGAGCAAAAACGGGCGGTGAATCTATTTCACAAAATGAATGGCAGCAGTTGCAAGCCGATATTGCACGTTTTTTAAACGAAAATGACTTGGACAACAGCCCCGAAAATTTGGCACGTGTCCGCTTATTGCTTGACAATCAAGTGCCTCTTAATATTGAAAATTTTGATAAGCTAATGTTTTTGCAAGATATTGACGGCAATGTAGACGCAAAGGCAATTTTACCGTATGC
>Ga0136643_10012528_pt1 | contig 12639 bp, 12 predicted proteins | sample TergutLab28metaG_FD_96883 | JGI IMG/M metagenome (GOLD analysis project Ga0136643, IMG submission 96883) | Labiotermes labralis P1 segment gut microbial communities from Petit-Saut dam, French Guiana - Lab288 P1 (version 3) (version 3) | ecosystem: Host-associated > Arthropoda: Insects >...
CAACATGTTTCGGGCACCATTATGCCCATCATCAGGAGCTCACAACGATAGCGTTGGTTACCACATACGCTGTCTGGTTCTGGAGTTGCTGCTGGTTGGGAGTTAAGTGCAGGCAGGATGGATTAGTGTCCGGGCCGAAGGCCTTCGTTTCGGACACTCATCCATTCCTCCTGCACTTAACTTCCAACCAGCAGCAACTCGTGAACCAGACGGCCTATGTGGTAACCAACGCTATCATCATGAGCTCCTGATGATGGGCATAATGGTGCCTGAAACATGTTGAACCTAACATAAGCATAATAAAGTAATAAGTGGCATCTAGTTCGATTTTATTCTTCAGAAATTGTGACTATTCTGCTTTTTATGTTCATTATGATTCTCGGCCTAGGCACAGACCTACTTCTACAGATGTGTCACATGTACTGATGTTTAGCTGTTTCACAGTTGCTTTCCTCGTTTTAAAAGAACTGGTTTGTGATTTTATATGAACTGTGTGTATTTATTGGTGTATGACACTGTAATAATAAGTCAGAGACTATTATTGACCAGCTGAGTGACTGTCATTATTGCAAGAATTACTGCTGAAGTGAGTAAATACCTAAGTTATGTATATTTATTTATTTATTTATTTAGGTGCCTATTTATTTTATTCATGGTTCATTTAATGCACTGGCTCTCAAACATTTTTGCTCATGGCACAATGTAACTTGCCACAAGGAATGGAAGCATGTTTAAACTGGCAACACTATGGGAGAGTCAGAGGCTCACACAGAGCACAATTTCTTTTCAACAAGAGTTGCTGAATACTTACTTACTTCATACTACAAATGTGTAAGTAAAATTCGTTTTAAACAAAACTGTTCATCAGTATTTTTTTTTTTAATATGGAGTAATGTAACAACCAAAATTTCATGGTGGACCGTGGTGTCATAGCTTGCTTTGAGAACCACTGATTTAATGTCAGTACGTATGTAACATCGAAATATAGAATGATTAGTGATCAATGAATTGGAAGGAATCTGGAAGGCAGAATCATGGTCTAATTTCAGATACTTTTTCAGCCATTTTTCTAGGAGCGCTGAAGAAAATCACCCCCCCCCCGCAAAAAAAAAAGTCTTGGACAGGATAACCGAGATTTGAAACCAGTTCTTCCTGGATATGAAGTAGGAGTACTTAACATTGAGTTATGGTGATTGATGTTATGTAGTTGGCTAGGATTTCTTGGTACCCTTTAAATCGTTTTCATTAAATCATATTGGCCATTATATGGTGCACATAGTACACTTGTATTGGCCATTATATGGTGCACATAGTACACTTGTATTGGCCATTATATGGTGCACATAGTACACTTGTATTGGCCATTATATGGTGCACATAGTTCACTAGTATTGGCCATTATATGGTGCACATAGTACATTTGCATCCATGATGTTTTGCAGGAGACATCATCATCAAAGAGGGTACCATCGGTACCAAAATGTATTTTATTCAAGAAGGCATTGTCGATATTGTGATGGCCAATGGAGAGGTTGCTACAAGTCTCAGTGATGGCTCATACTTTGGTGAAATCTGTCTGCTGACGAACGCTCGGCGGGTTGCAAGTGTCCGTGCTGAAACGTACTGCAATCTCTTCTCCCTCTCAGTTGAACATTTTAACGTGGTGTTAGATCAGTATCCACTAATGCGTCGGACCATGGAGAGTGTTGCTGCTGAAAGGTAAATTTATGAGAACACTTTTAGGCCTACCCAAGGAATCTGTGTGACATTGATACGTGATGTGACAATCACAAGATTCTGGCATGAGTGAAAACTTTGAGAAAGTAAGGAATATATGTTTCCACAATTGAAAGTTATTCTACTATCTGTGCCATGGGTATGACTAGCATTACAATATATACATACCGTTTTTAGAAATATAGTATATTAATTTATGCAAAAGTTTTCACATGTTTTTACCAACCCAGTATTTGTTATCATTGTTGACCATGATATTTCAGCTGTGAAAAAGGGGCAGAGTGGTCAGATTGGTAATTATAAAACTTGTTAATCCAGAGAAACAGTAAATAAATGAATAAACAGGAATACAAATTACAGCTTGGAGTGAAGAGTGTTGAAGGCATAACTGAACATAATAGTTGTTTTTCAGTTTCATACGCAGGCTTTAGCAATATTATTGTAATGTCTATGAAAGTAACATAAGTTATGACTTTTTCATACCCTTTGTTCAGAATTATGGCAGACAGTCAAGTGAGACAACATGAATTAACACTTCATAACACAGTGGTAAATGCTTAAATTTGTACCCCATATTAAAAAAATTCTACATTCTGCCCACACAGTTTATTTGTGCATTGTGTAAATTTCTCACAATAAACAAAATTACTTCCCCAAACAACATTAACTGGTTGGTCTTTCAAAATGTAAGGCTGTAAGTGGTTACTGTGAAGCAGGAAATCAGTTTTTTTTTTTTTTGGTCTTATATGAGATGCACTGCAAGCTTCAAAGCATTAAGATTCAAGTATTCTGGGATATGTTGCCATGTAGTTGGGTGAGTTGTTCTCAGTATTTCAAAGGATCATAATGCCTTCATCTTGAGAGTCAAGAAGTACAAGAAGAATAGCCGTTATATTCTTCAGAATTTAAAAATTAATTTCAATTAAACCCTCAGTATCCTGCCTACAATAAATTAGATATAATTTTACTGCATTATTATATTGCTAAGCAGCTACATTGACAGAAATGTACAGTGTCCTGAAATTCAATCCAAAATATTAAAAATTACATTAGTATTTAAAGTTTGATGACATTGTTATATGTGACAACAAAATTATGTGACACTACTTTTTCCCACAAAATACACTTAAATGTGAGAAAATATAACATAGCTGTGTGCTGCAAAAACCTCATAATTTTTAGGAGTCACTGTGTTTAACCCTTCAGTGATGGTGGGGTTTAAATTCCATCTTCTGTCCAGGACGGAGGAGTTTTGAATTCAGTGTCCCACTAAATGCAAACATGATGCTTCATTGCACTGCAGCTGGCATTGAAGGTTTAAATGCTAACTTCCCTGTACAAGTCCTTTTCAAATCTCTAGACCCTTGAAGATAAAGACACTATATTCCTTCAAACTGTCTGTAACTACTCACCGGTCGACATAGTAAAGCATCCAGAAGACTTTAATTTGCATAAGCACTGATGTGAGAAGCTCAAATCTTGCAAGTACACGTACCCTTTGAGACCAGATGTGTAAGAAATTTTTAGGTTATACTGAAGAAGGCAGCGATGTTTTGACAGGTAAATAGGGTCCCCATTGTTAAGATATGTGAAGTGCAAGAGACACTGAGGCAGCATTTCTTTATGTATGTCAGTGAAGTCTGAATCACCACGATGTCACCAGTTCCTTGATTAGGCCAAATACTAAGTCTTGCAGCCCAAAGTCCTCATGAATATTGCCTAAATAGTTATAACTTTGTAATATCGCATGATAACGAAGTAGATCTTGGTAAAATCTGGGGCTATTTGACAAGATTCGGCAGGATATGAATGTACAAGGATCTTGCCAAATGTCATGCAAGGAATTGCGTGTCTGTCCTGGATCTTCCAAGATCCTGCTAAGACGTCTCAGTAGGATTGCTTGTTGGTATTGTTCCAGACTGAATAAAATTGGGAAGAACCCAAACCTAGTGTCCCACCGGGAAGAGGACATGGGGAGTGAGAGTAAGACTATTAACGCTGTGGTGAACGCATTGGCCGAACAGGCAGAACAGGTAAACACGTCTGAGGAATCGATGGGAAATCAGTCCAGTGACAAGAGCATCCACAAGCTGGGACGCAACCTGCATGAGCTAGGACAGGCACTGCACAGGCTCAACCTTCCACGGCCCAAGTCAGAAAACAACTTTGCATCCGAGGAGCAGCTGCCAATGAATCCCACCAGTCGGCCCATATTCCACAAGTCGGACACATTTCACAAGGACACCAGTTTCCAATGACACCATTGAATAGTGTATGTTGTTATCGTTATTGCTGCTGGCACTGCTGTCATGTTACAGTGAGAGACATCACATACTTTTGGTAAATCGATTTTGTATACAAATAATATGATATGCTGAAGTCCACGGTTTTTTAATGATACTGAATGGGTGCAAAATACATGTGGGTCAGCAGCTGTTGGGTCTTGCGTGTCCTCTGCTTGTACTGTATGACGAGCACATACGTTATTGTTGCAGTGCTCACCACATTGTTTTGTTGATAGTGCGAGTGACTGACTCTGTCCAAGAGGAAGCTAGAATTGTGCAATATTAGAATACAAAATAATATAGCTTTAAAATAGGGTGCTCAATAAATATAGGGAGCTGCGTTTTTACACCCAGTCTGCGTCACAGTATGTGTGGTGTAATAGAATATTTTATTAGTTTACACATCTAGATAATTAAATAGGCCTAAATGTAAAATAATAATAATAATAATTATATCTATAACATGAATGGCAGGACCATTATCTACATATAGTACACAGAGTCTTGTTGAGAATGTTCTATATTTGTTCATAGCTATTTTCAAACCGGTGGACTTTATTATAAGACTCAGAAGTGGCTTTTTTCATAAAGTGGTTACCTTTGAGCTCTGCAATTGTGATTAAAATGACCCAGGAACTTTTTCTTATTACAACTGTATTTTGGATATTCTCTATCTGTTTAGTTGCAACTGATACTGTTACTAGGAAATCAGACTGGCTTAACCACCTATCTTTATTTCTGTAAAGAATGATGTTTCTCATGGCAAGTTTTCAATTACATCATCATACTCATTTCTACAGTGCGATGATGTTTTACTTTTGATAGACACCTTCTCCCAGTTGGCGAGAGACAGACGGTAGACGTCATGTATCTGTCTAGAATACCAATGACATGTCCTTCTCAGTAATGTGATGTTTACGTTGGTGTAGATCAAAATGTAGTGCTGATATTTTTTACCAAAAGTGCTCATCATTGTTGTAATGTAAGCAGATGATTGGCAGAGTGTGAAGTAATCATCCAGGGTGATGACTGAAGAACAGCAACTACTCACCATAGAAGAAAACTATTAGCTGTGATTGAAATCAGTAGTGGCTGAAATCTTCCTTCTCAGAAACTGTATATTGCTCCTTCATTTCTTTGGAGATGCATCATTGCCATTATTTTTATATTTCTAGTTGAGTTGCAGCATTGTACAAGTCAAATGCAGATGTTACTGCTACTGGAATCTTGATTCTGCAAAGTCCATGCTGCTTCCCACGATAACTAGGCACTAAGGAATTGCTATAGTGTTTATATCATGGACACAAATGTGCATAAGAGCTCTTTTCATGCCACAGTTGAACACTGAATGTTAAAGTTAATTTCAGCTGAAATTGCGTTGTAGTTTTTTTGATTACAAGATGCTGAACTAGAGCTGTGACTTATACAATGAACAGTGAGGATGTGGCTTCAGAGGGAAATAGAAAATGTGATAATATAAAAAGTGATATTACTGAGAATCAAATACTTTGCAGGGTACAAGTTATACAAGAAATAGCCCAAGGTCAGCTTGTAATTATCATAGGTTCTGATTATGAAGCGCTCAACAAAAGTTAGCCAGTTCTAAGCAGTGAACACCTTTTACATAATGCGGTTCTAAGCTGTGAATACAGGTCATGTAAGTAAAGGTAAATCAGTCCTGTTACAGGCCCAGAGGGTTCCAGGAATTAAGGTTCCCAGATTTCGTGACAACGGCACAGGATGGTGGTAGGTTGTCAGCCTTACGCACCGGCCGCCTTTACCCCCATCAAATACTCCTGGTACTCATTTCTGTTAGAGGCTGAGTTGACTGGAGGGCCATAGTGCAATCAGAAGTATTTTATATCAATGAAAATTCCACTGACACCAGCTGGGATCGAACCAGCGACCTTCCGATTTATAGCACAGCACCTTAACCACTGTGCCACCGCGGTCCCACAGGTCATGTAGAGATAGATAAATTTCAATATCAGAACTGGACAGCTTGCTAAGGTGCCGGATGTTTATGCCTAAAATTTTCTGCAGTAGGACGCCTTGTTATTTGGGCATTGGGTACCAACGCTTTAGTGGAAGTGGCTGCATTTTTATTCAGGGTAGGGTCACTCTTCAGCACTGCAGATGGTGCCAGTGGGTTCCTTTAAAACGCTGATAGCTACCTCCCAAGCTATGAAATGTCTCAGCACAGAAGATTTTAATCTTGATTACTTACCACTGTGCAAACCTCACATCTCTCACCAGATATTCATCAAAGAGTTACGATTCATTTCTGTTTAAGAATCATACAGTTTGTCTCCTTTCCCCTACAGACTTATACGTATAAACCAAGACTAAAAAACTGGCAAGTAAAGTCAGTCTGCTTCGATCTGTGACAGAACAGAAATTCTATAGTTGTGAAAAAAGTGGAAGGATTAACAAGAGAAGGGTACATGTTTTGCCCATCTAAATAATGTTTCATCTTTCATAATTGTTTATTAATGAATTCACTTGACTGTGTAAATAGAACCATGATTTTGCAACTTTAAGCCTTGTGCTCATTGTACTCATATGCCAAAGGTTTGTGACAGTTACTTATTCATTATGACAATATTACATTAGATACTGCCCCACTGTGTGACATATACTCGATATGCACAAGATTTTGGAACTATTACTACTTGCAAATGCCATTTATTATCAGGTATCCCTAGACATAGAGCAATATTCATCATAATATTCTTATAAATTCTTGTAATGTTTTCATGCATTCTGTTCATGATTTAGAAACCAAATTATTTTACGTTTTAACATTCATATTTCCGGTATATTTATCCATTGCCATCTGAGAACTTCATCGATTTTGCATTTGAATTTCACTAACATTACCTTAATGCTAAAGGAAACATCACATATACTGAAATATTATCACTGTTTCTGTTATTTTTTTTCTCTCTTTTGTGTAGGTCAATAGACGAAAAGTCTCGAACCGTGACATATGCAGCAGAAATTTTGTCAGTGCTTCAATAACCAATGCCTTTCTTAATAGCAACAAGAGCAGCCCACATGAATTTACTGTGGCATCCCTGTTGCCATATTCCACACTGTGTGCTGAACAGATTGGATTTTGCAGGCGAAAGAATAATGTGAAGCCCACACACACACATTTAAGACTTTATGCAGTAAAGGTCAGAACAATGGCAGATGTGTACTGGTGACACTGCTATACTGATGTGAGTTGCTGAATGTCAGTATCTTTATTACATTCTGGTAATCATTCTTAACCTCAAAATTTGATAATTCTGATTGGTTGCTATCAGTGGTTAGGGTAAATCTGATTGTGTGTTCTTGAATTTTTAGTGCTTTTATGTGATTTTTGAGTGGGAATATTGAAATTCTTGATTTCCAGTTGAGGTTATTGGGAGATTTTATGATATTTATTTGGATTTTTTTTTTGTGGTTCTTATCTAAGGTTTAACGCAGTTTTCATGACCAGACGGTTGCACGTTTTTAAATTCTTTTTTGTGAACTTGCGGTTGTAAGCGTTATTGTTTTGTGGTAATTATTCTTATCCTCATTATGGCACCCACAATTGCTCTTGCATCAGCAGGGACTTAATAATTTTGAGGATATGGCCCAGACTGTCAAGCTGGCATTCATTTCCACCATGTGAAATCTCTTGAGACAAAATGAATATTTTTGTTCATTTAATTGTATTAATGTATGCTTATTTTCCTTCGTTGAAGTAGAACATAGTACCGAAGTCTTGCCACAACCCAACACCAACACAAAGAAATATGTGCAAAAATTTTTTGAACAACGTATGACAAACAAACAGACAGTACTAACATCAGTTTAGATTGCGGTCTTCTAGAAAGGATGCAATGTATTTTGATAAAGAGGTACTCAGATGTCTCAGAGGAACCTGTGTATCAAACAGTACGGTGTCAGTTGAAGAATAAAAGACCAGCTTGATGTTTCTTGCTATTTTATTTCACTTCTTATGTGCTCAACATGTTTTGGACATTAATATACCCATCATCAGGAGCTTGTGACTCTTCTGTTGAATTACCACATTGGTCGTATTGTTCTTGGTTTGATGTGTGTTGGAGTTTCGGTGTGGCTGGGTTGGAGTGGTATCCGTGTTACAGGCTGAAGCCAAGAACAATACGACCAATGTGGTAATTCAACAGAATAGTCGCAAACTTACTGATGATGGATATATTAATGTCCGAAACGTGTTGAGCACATAAGAAGTGAAATAAAATAGCAAGTGACATCAAGTTGGTCTTTTTTATTCTTCAGCTATCACAATGATGCACAGTCCAGTAAACATAAGATTCAGTATGGTGTCAGTCACTAAGAAAACCACACTCTTCAGATGCACTACACATAAAACTTCAAATTCCATGCACTGTTAATGCGAAAAGTTTATTTTTTAAAACTTAATCTGCATTAGTCATGTATTTTTATTACTCTGCCTTTTTCATAGCTGTTGGTCACACAAGAAAGAGAAATGTTTTGTTCCTTTATTGTCCAGTTCATTCTGATCAATACAGTACTGTACACTTCAGCTGCTCATGATGAACCATGTTTACTGTGTAAAAATTCCCACATGAAACTTCTTGTATGTGATTTGGATGTTGTTAAGCACTTACCTACTGCACATAGAAGGAACAAGACTGGAGAGGCTGTAATTCATAATGATGAATAGTGTGCTCTGCAATTTGTTAGGTTGACATGTGGTCTGTTTACAAAGTTTTGTTGATAGTTTAATGTATATATAAAATCCTCACTTATGGCCTGAAACAAAGCTAAACTCCATTTTGATCATTATGCTGGAAAATTTGAACTTCGTGACACTGTTTACTGACAGCCTACCATGCAGAATTGTGATAAATCTGTTGGTTGAGGGGCTGATTCTAGGTACACGCACATGAACTGACACAGAGACACGACATCTGTTTGTGGCAGTGTTTCTTTTTTTGTAAAGAGATAATGAAAAAGTTAATTTCAAAAAAAAAATATATATATATATATATATATATATATATATAGACCATCCATCGTCATGGGAAAGAACAAATGTGTGGAATATGTCAACTTGCAGGACTGACCCCTAGTTATGAAGCCAATGGTGGAAGAGACAGGCCATACCTCACTTGTAGAAGAAGAATATACATATGTTGTTGACAAGGTACAGATATTCTGTTTAGATAAAACCATAATAGATTGAATATAATTGGTCTCTCCATTAAGGTTAATATGGAATGCCTCGCTGTAAATAAGAAATTCCTTCAGGTCAGGATTATCACTATCATAGGCATGATTTCATTTTGTAACAGAGACAGCGACTTTTCTCGTTAGTCTCCCATCCAGACCGGCCCTGAAGTCTATTCTGATGGATACAAGCAGCTCTTTCTGTAGGAGTAAAGCATACAAAGTATGAAACTGATGACTCATTTTACTGTAAAGTGTAGTACCAGGGTTACGAATGCATGCAACTCTTCCCCACTCCCACAGATTTCTTCATGTCATGATAATTAGGCACAAGGATGACTTTTGTCTTTGCATTTCTGAGGGTCAAAAGACAAAACTGCAGACCGAAATATCATATAATTTATGTCTCAGCTTTTAACTTCCCAAGATAACAGGACCTTTCACAAGAAAGGGACAGTTAGTTGTCCAACCCAAAATTGCTGTTTATCGTAACAACTTTAACACATTGCACAAATTAAAAATGTAGGTCTTACTGATGCCATAAACTGCTGCATAATTAATCTCCACTAAATGTTATTCCATGCTTTACATTGCTTATTGCATCTTGTAATCAAGAAAATACAAATCATAAAAAATGGGTTCAAATAAGTGATATTTTAAGTCCTACAACAGAGGGTCTGAATGTCCACAAAATTTACTGGAGTTTTGTACTGGAATTGAACATTAATTACCCAAAGTGTGAAACTAAAGGAATGTGGCCAGTCATTGTGCCAGTTCCTTTTTTTTAACATTATTTGTAACATGAAGGCAGAAGTGAAGACATTCTGCCCATGTGAATAGAAAATTATAATAAATACACACTACAATCATTAAAAATAACAAACATTGGGGGGGGGGGGGGGCCAAATACTGGAAAATTTGTGTGGGCACAGGGTAAATTTTATGGGGAGTTCATTGTTAAATCCTGATCGTTTCAAAATGTTATCTGGTGGATGGTTAAATATTTATTGTCATGATGTTTATGAAACTGTTATCAAGTTTAAGATGATTGATTGATTGATTGATTGACTGATTGATTGTTCAGAGACGAACTAATTTGAATTCTGCTGTTAAAGTATCCTGCTTGGAATTTAAGACATTGTGTACAGTTTTTACACAGAGATGAGTGTAGAGTCTTCAGAAGCCTTGTACAAATTTGGCTACCTGTAATTCCAAACAGTATACAAACTACACTGAACACAAATCATAATTTCAGTTACATTTTCTTAACTTGCTGAATATCCAGGTAATAAAATAACTGTGTGTTCGGGGACCTCAGGTCTTGTCTGTCTTCTGTGTGGTAAACAGGTGATGCATGTGATCCATAGAATGATTTCTACAGTCTGAAGTTTCTTACAGCCTATATGCTGCCCTTAAATTCTGTTTCTTATACACTGGCAGCATAGTGTGCAGATAAATCGAAACTGGGTGTCTGTCAAACATGAATCAGTATTACTTTCTGACGGGAAAAATGGACACTCACATTGAGGTTGCAGCTGCATATTGCATTATTATAATCGGTGGATACAAACAAAGAATATCTCACATAAATACAGCATCTATTGATTGAGATTATCCATGTGTTAGGTATTTTCTTGTAGTTCATTTGGTATGAGCAGCTGTCCTTGTCACCAGAAGGCAAAGGTTGAGTCCTGTCTGTGAAGCAGGGTTTCATTTGTTAATATTGCAACATCTGTTTTCATGAACAGGCAGTGGTCTTGCACTGTTTGGAACCAGATTCAGTACCAGTGCAACTGATGTAGGATTTGTGGTGTATAAAATGGCACTGAGGCATTTTCCTGTGACTGATCTAGATTTACACTGACAGTTGTCATTCTGCCTGTGTTCTGTATTCATCTACAACCACTGTTGATTTGTATGATAGGCCTAATAAGCTGTTGAGTGTCATAACTTGGTTTTCAGTTAGGATTTTACTTCTGCCATGTGCATAAACTCAGAGTGTGGGTATACACGTTCCTAAAAAATTGTACCACATTTGTACAGATTCAAAAACTACCAAATGACACATTTGTGGGTTATGTTGTACATGACAGAGGAACACTTCACAAAACTGTCTGAGTCATCTACTTTTGAAGCAATAAGTCAATGCTTCGAGACTTTAGAAGCAGAATAAAAGCGTCTGTAAAATCTGGAGGCTAATCATATTCAGATCCAAAACCTTGCAAGACTTAATTTCAATCCCCTGGCACTGCTACAAAATTCATGTTTCATGTGACAGATTCAAAAGCTCAGTATTTTTTGGTTTGATACTGAATGTAGATTTGTCAATATTCTGTAATTACAGCCATGCCACTTGTCCATTAAGAGCATGCTTCAGACAGGGAACAGTGTTGCTGATTGCTAGTGTCTCATGACAGTGAGATACGTAGTTGTAAAGCAGGTGACCTGGGTAGAATCGCTGGTCAAGATGAGAAAATGTTTTTTGCTAGAAGTAGATTTGTGAAAAAGTGAAAAATAATACTTAATTGAAAGTTTGAGTTCTCTTCTAATACTGTGGCTTATTTATAATCACAATAACTGATATCCCACTGAAATAGTTTATTTACAAAACAGCAGTTTATATCAGGTGACATGAAAGTAATTATCACCCCTTCTGCTGTGTGAATGAAAATGAATGGGCCCAGGTATCTGAACTTGAGCCTTAAAGAAATGACAGGAATCTAAAAAGTTCATACAAGTATTTTAACACACTAATGACCCTGAAAAAAATTTGTAGTGGGGACGAAAGCTTTGTACAAGTAAGATGCTATCATGAAGCTGATCCACCATCTAGTACCAGTGCTTAGAATTTGTGAAGCTTTATCACTGTGGCCCTTTCATGTCCTCGTGGCATGCACTGTAGGGTCAGAGTTAAATGAATCCTTCAGTGCATATTGGGTAACAGTTAAAAAGGGCACATACATGCTGGCACAAAAGTCACTTAACGTTAGAAGCAACATGTCAAACATTAAGTGTCACTTGACTTTTGCAACAGTTGTCTCTGTCTGACGTACTGGAGGGAACCCGCTTAATAAATGCTTTTCCCCTTCTCATCTGACCCAGTGTAAAACTAGAAGAAGCAACAGCTTTTGATGGTATAATCAGGCCTTGTTCTATATTCTGGTTACCTTGCGGGGTCACACTTTTTCCAAGTGGCCCTTTGATCAGTGCCAGCCTCATTCAACAAGAAATATGAGTGAGAAAGTTTTGTTGATTGTACATAATCAATCAATTTTGATTGTTTAAAAATAACCAACACAATGTCACTTGTGGACTATCCTTTATTTTCATGGGTAGTCGTCATTCACTCTCTACATGTTTCGAGCTTTCGGGAAGCTCATCATCAGGAGATCATTTTCCCTGTACA
>Ga0136643_10012529_pt1 | contig 12639 bp, 10 predicted proteins | sample TergutLab28metaG_FD_96883 | JGI IMG/M metagenome (GOLD analysis project Ga0136643, IMG submission 96883) | Labiotermes labralis P1 segment gut microbial communities from Petit-Saut dam, French Guiana - Lab288 P1 (version 3) (version 3) | ecosystem: Host-associated > Arthropoda: Insects >...
ACCCACACTGAATCAGGGATATCACTGCAGGGGATGGTTTAATTAGTTAATTTTTTTGGCCTTTTTATCAATTGCAAATAAACGAAATTCCACACTCCCCCCCCCCCCCCCAAGAAACATCACTGCAATAATAATGCAATCTACATATATCATGGGTTCATCCTTTACAAAGTTGGGATTATTTTTCCACATAGTCTCCACCATTATCAACAAACTTTTTCCACCTTTGCGTGAGACTAAGTATGCCGGTCGCGTAGGACTGTTTGCTGTTCAGCCCGTCGTCGGCAAAACGGCGGCCTCGGAGTGCATGCTTCAGGGGGCCCAAAACATGAAAGTCGGGTGGTGCTTAATCAGGAGTGTAGGGAGGAAAATGATGGCGAACAGTCCTGCACACTGCTGCAATCGCCTCCCTTGCAGTCTAGTGTTTATGTTCCACTAGCATCCTAAGGGCTCCGCACCCGCTTACGTATGTCAATACCGTGGTTCAACGACGCCAATACTAAATCCCGCGCCTGGACAAGTTCCGAACGCACTTCCATCCACTTCAAATCTTCTCACCGCATACTACCAAGTTCTTACTATGCCTAATTATCCATACACCGGTAAACACGTAGGAATGGCGGTAAAGCTCAGAGCATTCTTAATCTCGATATAAGACCGTAAGTAATCGTCTTTGCGATCCAGCCACTTTAACTCGGGGAATAACCTTCGTCTCCTGGGTAACAAATGGGCAAAAAGTGAAGTCCACATCACAGCCGATATGTCCACGAAGGCAAAGAAGACATTTCGTGCCCTTGCTGAGAATATAACGTTCGTCGTCCAGCGTGTGCCCTGTCCCCATGGTGACCCAACTACCGCGCCCTTCTTACCTATGCCGAATATTCGTCTCAGTGTAACCCGAACACCTTCCTACCTGTTTTCGAAATGGGCGATTTGCATGGCAGACTCAACAAAAAATTTCGTTTACATTTAGGAAACTGGAATAAGTTAACGGTGAAACACATGCACATACAAGTATACTATCCCACTGCCGTATAGGCCCACTGTTAACCGTATGAACTTATGCGTGCCTGGTCTTTTAACAATTTATCTCAGACGCCTGTACTAAACTGATAATGGCTGAAACGCAAGGGCAAACCAGCGACATTTTGGCGGTGAGTCTTCGTGCACGTGGGGCAGTGGCCTAGCCGCTTCGAATGCGGAAGGTCACAGTTCATCCTGACGGACTTTTCGCCGTCATTCCAGACCACTGCTGGGAACAGTGGGCTACTGTTGCCGACTCACGCCAAGTCTGACCTTCCCAGTGGCGAAGATGGGGGGACTTGGACAGTAAGATACTTATGAGCAGTAACCCACATGTTCCAGATGGAAATACACTGCACTGAAGTGCAGATGTGTCTTGTGCGTGCGACCTAATTCTATTATCTTCTCCTGCGGTCTGATCAGAACTGTGCATAAACTTTTTTCAAGTTTGTTATAAACGGCACACATAACAAATGGTGACCAATGCCATGTGACAAAGACACATCCCCACACTATCAAGGTCAAAGCTGTTCTCGTCAGTCGAGGGCAGTACATGTCACTCTTAATTATGGCCGATGAAAAATCTAACGTAGCTGACAGACGTACATACGCTGTGAGGCGAAAAGGGCGGGGTATTGTTTTCGTTTCGTCAGTCAATCCGCCATCGCCACTGCCGAAGTTGCCGGTTACTCCTCGTCTTCCGTCAAACAGACGCGCCAAGAACTAACAAATGGCCTATACCTTACAAAACGCCAGGACCTCTTCCTCCCAAACTGTAACGTCACCTCATGTATTTTAACATTCAATCGCAAACACACCAAGGTCTTATTTTATGTTCCTGAAAAAGTCGGCGTAAATAAAAAATGATAATGCCATACGAAACAGAGGTAAAGGTAATATAGCGCAACCATACACAGGTCGTTAAAACGAAAACGAGATTGAATAAATCACGAAGTGTTGTATACTGGCAAGGGGTAAAGGTAAAGCAGTCCCATTACAGGCCTGGACAGGCCCAAAGGGTTGCAGGAAGTTAAGGTTCCCAGATTTCGTGACAGCGGCACAGGATGGTGGCAGGTTGTCAGCCGTACGCACCGGCCGCCTTTACCCCCAGGAAACACTACTGGTACTCAATTCTGTTAGAGGCTGAGTCGACCCCAGGGCCATAGTGCGATCGGAGGGATTTTATGTCAATGAAAAATCCACTGACACCAGCTGGGATCGAACCAGCGACCTTCCGATTTATAGCACAGCACCTTAACCACTGTGCTACCGCGGTCCCACCATTGGCAAGGGGAGTAAAAGCATAAAAGAAAGAAACAAGCGCTGGCTGTAATCATGTAAGCATTCACCGTCTGCACAGGGAAGAGCGAAACATCAACTTAACTACGACTGATTGGTTGGCAAAAGACATCAAATAATTCTGTAGGGCCTAAAGCGGTGGGTGATTCACCCTTTCTACGTCAGCGCGAATGTCATCCCGTCTCTTTTCTAAAGTTACATTTCAAACGCGGAATGGTAAACGTTGAGGCCGCCAGTGATTCCAGATGTGATACACTATCGTCAGATTCATGCGGAACTGACATAATCAAGAACCCTACCTGCTTCACGAAGAAACCGGACAGTAAATGTAACCCTTGGATAGCCAAAGGATTGGACGCTGTGAAGTCCACAGAGAGTCTGGGGCTATGGGGAGTAGAAATACAGTGGGGTGTGCTACAAGAAACGATGCTACAACGAACGAATGCCACAACGAACAGTTTTATCAATAAAATCAGGATGCAACAACGAAGTTTTTATCAATAAAATCAGGATGCTGCAACGAACACAGATGCTACAACGAACAGTTTTTATCAATAAAATCAGGATGCTCCAACGAACGCAGATTCTACAACGAACGAATAATACAATACAAAGTTATCAAAAAAAACCAGGATGCTACAACGAACGCGGAGGAATATTATTTATTATGGAAACTTCCATTATAGTTTTCACTACGGGAAGACCGTTTATGCTTTTCAAATTTACATGTACAGTGTATAAAAGTTAAATAAATTTTATATTATTTTTTACACTTATACTTTTGATTTTGTGTTATATTTTCCCTGTTTAAATTGTTATGTTGGATGGTAACTTTGCTCTAGGCTGTGGGCCTGGAACGAATTACCCCTAAAAACATACATTTCAATGTATGCTAGAACGAACAGATGCTATAACGAACGAGGTTCTAGAACCAACTACGTTCGTTCTAGCACACCCCACTGTACCTTAGCCCCTACACGGAATTGAATCCGGATTCCTTGTTCGTCCATTCCATAGCCTAAGCACTGCGATGACTGATCTGAAGCACGATATACTTTCTTCAAGTCATTCATGAAAATCTTCGCATCTTTGCTAGATACATATTTTAATGTATCAGGAGAATAGCTGCTGGCGGATCATATACCAATCAGAGTCTCACGCCGATGACATGAGAATCAAAGGCAATTTTACATGTGACGCTACAATTCCACTTCAGAAACTGGTTGAGGGACTGCTACATCAAATGCATGCTAACAGCAACTGTGCTGCGGGATCAGTAAGCAATATACGCGGCAGCCACCGAGCGAAAATGTTTGTGCCTGCGAGTTCCCCTCTTAGGCTTGTTACGCCCGCGGGAAGTACGGAGGTCGACGGAAAAGGAATTCCATTCGCTCGGCATTCCTAGAATTCCGCAATTCCGCAGACATCCGCACTGCGAAAAAAAAATCACACAAAACTACGCCGCAGTTTCTGTATCACAGAACGATATACTATCTTCGTCTTCTCTGTTCATGTGGAGCCAATTTCACCCTGTGGTTGTTATGAACCTCCGTGCGTGTCCCTGCGCACACAAGTCCATGAATATTTTCTCTTCAAGTGTTCACCAGTACGTTAACTGCAAATGTAAAATATTAGTAAAACCTACGCTGTCACAAAACAAATATTAACCCCGTCTAGACTGAAACGTACACGTATTTATCTGTGAAATTCCCCACAATATCTGACGGAACAATCCACGTCTTAAGGTTCCCAAGCTTCGACCGTTCGTCCTTCTAACAATCGTACGTAGTATTAAAATCAAGGTTAAGTATGAAGCATTTGTGAAATGATACGACAGGGGAAAACCGAAGTTCTCACCGAAAAACCTGTCCCAGTAGCACTCTGTCCACCACAAATGACATGGACTGGCCCGAGATCGAATACACGCCTCAGCGGTGGGAGGCTGACGGCTAACCGTAAGAGCCATGGGCACGCCCCTGTGTAAGAGTCATGTGAGAGTCATTTAGGCTTGATGTTCACTCATCTCGTCTCGATGATACCTGTTGCGGCTCATTAACAGATTTTTGTATTCAAGTCTGTGGACAAGTACCGTCAGTCCTCAGGCTTATCCTGTGACGAGACGAAACGTCTATCTTTTGTCCTGGCAGCCTCGACCCTTCTTACCTGCATATTTACATCGATTAATTCCCATCAGCTGTGTTACAAATTTACAAAGGTTTCAGTTTGTACACAACGCTATCCTATATATTGTAAAGCAGATCACCTTTCATCCTATTCATCATTAAGGATCAAACCTAAACAATGATTTCGTATCACACAGTTTTCACTAACAATTCAACGCGCCAGCCAATCCGTTAATGCTTTATTTTGCTCTTTGACCCTTGAAAATGAGGCCGATAGGCTGTCCCGAAACGTCGCTAACCACCAATCACTGCGTAACATCCCAGAAGAGAGATCTCATTTACACCGCGGCGTAAATTTGAAATCGCGCAAATAATCGCTGTTTGTTCCGAGGGCTGCACAAAACACTGGCGTCGAAGCCTCAGGAAGTTCCTGGAATTCGCTGGTAAAATTTACAGAAAATCGCTTTTATAATTTACAGGAATTGCTACTGTGAATAAAGAAATTTGTCGCCTTGAGGATGTCAGGAGAAAACTCACCGAAAAATCGAGAACCAACAGTTGGTTTCTCCTTCACGGAAAGTGCTCCAGCACACCGGTCGGTTTTGGTCATGGATTTCTTAGCAAAGAACAACGTAACAACACTGAAATATCCCCCATACTCTCCTGATCTGGCTCCAGCTGATTTTCACCTGCTCCCCCGACCGAAATCAGCATCGAAGGGACGGCGCTTTTGTGTTACTACTGACACCACTGAGAATGCGACGGAAGAGCTGAAAAGGCTTTCACAAAATGGACTCCAGGAATGTTCCCAACACCTTTAGTCACTGGCAGAAGTGTATAGTTGCACAAGAGGAATACTCTTGAAGGAAATGTAGCTTACATGTTTGAACTTTCTTGTATTTCTCAGAAATTGATTCCGGAAACATTTTGAAGGTACCACGTATACGCACTCTAGACAGACTGTTAAACCGTGGTTGCCCCTGGGCCTTAAAGGGTTCATCGAGGTCTGATGCTTTGCTATGGGAGACGTGGAACCTTTTGCACCTAATCGGTTATGTCGGCGGAAACAGAAACCCAAACCCTGAAATGAATCCCCGTCGTTGCCAGCCATATCTACAATGCCAACCCAGGAGGCGTGTAACATTAACACAGCTTAGACTATGTACAAAATAACAATGAATTTATTTAGCCGGGTCAACGGTATGTAATGATGAAATAACACTTTCGTTAGGTAAACGCAACACGGCAAGGTGTGACGACGAGCCGCACACTTACCTACGGCTGTGAATGTCCATTTCTTTGTGAATTCCAGATCGTGGGGGGGGGGGACCATCGACGCGTTGACAAAGATGACAAGAAGTCCTTTGGCTTCAGGACGTTCCATCTGCATCTGTTTATTTTGTTGGGAAAACTCGCCTTCTATCCGGGAATAATGTTCTGATGATATCAATTTATACTCCTAGTCATTTGGTTTCTATTCGTGGCCTTTTTAACGATGCGGTAAAGATAAAAAATCGAGAATTAGATGGGGGGGGCATGTAGCGCGTATGAGGGATGGGAGAGGCATATACAGGATTTTGGTGGGAAAACATGAAGGGAAGAGACCAACTGGGAGACCCAGGCGTAGATGGGAAGATATTAAAATGGATGTTCAGGAAGTGGGATGGACTGGATCGAGCTGGCTCAGGATAGGGACAGGTGGCGGGCACTTGTGAATGCGGTAATGAACCTTCAGATTCCATAAAATGCGGAGAATTTATTGAGTAGCTTGAAACCGGTTAGCTTCTCAAGGACTCTGCTCCATGAAGTACGATAAATATCGAAAGTTACCCCAGCGTCCAATTATAGGGCGATTAATGGATGACTTGAAAGGTTGACCGGGACGGGGATGCGAAAGGACGCAGTCGAACTTTAAGTGCGTCTGCTGATGGTTCGAAATTCGAAACGAAGACCTAATGTACTGGAACGATTTCTAACCAGCGTACAGCTGTGTTCGCAAACTGGTCCTGATCAGAAAAGTATTTTTCACACTGTAGTCAAAATATACGCCATAATGACAACCACGCTTCGACATGAAGCACAACTGCTCATCCACACAATGGCAAATACTTCAGTTAACTCCAGGCAGAGCTATTCCCATGAGCTTGCCCCGGCAGATTGGGAAGCCCTACGACGGCTGAGACAGCATTGGGAAGGAGTGGAATGGAATGTTGTGGGAAGGGAACACGGTGCCCCTCGCTGATCTCTTCCTTCCGGGGGCCTGCAAGCCAGCGTACAAATGTGAGGGGCGGAGCTGTTAGGGACGCATTGCCAGCATTCCTCGGCCTCCCCCGCCTACCTGCCAGCCAAGCCAATTGCTCCAACAGCCAGCTGTGGTTGCCTCTATGCATCTCTGCCCTCCTGTATCTGTATCTACACATATTTGGGCTTACGTGTTCAAAACAAACTTCCTCTTAAAACGGCCTTATTTTATACAATGAGCTATTTTTACAGCACATAACATGGATCCTGCATAAAAGGTTTACCGCAGTACAATTCTTTGAAGAGCACCCCACGTTGTCAAGGGAAAGAAACTCTGAAATTCTTCACAGGTTCTTAGCTCTCCAACACAAAAATGATCAACGCACCTAAGGGTTCGCATACAGTACAACTCGCACTTATCCGGACACTGGTTATCCGGAACGGCTTGGCCCTTCGGGTAAATTTGCCGAGAATTCTGCAAAACTAACTCACCTTGAAATTACCGGTTATCGGATCAAGTACAGTAGTGTGTTATGGCTTCTAGAACTTCATATCAGGCGTGGTCGAAGGGTTTAGACGCAGGTACATACTGTAAATAGTAACAGCCGAACTTCAAACTGAAAATTTAGCCTATTTTCGAAAAAAAATCCAATTATCCGGATTTCCTACATATCTGGATGGCTCGCCGTCCCAATTAATCCGGAAACGTTGAGTTCAACTGTATTTATTCGGACTTACAGTTTACCGAATTTTATTGTAGCACTGACTACATACGTCAAATCGTAAGGTTACCAGTTAATAATGAAATAGCAATGATACTAAAGAGAGCAATTGTAACCCTAGTCCGGAATTTGTGCCGAACGACTGGGGAAACGAACCTGTCACACGATTATCTCCGGGTCAAAATCCAACAGCATGCCCCTCACCCCCACCTCTCACGTTCTCCGAAACTTGTTAATCGTTCAAAACATACTTCAGTATAAAGAAGAGGACAATACGCCCTGCATGGTCACGGATGGCTGTCAATTTTCCTTTCGTAAACCATAATGAAATGCATGAATATGCATGATAATAATAAGCGTACAGCAAACACCAGTAATCTGTGTTATCATGCACATCATAATGCTATAAATAAATAGACAACAACTCCAGTTCGGTAATTTCGTAACATCTTTGGCATGAAGAGTGACAGTAAATGCGCTTGACTTCATACGCAAAATATCTCGTCTCGGGGTTCAGGGGTCAAGCATGTGTAGCTCAAGACATTCCATACCAACACACTTATCACATTTCATGTTCCGAAATAGCGTGCAAAGACGCAAAGTCAAGGAAGATAACCCTTGTCCGTAATTATTCGTGCTATCAGTTCATTGGCTGAAGTTTCTTTCAGGGAGAATTCAAGTTATAACGTCCCCACATCCAATATAAAACAGCAAACACTGAAACGATCTCGTAAACTTCCCTGCTCGCAATAAAAACTTCCATTTCACGATCGGTAATGAGTGTGGCTGTCATCACCGACCTGTCTCTCCGTAAGATGCACCACGTTTCCAGACCAAATTAAGTTCTCAGCATTCACAATGCAGATTTTCAAGGGTCCAACTACCTTACTTAAAGCCAAGGTGTATAAAGCCATGGCGCTAGGTAGCCGTGTGGCTGCTGACTTTTGTACGCTACTGCCCAATATTTGTGAGTCCTCTGTAAGGAACTTGTTTATGTCACAGTTCTGCCGCCTGTAATTTGTAGATGCCTCCCCTTAGATTTTTGGAAAATCTGTGCACCCCTGACGTAATAACCACATTTCACGTTGTGCACAGAATGTTTTACGAAGGATCTGCTAGATCAAGTCACGGTACGATCACAACTGCAACTGACGTGGAGAAAATGTCGAAGGAACCCTCTCCGGAAAATGCAGGTACGTTCCTGAAAACAGCATTCGAACGCTTTCTCGCAGACGACCTCCAGGGAATTCAAACAACACCTTTCGAAAAGCACGGACACTTTCTCGCGGAACACTCATCGGTGAACTTACGTAAGTCCCTCAAACTATGCCGAGAACTTTTTCTCGCACTACACACATCGGAATTCAGGCGAGTCAAATAACGTAAATAACCGGTCACCACCGCCCCCCCCCCCCCCCCCTGTCTCGACTCGGCTAACGGGGGGGGGGGGCGTATAATTATTAGCGAAGTTACTCCCACATCTCGTAACAGGGATCCAGAATACCGCCGTCTGTCACAAGAAAGGAATCCAGTCCGAAAGAGACCGCAACAAATTTTTGTATTCAGTACTTTTGAGGGGGGACACCCGACCAACAAGCCCCCTTGCGTCGGAGGTTCTGCGGCTGGACTTACGACTAGGCGAGTCTCTCTAAAAAATCAGTCGAGAAAGATTCCTCACACACCTTTCAATCAATAAACTCGAATCACGCCTCATTCGCTGTGCATTCTTTCATGGAATGACGAAACATCACAAACCCAACAAACAAAACATAAAAACGTCCAGACTGATATCCACTTTCATCTACTGCCAACGTTAATATTCACCTCCGCGCCCACTATACACTTCGCGTATTCTTCCGTATAGTAATAACAGTATTTACGATGATCGTGACATTTCACCTAAAAATGTATTGCCTGCATTCCACAGCAGGTAGGTTTGCTTGCAGCAAAGTTAACGCCCCCCCAGTTGCGCGGTTTTCCTCAGTCCTTCACGGGCTTTTGCATCAGACCCTTAAGCACTTTTAAGCAAATACTACTTAAAAACTCAACTCAAACTTCTCAGAAAGCACCGCGTATCCAATACAAAGAACAATCGGTTAGTGTCTTTTACGAAGTAATTGACTCCTTATGCTGAGCATTAGACGAAGCCAGCAGCCGGGGTAGCTCAGTCGGTATAGTAACTATGCTACTGACTGGACGGTCCGAGGTCTTCTTCTTCACCAACACGTCCAGACCGTGTCTGGGCCGCACCCAGCCTTCCATTCAATGAGTACCGGAGTTCCTTTACGATGTTAAAACGGCCGGGGCGTGACGTTGACCAACATCTAGAGCCAACGTTACGAATGAGTCGAGCTATAGCCCTACTCCCCTTGTATGCATTCATCGCGGAGGCAAAATGGGTAATTTTTAGATGTTACAGCACACAGCTTATACCGTTACTACTGTACTCCTAAGGGTTAACACGGGACGCACCGCCCTCCTCTCCAATCGCCCGCACGTAATTGCCATCTTAATCGCAAATAACATCTGCAAATGATACAGCGTCTTTTCAGAAACATACATCTGACAGCACTGCAAAATCGCTTCACTTCCATGGTTCCTACGTAACCACAGCTTGCAAGACTGCTCGCGCATTCCTGCAGGGAGGAAGGGGGGGGGGGGCATTAAGTTTGCTATACGCAATATAAATACACGGTACACACCGTGGCTAGTCAAAGCAGGGAAGCTTTATGCTTCGCTATGCATTGTGGGTCAAGGCAGTGACCGGCCTTGTCAAGAGGCGCTCATCAGAGTCGCAATCTATGTATGCTGTTGTGTTAGATTGAGTGACCTCCATAAACTGCTAGCTGCCTTGGGTTGCTGTTACAATATGGCGTAAGTCAAGGACCAGTGCATCACCTTCTTCGTTTAACACTTCCACTTCTGCGTAGCCTCTGTAAACATCACACAGTTCATACCATTGTGTTGCTACGAACAGAACCACGGCAGTGTACATTCCATACCTAAGCTCTAACGCAGCGTTACTAAGCTCACTGCAGTCACTAAATATACCTACTTGCTCTGAAGAGACTGGATACTCCGGCCGACGATCGAAACCCGGTCGTCAGCTCGTAGACTAAATCACTATACCGACTGCTCTATTAACGTTATAAAAGAGAGGTGGACGTTACCGGACCAAGTGGTGTGGAGGATGACGAAATTTTAGTCGAAACCCCTGAAGAAAGACACCACTTCTCTAGGCGAAGATGACATGATAACGATCAAAGGCAAAATTTAAAGACACAAAACGTCAGTTTGTGTACTGGAGACAAACGAGATCAGGTATGCCCAGTGGCAGGGTCCTGTGAACAAGGTGACGAATCTTCGTGCTCCACACAGAGGACACTGGCTTCCAGGGGACTGTTCAACCGAGAGAGCAATGGCGGGCGGGCGGGTGGACGTGTGCGTGCGTTCGTACGAATAAAACACGCACCTGAAAACAATCGATACTTTTCATATACAACCTTTCTTTTGGGAAAAAAAAAAAAGGCAAAAGTGTAAAGTTGCCCCTACACACGCCATACACGTACAGTGGGGAAGCGGAGGTACCTCCGCTTCCCCACTATTCACCTCGGCGCTAGAAAGAGATGGTCAGAATCGCGCCCCGACCGTTTTACCGCCGGTGCACATTAAAATGCAGGCTGAATGGGCCCACGAGCCGGTATGGGCGATTTGAATTAGAAAATCTGTTGCCCCCTGCCGGAATTTGGACCCCCAGTTTATATTTAACTGAATACAGAACAAAGAACGCTAGTTGAATGAACAGCTCCTTACTGCAGATCTCTCATAACAAATTATGATGTCCAAAGGATACGTATGACAAGAAAACAAGACGGAACTACGTCGGGACATGATCCCCTGACACAGTGTTTGGTTCCTCGTTTTAACCCTTATAAAAACACTTAATATTCAGTTGCCTCCCTGTAAAATCAATCCCTGTCCACGCTTGAGAGGCCCTGAGGGTTCCAGGAGGCTGAGGCTCCCAGACATCCAGACTATCAGCATAAGTAGGCGGTAAGGTTACCAGCCCTAAGCACCGGCCGCATTTACCGCCAATTTCTGGCTGAATCGGAAAATTCCATTGACACCTTAAGGAATCGAACCCGCGATCTTCGGGCTTATAGCGCACTGCCTCAACTATCTGAGCCACCGCGTGCCGAACCTGCCTCCACGGAAAAGACCAGCCTGTTTTAACTCTGTTCAAGTAAATAGTCGCTGGTCATTACCAGAATCTCACAAACCCCACAGTCTACATTCTGTTTACGCAGCGTTTGGGATAAGCAAACGCGAAGGTAAAAATGGTTAAGTCATTATTCCTCATGTAGGAGTGGAAGTATACACTTCCAGCACATTCTTGACGGTTGGGTTGCTTGACGGCCTGACAGCTTTACCCCTGAAGAAACAGCGCCCGGTATCCATTACATGAGTGGTTGGGTGGGAGATCGTTGGGCCCACAACCGGTCTGCACTTAGTAAAAAAAAAAAAGTTTGCTCCTTCCAACAATCAAAGCCCGGGCTTCTGGTCCCTAACCAGTCATCACACTGACAGCACTATGTCCAAAACGCATCAACAGTCATGAAGACAGGCTGAGGTTGTTCGAGAGTGCAGTGCCAAGATAATTCGGTCTGAGACGACGTGACAAGACGCCGGAGAAAATGTACAGTAGGCAGTTTCAGGATTTGTATTCTTCTTCAGAAATTCGGGTCAAAGAAAAAAGGATCATGAGCAGTGGGGGACCCAGGAATTTTGTTCGGGGGGGGGGGGTGGTTCAACAAATTCAGTTGAGGACACAGAGAACGGGGATCTGGGGGCTGTAGTCCCTTAGTCACGGGGTCTGGAGGCAGTTGTAATTTGGTACAAGAAATTTCATTTCATATAGTAGAATTTTCTTAATTTTTGGTAATTTAAGACTATTTATGATGACAACCAATTTATTTGTCATTGCTAATGTAAAACAACTGCGAATCTAGGTAGTGTTAGAATTTTACTGCTTTTTTTCCCGAACATCTTGGGGTGTTGGCGTCCTAAATTCAGCAATTTTAACAGTTTTCACAATCGGGTTGAGTTTGGCACGATTGTGGAGGGCCTTCGGAATTTCGGGGGGGGGGGGGTAAACCCCCTCGGTACGCCACTTATTTTGAGATGGGCGGGGAATGTAGTGCGTGTGAAAGACAAGAAAAATTAACATACGG
>Ga0136643_10012535_pt1 | contig 12637 bp, 7 predicted proteins | sample TergutLab28metaG_FD_96883 | JGI IMG/M metagenome (GOLD analysis project Ga0136643, IMG submission 96883) | Labiotermes labralis P1 segment gut microbial communities from Petit-Saut dam, French Guiana - Lab288 P1 (version 3) (version 3) | ecosystem: Host-associated > Arthropoda: Insects >...
ATATATATATATATAATATATATTCTGTATATTATATATATTAAGAGCAGTTCAAATTTGAAACATTTATGTTAGGTACTGGATTTTTTATTTTGTCTTTCCATCGCCGAGGAAATTTGCGGTGCATTACTGTACGTGGACGACGCCCGGTTTTTGCGTCGGTACATACTGGAAAATTATCCTTATTCCTTGTAATAGATCGACCGTAAGTCTTTAATTTCACACGTAACAATAAATATTCTTTACTTTTGATGCTCCCACTAACTAACACGGCCCCTATACGCCTTTGTAAATGACCTCCATGAAGATGGCATATAGGGGCTGAAACATGCAGGAGGAACATCGCCAAATAACACATACTTATGGCTACATGTGCAGGTAATTGTTTTAAATACTGTATAATCGGTCCCTATACCCACTGCCCTGTCTTTGGTTTTTGAAGTTTCTGTTCAGTATTGTAGGATCATTTTCGCACAGTCCTTGGTGTTTGGTCAGGGATTCTGGGCTGACGTCACAAGAATCTCGAAGTCGCGTGCGCGTAGACTAGTGTCCTCAGGAGGGAGTGACAACTTAGTAAGCCACTTCTGTACGTAGCAGCTCTAATCACGTGACAAACGTGATTCACACGAAATTCACAGTGGAGGTCGTTATGCAAAACGAGGGAGGCCTTACTCAAGCAAACCATCTTTACCTGCAGGACAGTGCAAGCACCGTACATTAACCCTTTAAACGCCGAGTTAAATCCCATCTGCAATCTGCTGGCATTAGGAGCTCACCATATTTTACACGTTAGCGGGTTAAGGGTTAAACTTGGCCATAATCGCTTACTCTCCAGTCCTTTTAATTTCACGAAAGGCTACCAGCCTTTTAGACCAATCGATTCCTCACAACCGCTACAGTTGTTACTGCATCATCACGTAACCTACAAGTCACATGTCCTTATCCTATATTAAAAAAAACCTACAGCTGTTCATCCTGTAAATAGTATTTTTCTTTTGAAGAGTGGAATGCTGAAGTCCGCTTCTTAGCAGTCCTCTGTTACTGTTGAGAGAGTTTTTTCTTTCAATATGTAAGGTGCTTTATTTATGGAAATGGATATTTTGATTTATGTTTCGGATTCTGGAGACCAGTGCCGTAGGGTAATGGATGGAAAGTACTTTCAGAGCCGACTCTATGTTATATTTAGATCGAAAGGCGGAATTATGGCTTTCAGTGCTCCCTGCAGACAGGAGAACGCGTGTTGGGTTTTATAGCGCCTTTAAAATCATGCAGAAACAAGCTTCAGCTGGATGGAATAAGAGAAGAATTAATGCGACCTTGTGAAGCACAGTGGGTCCCAGACCTCCATAGTCGTAGAACTCCTTTCTGTAAAATTTAAAATACGCGTACTAGACATAATTCTAGACATTTTTTAAAATTATTTTATTCCTTGATTTGGATTAGTGTCTTCTATGACATGATGCAGTGTATTTTGGTATACAAACACGCAAAAAAAAACCTTTGCTGTCTCACCTTACAGGGCAGTGGCCATTTTGGTCTAAAACGCTTGTACCTCTTCACCAAATTAAACAGAATCCCAGCCCAGACGACTGTAATCTGTATGCTGAAGGCTGTGAGAATCTCATTTTTCATATCTCCCATATCTCTTCCTTTATCTTCCTGTAGACGCCAACTATACATCTGTCTTCACCACGCTGCTGAACCGTTCGTTTCGTGCATTAATCTTTTGCATCTCGAAAGAAAATCATGTTCAGTGTAAATCCAAGTGCTTATGGTAGGCGCACTTAGGGCTAGTAGCTCTCATAGGGGAGACTATAAAGATTGCGCCCTTTTGGGATGTGACACCGAGTAGTGTGTTATAAGTGTGCCGAAGTTGCGGAGGTATCTTGTGACGCCGTCATTAATAAGTCGGTTGGAATTGTACCGTCATTTTGGAGAAATCTGGTGTTTCCACAATCTGCCCGGATGTTTGAGGCAGCAGGTTCCTCTGAAACGTCGGTTAACTTTAACTTTCTTATTCGTACTACCAGCGAAACTCTCCCTTCAGGATGTTGGGAACTTTGTTTAATATAAATTGTGTGCTTAAAAATTTTCTTTTTAATGCGTTTTGAAAATATGATTTTGACACTGTGTATTGGATCTATGTCTTTCGTTGCTACTAGAAAAAGATAATTATTCCTTGTTTCTCATTTTGTAATTTTTTTATTTATGGGTATTTGATGTAGAGAGTTAGTTTACTTGGCCTAATTTTATGTTGCTTAATTAATTTAATAGGAGATAATCAATTGTTTAATAAAATTAATTAATGTGAGTCACTTTGTTACGTTATTTAGCCATGCTGTCTCAAGGCCGAACTTTATAAAACATCACGTATGATATTAGTGTGGAAGAGGAAGTGACCAAGTTGTGAAAGGAAGCTGTCGTGGACATTTGTACATACTTTCTGGTGGTGTGGGTGGGTGGGGAGGGAGGTTGGGAATCACTCATACAGCTGTAGCATAATGGAAGACTGCCAAGACCGATATGCAGAATTAATACTAACCACCTTAAGATACGTTAGGAAATTATAAAGTTCATGCACCAACAAATGCCCTTTTATTAAACTTGATAAAGTATTAACATTTACATTAAAAATCACTTTGACTTGCTCCTACATGTTTCGGTCTACGACTATAATTAGGGAGCTTTCACTAGAGCCTAGCTAAAGTTATATGTTATATGTTATGCGGTGGTATAGCAGCATGCTGCCACACCACCGCATAACATATAGCGACGTAGTTTTTACCGAATCTAGCCTAATTATAACTTTAGCTAGGCTCTAGTGAAACCTCCCTAATGATAGTCGTAGACCGAAACATGTAGGAGCAAGTCAAAGTGATTTTTAATGTATATTTTAATACTTTATCGAGTATAGTAAAAGTGCATTCGTTGGTGTATGAACTTAATAGATATCAAAATGCACGGTACAACGATAAAAATTACGTTAGGCCAGTTTATACTGGTTATTTAATTTATTCAATAATTTTGCTGAAGAATGTTTATAAAGAGTGTAATGCAGAAACCGAAAAGGGGAAACTGACGAAAGTACAAAGGCATGTAGTAGTTTCGTGTTTTGGTTTCACAGAATGCTGCCCAATTACAAGAAACTATGTCATATTTTTCTTACATCCCCCAATTTATGTCATCACTTAGACCAGCCCAATAACCCCCCTCCCCCCAGTTTCTTCCTTCTCTATTTTTGCAGCATGACGTAAGTGTGAGACTGGGTAATTTTCATACTGGTGCCCCCGCAATCTTCAGCGCTCTGTTACAACAAACATACGATGAAGAAACTGGAATTTTATAGTGTAAACTTTTGAAGGAAAATTTTCTCACACTGATCTGTTTGGCAGATTTTCAAAGAATATAACCTCGTTTTCACATTATCCCATAAAACTGTTACCCGTTAAACGATCACAGAAAAAGTTTTGGATCCCGTTGCATTCGTTATGCTTAAGCACGTCACGCTACGTGCATAGGGTTCATATGAAGGACTTACATTATGTCGGGACAAACTTGAGTTCCGTAGTGATCTGTTTCAATACTCAAAGTTCGAGTTATATACATCATCCTTTGGGAGGAATTTATGACTCCTATCCCTTCTAATGACTCAACCTACGTGGTGAGGCTTTCAATAAATGTAAATTCTGTGATTTTGTCTCTACTTGCACGTATTCCAACTATGGGTTTTCTTCAGTTGTAATCTCCGTGATTCGTACCGATGCCATAATTTTTACTTCTACCATAGGCTATAAGACAATCATAGAACTCTTGCAGGAGGTTTGTATCGAAGCGAAAATTAACAGGTCTGTCTAACCGAAACGTAAATATACTCGTAGATTTTGATATGCAGCTGTGGTGTGAAGTGTGCTGTTTAACAACGCTCTCAGTTGCGGAGAATGTATAGCTCCGGTGACGGATGAATGAGTAGAATGTTGCTGACAGGGGAAAACGGAGACGTTGGGAGAGAAACCTGTCCCAGTGCCAATTCATCTACCCCATACCTCACATGGGCTGACCCAGGATTCAACCTTGACCTACGCGCCAAGATGCTAACGACTACCACCCTGAGCACGTAGCACAGCTAGCCACGACTGCAGTGATGTTCTGCATCAGGTCCTGTCGTTACGTATAAAGTGTACGTATGTATCGAGGGTCAAATAACCGACACCGTGGAATGGAATATTTTATTGGACCGTCGTTACACAACAATATGGTGTAAAGTTTCTATTATGCGACTAACAACTCAGCTACATGTTTCGACCCTCCAGGGCCATCATCAGGCTATAAAATAATGGTGTTAACCAAGGCACATGCGGCATTTGCCTTGGTTAACACCATTATTTTATAACCCCATGATGGCCCTGGTGGGTCGAAACATGTAGCTGAGTTGTTAGTTGCATAATAAATACTTTACACCATATTGTTGTGTAACGACGGTCCAATAAAATATTCCATTTTACGTACACACAACGGGATGGAAAACCCACAATTTAACACCGTGCAGCAGACGTCTTCTTGAGAAGCTAGTAGTTTTTCAGCTAGTCAAGAATTTCCCCATGTTTTAGGGAAATCGGACGTTCATTAGCAAGTTGACAAGAGCCCACCTCTCTGGAGCTAGGTCAATCCAGTCCACCACTCCTATGTCATTTCTGTAAGACCTGTTTTAATATTGTCTTGACATCTATTTTTGCTGCTCCAACCTGTCGTTTTCCTGTAGATTTCCGACCCAATTTCGAGGATCCAGTACGGAATAGAAGGGCACATGTCTAGGTTATGTGGTATCGTCTTTATCAAATTAGGTGTTTTCACGACCATGATGCTGGTAATTCGTGCTAAGAGGTTGAAAGAAATGTGCATGTGATGTAGCTGTTAGTTGTATGATCTTCATAAGGATTTCTTGATAGTCGCGCGAGTTTTGAGGTTCTCGCAGTGCTGTAACTCAAGAGTGCAGTTCTCCTGAGATGTGAAGCTGCGTAACGGGGTAAAAGGATCCAGACGTTTCGAACGAACGTGCTGCAATAATCTTCAAGAGTCAGTATGTATTGGCAGTGGTTACTGACCTTTATTTCAATTCCAGTGAAATTTTACTAGGGGGTTTCAACTACCAGTGAAAATTCAGCAAAGACTCTCCAAGTGCGACCTCGTATGAACCAGGAGGTCTCTGACTGCAACTGAACCGTCCGAAAAATGGTTACTGATATTCCAGTGCAGCCTCTCCTGCATTCTGCGGTAACCTAATATTCCACATCTGCAATACCATCGCCCGCAATTGATCGCCATCTACAAACTGTTTTACACACCTTCTGTTCTCACTGCCTGTTTCCTAAGATGCAAATTATTTTTAGTCTGTCGCCTCCTCTTCCAAATCTTGTAAGCGGCTGCTTTACAACACATCCCCCTGGATATTCTGTACACGTTCTTTATCTCTCCTGTAGAAGCTACTTCCTAAGATCCCACGTGTTGCTCAAGTTATAGTCTCTTGGTTTTTTACACGCTGTGACATAATAAGTGTATTCCGACGTTTCGGAGAAGCATGCTGTCTCATTCAGGGTGACTCACTTAGGTTAAGATGACTGCCGAAGCCACCAAATGTGCCAGATACTTCTTTAAAGACATGGTCTTTTTCAGGGTATCTACTCTTGTATATATAGAGTTGTACTTGCAGACTGGTGCTATCACAGCGTTGCTGACGTAGATACGAGGCTGCTGGGGTGTGACATCATGTCTGTTGGTAAATAATGAGGAACTGACACGGTGGTATATTCCAGCAAACTTGAATACTCAATTCTATAGTTGGTTATAAGTATCAGTGTAGGCATAAATACTTACTGAGCTATTGAGCAAAATAGCGAGAATCTTATTGATACAGTTGATTCAGCAACTTGAAATGCATCTGTGCCCGTCAGTCGTTTCGTTGCCTGTACCCAGCCTTTGAAATCGATAAATGTTTATACCTCTTGCAGGTAACTATAAATTCCACACTTCGCATCTGACGTCATTTATTGCTCCCTGTTCTCGTGGATTGTTAGGCCATGTCATAAAATTCTATGAAGTCTGTTTCGAAATACATCTGCATGCTGGCAAATTGAATTGTCTTTCTAACAACAAGCTTTGCCTGAAATATTTCGGATGAACTACTTATGTTTCTTTCTAAAGAAAGATTTATTTTACGATTTGATTCATATCTGAATACGTCTATCATTCATTCTGATGGGTGTCACAGCATCTCGTGAAATTTCGTATTACGATGTACCATTGTATATATTTCACTCTTACACTTCCAGATTCTTTATCATTCAAAGTAAGAAAACAAAGACTAGAAATGTATAATTTCCTTACAGTGTTTTGTGTAGGGATTTTTGGTTAGCGCAAGTGAAGACATCTTAAAACAAGAAACCAATTTTAAGCCGATACTCATTTTTTAGAATACGAAGTAAAATTATTTACACTACCATTTTCCATTCTGTTCCATTTGTACGTTTGAAGCGACTTTGTAATTCACAAATTCCAAATAAGTTTTCCGCATGAGAATGTGATAATGACGTAGCTACTGAGTAAATTCCTTGTCTTTTATGGAACCCTGTAATCCATTGGCATGTTCACAAGAATATATTTTGCATCTTTATATCCAGTACTACAACAATAAAATAATTTCTAATCTACCCGATCGTAGATTGTGTCTTAAAGTTTTTCCCCGATCCCTTGCGAGCTACGTGTCTGAAATATCTCATAGTTACTTAACAATATTAGCTTGACAATAAAGCGTGAGGGGTAAAAAATTATGACCCCTCTTCCTCATTAAGCAACCCTCTGAATCCTTCTGTTATTTCTTCCCTCTTGGGTCCAAATGCTAACTTTAGTAATCTGTTTCCAAACACCTCACTATGCTTATCGAAATTTGTGCCCTGTATTGTGACTGTTATGACCCATATTCATTACACCAAGAAAAGCACACAATTTATAAAAATTCATAATAAGTCATCCGTACTCATGAATTCTGAATGTATTAGCTATAAGTCTCTGTTGGCAGTCATAAATATAACTTTGTAAATATAAAGATAAAGTTTTAAATGCTCCACAAGCACGAACAATTTACGGCTACAGGAATGTAAAGGAAAAAGGAATGTGTCAGGATCATGTTGTCAGTAGTATCTACATGACTGCCTTTATGTTAGCATTGCTTGTGTATACTTTGAAGTCTTGGTTTCATATGCCTTTGTTTTTTGGTCTCCCTAAGGATGACGATTTGTCGCCGAAACATGTAGGAGAGTTCTTGTTTATGGATGATTTATGAATTTTCATAAATTCTGTGTATTTATATATATATATATATATGTATATAAATCATCGTAATACGAGTATATATTCCTGTGTTGATTTAGAGATAAAGTTCCATTGGCATAAAAAGCGGATCAGTGATGCTTTTATAATTCTGATTACATAATTCGAGTAATTCTAATTGTTCCGTTTATGTTTTTTTAATTTTCTATTTGTTTGTTTTTTGTTTTGTATTTTTGTTTTATATTGTGTATATTTTGTGTTTTTGTATTGTTTTATCCTTTCTTGTATTGCTTCTCCTTTTATGCTGTCTCTGTCCTATTTTTATACAATTCTACCAACCACTGCTACCGGCTGGAAATCCAATTGCAGTAAATAAATATGTCATACCATATTTAATTTTGCATTATGAAGCATTAGGCGGAAAGTATTCCTAACTGAAAGGCGGGAAGCACTTCGCTATTTTAATCCTGGCTCATTTTCTTCAGGACCGTGGATAAATACTCGTTTCAGAAGAGTAACATTCATGTAAAGAAATGTTTTCGTATACACAGATGTTGTCTGCGTGACAAGAGAGTTACCGCCGTTTGTGTTTACCTTCTAAATTTTCTCGGCGCTGTATTATCGTGCTAAAACCACGCTGTTCTATTTTTATCTGTATTCATTCGCGTAGGTCCGAATGTTCCTTTCCGTTTCCGCTTTATACAAATTCAAATGCAAACCCATCTACGGTTTACATCAACAGTTTGTCGTCACTGGGAGCTTTCTCATAACACTCAAGCTTACAGTTTGTACGCCAACTGGCTTGAATGTACCCCACTCTACGTCGTTTATTGATTGCTGGACAGTTCTTACATAAAATCAACATTTAATTCCCTCTGGGAGAATAGCTCTGTGACCATCTTATTCTATGTCTTATTGTCCTGTACAGGTAAGTGCAAGTGAAACATTACCGTCCCAAGACATCCTCACATATGGCTGAAAGGTTTAGGTTTCCTCCGTCTTCACCATTTAACGCCCAATAATAACTATACATAACACGTTTTAAACTTTGCATTTTTCGCTCACGGTTTGCTTATCCTGCGTTTCTTAAAGTTCTAATAACAGACAAAGGTTGTGTCTAAATATCATTGACCAAGTTACAATATAACGAAGATGGACTGTATTTTCTGTGATGTAAGACCAGAGTTCTTGTATCTTATTTAGCTGCTTTTTAATTTACTCATCTGTTAAGCTATCTGAAGATCGATAATCGTGTTCAAAAATCCAAAGCTTCTATTTTATCCTAGGCCAGTTCAGTCCAATTCAGACGCGTTCGCAAAATTTCGAAATGCGACCATTACCATCGTCATTTCTGTCTGTCCCTCCATCTGTCTCTCTGCCCGTCTGTCTGTCTGTCCGTCCGTCTGAACGCGTGGAACACCTCGGCTTCCACTGGAAGCGTTTTCATGAAATTTGATTCTGGGAAAATATGTTTAAAATTATCATTTTATTGTTACCGACGACATGATTTTACTCATAAACAATTTTTGTATAACATTCAATATTGTTATATAGTTTAAAGTGACGTGTAGCTCAACAATACGCACAGAATGCGTTGTTGTGTTTCCACTGGAAGAAAGGTTACGCGAACGCGGTACAGCGTTACGTCATAAATACGTTACCTATCGTGTACGTCTTAAAATAAAATTTCTTTAACATTAAATATGTATTGATCCTATGGTATGCCATTTTGTTTCCTTAGGGATCTCGTCCATTCCAATACCAACCCAACCGGTTATATACATTTCTGGTGTTTCCCATGGTTACAAAAGTTCCGCTCAGTTTATTCTCAAAATAAAGCCGTGGGGGCTTTATAATGCATTGTTTCGTCCACAGTGATTACACAGAGGCATATAAATTTGTACCTGGCACTAAGGATAAAGTTAAATGAGCATTCTTTAGCCTTACATTCGCAGACGATAAAAGAACGTCCGTGTGGTCTCTGTGTGGGAGAGAAATCCTGTGCCTCTGGACAAGGAACACAATTGAAGTGATTTGTCATTTTGTATGTTGCAGTGTAATAGGCCTAGTGTCGATTAGTTCTGTCAGCAGTCGTACCGTGCACTTCTCTGATTGCTATAGCTGTTTGTAAATCTTTATACCGTAATTAATTCTGGAAGAAATGAACTTTTGTTTCACGGAGGGAATAAAAAATGACAAAAAAAGGATAGTATTCTCTGGCGTCGGTGCACGCGTGTTTCCGCTCAACCACAAACAACATCGTAATCATTCTTAATAGCAGGCAATTTATATGTGATCTCCGTCCAAGTTCTTTGAAGACTGGCGTAATAGGCCATCACACTGCTTAAAATCTCATACTTGTGGAGAGGACTTCTGGTTGACAGAGAACTTTTGTGTGCAAGATCTATCGACGGGATAGGAAGAGTTCCTTTAGGGCAGTTATCTCTTTCACACTTCACAATACATCTGCCAAGTTCTGATAGACGTAATATTTGTGGGTGAAGTTTGAATGCTACAGAACTCGGTCGCTCGTAAATTGTAACTTTCTGTCAGTAGTATTATTCGATCATAATGTACGCAGGGTTATTATTGAGGAGTTGTACTCGATATAGATTACCTAAAATGCACAGCGAGTGTAATATTTTATTTTCGTTATATGTATTTATGATTCTAGTTGGATTATATTGCAAAATAACGCTGTTCTCTACTGTTCCATGCATGAATAAACACAAAGAGTGAATAGGCTGTAGTGTACCGTAATTTTCTTATGAAATTTGGAGCTTCATTCTTTCAACTGCCTAGAGGAAAGTTGCTACATATTCCCTTTTATAACACCATTTTCGAAGGCAGCGTCCATTAAAGAGTACAACATAATTCAGCTCAGTATTTTCGATACAGCCAATTTTTTGAGTCGTGTTTGAAGCATAAGTTAATTATACATTTTTAATTATTCAAGGAAACAGACTCATTAGCAATTGAAAGCATAGTGCTAACTATGTGTTCCTCCACGTTTGCAAGTGAAAAATTATACGTTCTTCTTACACAGGGTATTTTTTTTTTCACATTTCTCGAAGGGAACGACGAATATTTTCTGATACAGCATTAACTTACTGGTTTTTGTAGACATGAAGAAGGGTATTTATCTCAGTATTTAACCAACTTGATGCACAAAATTTGTTTCACAGTAAGTTTCACAATAAGTTTTATTTCATGCCTCTACATGTTTCGAGCAAATGTGCTCGAAACATGTAGAGGCATGAAATAAAACTTATTGTGAAACAAATTTTGTGCATCAAGTTGGTTAAATACTATATAAAAAATACATGCCAAGCGTTACAGACGAGACAATATTACTGTTTGTTGGGCCCAGAACTGCTAAGCTAGGTACAGTTTTATTTATATACTGTTCACACCTTTCTTTTTAAAAATATACATCGCTGTCAAACATACATCAATATTTTGCTTTAAAATGTACAAACTTCTTTACCTGAAATGGTTTAATTGCGAGTACTGCATCAAAGCACACCACAGACTGTTTCCCTTCTTCTTCACACACAGATACCAAGGAACAGGCTCTTCTCATATCGTACCTTCTATGCTTCGTTGCTCTTCCGCCATATTAAAGCCACAATGCCTATGTACAAGCACATCTATATCACACCAGGTAATCCGTATGACACTGAGCCAGACTGTTGGAACAACCTGACAAAGCAGGTAAAATGCCAGTTGTGTTGAACAGAAAAATTCTTAGAAGATGTAATTCCGTGGTTGTGACTCTTAACATATAAGACGAGGCCCGGGGAAATGGTATGAACTTCAGGCAATACAACCCCGTACATCTAGAAATGTACAATTAATTCACTAGATGTGTACATAACAGTTGAAGTTGTGGGTGTGAGTGAAACACAGAAAATTAATTATCGAAATTGCACTCCTGTACGACGTAAATTAAGGCTAAAAGTAGTTAAATCCGCAAGAAATGGCACATTTCAATGCAATCTTGTGCCACAAGGCAAGATTTTCTTTACAGAAGTGCTCTTGGTTATCAGATGGTTTTCATTCACAAATGGGGGCACGGGGTGGCGCAGTTGGTTGAGGCACTGCGCTACAAGCCGGAAGGTGACGGGTTCGATTTTCCATTGACATAATCTTTCCGGCCGCATTATGGCCCTGGGGTTGACTCAGCCTCTAAAAGTACCAGGAATATTTCCTGGGCAGTAAAGTAGGCCGGTGCGTAGAGCTGACCTTACCATTTTCATGTGCCGATTTTCTTGAAATGTGGGAGGTTTAAACGCCCGTAACCCTCAGGGCCTCTCCAGGCCTGTAAAGGGATTGTTTTACGTTTACCTTTCATTCACCAACAGCCATTTTTAATTAATGTTCGCAAGCAATCGGAGTGTACTCCATTTCTAGCAGCCATTCTTAGAATCATAAGAAGTCTCTTAGGTACAGTTAGGGAGTAGCTCCCTCCCTGTCCCACCGGCAACGTTTAGTCTTGGTCCACCAAGGTCTGTTCCTCCATTAACTTACTTCAGCTGGAATGCTACTGTCTAATATTCCAAACAGGGCCTACTCCGCCAGTTTATAATTGGCTAGACAACTAACACAGTGTACACTTACGAATTACAAATTTACTCGATTCTTCTGCTTGTTTGTACCCAGCAGGTCCAGCTGGAAGAAAACTAGACGAGTCTATTGACTGTCAGTGCAACATGGATATTCCTGTATCACACATACAGGCAGCCGACTTCATGGGACAGATTTACGGCATTGCCGGTGCGTGTGCAGGGGAATACTCACACATCAAGCACTGACGGCCAAAGGATTTCACAACATCGGTGAAATAAACACAAAATTCTAAAATAAAAGAATACCTCAAAATATCTGCATAATACGGGACTAAGGCTGACTATAGTGGGCGATATTCAACCACATACCATACACCACAAATAAGTAGATATTTTAATACGCTGCAAAATATTACATACTTTAAGAAGGTAGGTGAATGATAGTTCTGTTAAGGATTACATATTCAGATGTACAAATTTATTGTAATATTACTAAAAGAGAAACATTCTCATTAAAAACTGAACACACGGGCGCTAAAAAACTTTTTAAATCTTTTGAACAAGTCATCAGACTTAGGGACGTAAACATTGTAAGAGTTTAGAAATAACATGGTGTTGAGGACAATATTTGGACCTAGGAGGGACGAGGTAACGGGGGAATGGAGGAGACTGCATAACGAGGAGCTAAATGATTTGTACTCCTCACCCAATATTGTGCGGGTGATAAAATCGAGAAGAATGAGATG
>Ga0136643_10012538_pt1 | contig 12636 bp, 5 predicted proteins | sample TergutLab28metaG_FD_96883 | JGI IMG/M metagenome (GOLD analysis project Ga0136643, IMG submission 96883) | Labiotermes labralis P1 segment gut microbial communities from Petit-Saut dam, French Guiana - Lab288 P1 (version 3) (version 3) | ecosystem: Host-associated > Arthropoda: Insects >...
ATATCTCGCTAATTCCCTCGCTGCTGCCTTAAGGGACCCTGCCCTATAAAAACTCCTAACGTTCCACGTGCCTAATTTCATTTCCCTGTATATTTTGCGCGATGCTTCCCCTAGAAACACTCCACCCGGAGAACCGAGTGGGGGAGTAGTTTACCTCCGGACTGTTTTATCTCCAGAGGAAGCATCATGCCTACAAGTATTTCTTAACATGAATGTTTTACAGGGAGGGGTTGTTAGCACCTCGCCCAACCCCCAACCTGGAGTACCACCCCTTGTCGGCTGTCCACGACTGCTTATTCAATTTATTCGCAGCTACCCTCCATAAAGGAGTCCGTTCCTCTATCCGCAACCTGAGGACGCGCCATGCCGTGGTGACAGGGACCTACTACACAGCCTTTGTACTATACCAACTCGAAATTTATATCCAAGATCCGTTAGACGTCAGCCATCAATTCTGATGTCACTAGTTAGAATATTATTTATTTTCCGACTTACCGTAGCGATTCCACCGGAGTAAAGCAAACAAACACTGTCGCTTCAAACGCCACACTGTCAGAGGGCCAACATTGTCACACGTTCCACCAGATAAGATAAGGTTATGAGCGATGCGTATCTTGCTGCATCTAGACACCGTGGCAATTCCCGGAAATATTGTACCACGTGACCAAGATGGCAACTGCTTGTATTGAAATCTATCGGAGAGTGTAATCACGTCACCTGACATAGGGATTTCACAGACCGCTGAATTATCTTGTACATTTAAAAATGTTAATAAGTTAAAGTAATAAGGTCATGTTCAGCTTCTTTTATTTATTCCGTTGTGTTTTAATGTGATCCCGATATTCGCATATGTTATAATACAAAATTTGCTACATTAAAAATTCTATTTCCAAGCCCGTAGCCAGACCACGAATACAGTGGGTGCCGCGGCTGCCAATGTGGGAGCTTATATACGTTTATATATGTATATAATGCTATATTGTATATGTGCTGCAGCCTATGTATATATATATATATACGATGTATGTGCAATCGTAAAAAGCGCCTTTGTCAGGACCACAAAATCAACACTTGGTCTACACGATTGCACAATACATCTTGCAAATATTTATATTTTTGAAAATGAGTTGCTTCCAACCACGGCGGTTCATCTGGGTCAACATTTGGCTGTGGTACGTTGTCGCGCATTTTTTAGCTGGATGATAAGCATATTTGTCTTTGATATTTTGCAAATTCCTAGTGGGTGCATCAAGTTTTGTAGTGGGCGCACCGCGCCCACTTGCACCCCCATGACAACGGGCCTGTCTTGTATTTAGGCTTTTATTATGAGTGTTAGGAACAATTTTGAATTATGTATGATTTTCTTTATGTTACTTGCCGTATGCAGATAATGTGGTAGACAGAGAGTATTATTTTTTAAGGATACTGGCTAGCTTGTAACTTGCAATTATTTGAACTGCCGCAATGTTTTTAACTTTCAACTCTCAAACAGCATTTCCTATTTGTGTACCTTGTTCACTTTGGATATGAAATATTGTTCGCAAGTCACTTGTTTCACTATGGCGACAATGGAAGATTCTAAGGTTATGAGAATGTCATTCCATTTTTTGTTATCCGCTGTGTTTGTCTGCATAAAAAACATTTTCTTTTGATCAGTGAGCCCCGTGAAGGAACTGGAATTATATCTCTCGACAGTTGCGTGAGTCGTTATCGTTGTCAATAGCAGACGCAACTCACGTTTTGAAATAATAGTGTTCTTTGCTCGTCTGAAAATAAAATGGCGTTTTGAAACATGGAGGGTTGCGACGGTGCTGACGTCTGTTGATAATCTGCGGAACTATGAATGAGGTAGAAAAATGGTCATGGGGCATGGCCATTTTTCTTGCTTTAACCATATTTCCAGCGAGTATAATTATTCATATGCATCCATCTGCCTGTGAGGCTGCTTAATAGTTACAAGGTGTTTTTGGGCGAAATTAAAATATGTTAAGTGAGCAAGCAAAGGGCTTTAGTTGTAGCCGAAAATAATACAAATTAACCGAGAACAGGCATGGGCCTGAGTTGTGTGGCATTTTGGACACGAATTATTCTAAAAGATAACTAGAAAGAAATTTGGTTTGGAACGGCCATAGGCCAGTTCTTCACAGTGCAGAATATAGTGAAATGGTGTCTGAATTATGACACCAGGTGACAAGTAGATCATCTAAGGGACTGCAACGATAAAGAGTGAAGACTGCTTGAAACTCCATGGAAAAATTCCATTGTGTTTATAGATTTCATTGATCTATTACTAAATCACCGGCAAACAGTATGTTTGCGGTAAATCACTCTTTCTGTAGAAAACGTAAAAACGTAAATAAGGATAAAAAATATTTGAAGGGCAAGTTTTAAATTAAAAACCAAATGATGATTTAAGTATAGTTAATTATATGAACCATTTTAAACATTCAAGTGAAGCAGCTTTTCAATCCAGTCGTACTCATTTTTGCCACAGTTGCAGACATACTTTGTACACAATATCGTAAAACTAGACACGTCTGTATCATACAGTGGAAACTGCAGCGAACGGAAGAAAAAACTGTACCATTCAAACTTCTGTAAAATGTTTGGGAAAACTTGGAATAAATTTATCATTTAACTATTAATTTTAATTTTAACACCTTAAAACCATCAACTATTGCGCCATCTTGAACCTCAGGGAAAAATAAATTTAAAATATTTGATATATTAAATTTCTTCAGGTACAGAATATTAAAATATTTATATTCACTTACGTGCGAAACAAATTTCCTGAACCCAAAAGTTCATCACGTTTCCAAAATTATTATTTGACTGTATCCATTTTAGAGCATTACACTTCATTCATTTGTATTCGTTTAAACATCACCCTTCCATCTGTATCAGAGTCTTCCAAACAGTGTCTTCACTAGAAGTTTCCCAATCAAAATTTAGTTAGTAATTCTCTTATCTTTCAAGAAAGATTTATGTCCTAACGTATCCTACTTTTTATTTAAGGCAGAGCACAAACTAAGGAGATTTCCATGATGTACATATCTCGGTACTCCTTGTATTTCCTTTTGAGTTCCAATATTTTTCAGCACCCGATTCTTACATACTTTCAGTTCATTTTATTTCCTCAGAGTAAAATCAGTGTCTAGTACCTTCGGATTAAATTGAAGACTCTATACTACGTTATTGAGCCTCGATAGGGGACTTCCTGTAATTTTGTGACAATATGAATTAGGAATATATTATGAGTTACAGAGCTTTTTCTGGTTATAAATTCATTCCTTGTTGTTTTATTTATTTTGTATTTGTTCTTCATAATGTTGCATAAGTTGGATGTAAACAAGAGAAGTTAAACACCTCGCTGGACTGTTATTATGTGGACCTTCTTTCACGAACTTTTCAACGGAATCACACGGAAACACTAGACAATGGTTTGAACTTTCAACTATTCAGTTTTAAACCCATCTTTTCATTACTTTATGTGGAATTTGTACCTCGTAAACACGTTTAATGGATTCAGCTAACCATATCCTACGAGAAACTTAGAGATCTCAGCTATATATAACGACATGAACTACTGTTTGTGTATCTAATGTTTATTGTACCGTGCATTATTGTGATAGCTGACGAATAAAAAACCAACTAGAATATATGGTGAGGTGCATTCCGTCAAAAAACACAACTATAAATTATGGCTAAATGATGGTGTTTATTAGCAAGGAAGTACTACATGTTTCGGCCTATAGCGACCATCTTCAGGTTCTGACAATTTTCTGCTAAAAGAGTTTATACAATATGCTTAAACCGCGTGGTGATGTTGAGATCTCATCATCATTCTGCGTGCTATTTTAAGCTAAATTGGTGGGATGTCAATGGGTTTGTAGATAGTTCGGTGTGGATGTGGATCTTTTTGGTTGGGTAGATGTGGGGTTGGGAGGGACCTATGGCTGCAGGTGTCGTATCTTATATGTTCCTATGTTGGGGGCAGTAGAACCAATTAGATGTCACTTGTTAATTTTATTTTACTTCTTAGAGACTCAACATGTTTCGGGCACTAATATGCCCGAAACATGTTGAGTCTCTAATAAGTAAAATAAAAGTAACAAGTGACATCTAGTTGGTTTTTTATTCGTCAATTTTTTGTGTACTTTACATGGCAATGTTTCTTTGGTATTCAGATTTCGCCTGATGATGGGATTTTGTACTTAAGCCGAAATATGTTACATTAAAGCTATATAATAATATAACATAAACTTACTGTTAGTTGTGATTGTTGGCCTTTAGCCCTTTACTCTATGAATCGTAACTTTTTAAGGACTCTGCTCCATGTAGTGCTTTCCTACCTAAATGATGGCTTGACTTCCATCAAGTTTTCCTGGGGAAAGACACCGGAATTATGGTAGAATTTTGCTACCACCAGGCAAATAGATCTGGAAAATCTAATTACAGCAAGGACTCAAGGATTTATAAACAATTGTTTGATTCAATCCCAATTTGGATAAAAGTAAAATATATATTCTCTTTTGTAAAACTAAATATTATTTAACAATAACTAACGAAATAATAAATACAAACTTAATCAATCAAACTCTGCCAAAATGTAATATACGTTATTTAAATAATTTACTTACTCTTTCTCTATAAATCAAAACGCGTAAATTTGGAATAAAGTCTAAATATAATTGCCAAACTGCTCAACTCGAAATATAAAGTGAATTTAGAATACCAGTCAATATGCCTTACCTTGAATAAACAGTAGACGGTACAGCATCGTTGTAACGTTACGACAATCTTTGTAATAATTGTATTCAATCACTATAATTCTTCAATTGTAGATACGTGACGGCCGACAACTAATTTGTTAGCGAGTGAGAGCGTTTACCGGGTTGCTCTAAGCTTTATAGAGTAGAGCTGACAAGTCATGCATTCTTAAAAGTATAATGATCTGATCAAGTCACTGCCGGGTTCAAGCTGATTAGTACTGCTGACTTTAGTGGTTGTGACTGAACGATCTCTTCCTGAATTCAAAGTATTAAAATTTCGAAGTTTCTAATACAAATATATATGTAAATTTAGCATGCATTACAGCTAGTTAGTTAATCAGAATTTCGGGCAAAACTCGGAAAGATAGTTTCTGAACATAAATAAAGAACGTTGATGTTCCAGTTTAACTTACATTTGCCATCGATAAGAATACGCTAACAACAACGCTTTTTTTAATATATAGAGTACCCTAAAAATTTTTAGATGCGATATGATTATAACACTCTCAGAACTGTAAGGATGATGAGTGGGTACCGTCATGGACCTGGAATTATTCAAACACTCATGCATAAATTTTAATGTGTTCAATCGTGAAGGTGTTATTTTACAGGAATGGGGGTCACAGCTGCTTTGTGCCCAAATCCAAATTAGTTATGTTTATGCGTGTATGTTCGAGTACACGCAGCTCAAAGATATATTCAAAGGTCTGTGCAAATGCAGCAGACTTCGTTTCGTACACACTGGTAACTTCTGTGTTTCTCAGAACAATATTGAACGCTTCTGCCACACATATCTCTCATGCACTGAAAAGTTTGTTGAGACGTAATGGCTGCGGTCACTTTTGCCTGCACATCTTGATTTGGTATTCGAACGTTTTGCCATTCTGGGTGAACATCTTTAACGTGTCATATTCTAATATGTAACACTTTCGCGTCGTGTATATGTCTTTCAGTGTATCAGTGTTACTCTTACAACATTAGTGAACACCAGCCTCTGGTCGTCAGAAGGTGGCAACAACTTGTGCTCGTAAATGTACTTGGATGCGCTCTCTCTCTCGGTGCTACATACTGCACAACTTCATGCAGCTTTCTCTTCCCTGGATCACGTTTTGACCGGAACCAGAATGTTTCCCCACAAGAATAAAATATGCATGAAAATTTACATTCTTGAAAACAATTAAACTCTTCATATTTGAAGAAACAAAGGTCTGATTTTTGTATGTTTTGCTGACTGTGCATATCAGTATAATTAACCCTTATCCTGCTAACGTGGAGAATATGGTGAGCTCCTAATAACGCATGCAAATGGCAGATGGGATTTAACTCGGCGTTTGAAGTGTTAACCAACGTAATGCAAAGAAACTTGTTTTATAATACGTTTATTATATGCCTGTACATGTTTCGAGCACTATGTACTCATCATCAGGAGGTCAAAATTGTATTATACAGCATCTCGTATCATCACACCTGTAGGTGGCCGTGCGGTGCACGGATTGAGAGAGGACTATTCTCTCAACCTGTGCACCGGACGGCCACCTATAAGTGTGATGATACCAGATGCTGTATAATACAATTTTAACCTCCTGATGATGAGCACATTGTGCTCGAGCCATGTACAGGCATATAATAAACTTATTATAAACTAGTTTTTGTGCATTAAGTTGGTTAATTACTAAGATTACTAAGAAAAGTTCTGATCTGTAAATGTATTTGTCGTGTTTCTCTTCCGTGTGATGCAGTATATCCGTACGGCAGCCTGCCCATATACAACCATTCTCTTTAGTCACAAGCCATCCGTACAACATGTACGGACATCCTCTCACAGCAGCCCCGCGCGCTGTTGCTGCAAGGGTGCATCACTTTGTAAGCAAGTTGCTCAGCATGGAGGTTCCTGGTGTCGATCAACGCCCCCCTGCATGTGGGGCAACTTGACAGTCTTCCTTTGTAGTTGTTGCAGACACTGTGTCCATTCTGGCACTGGAATATGGGAGGCTTCGTTGTATCCAGACACACTGGACACCCTAACAGCTTTATGATACTTGTACCGTCCCCGAGCGACAGCGATGCCATGTTTCAGTGGTCATGATTTGATGCCTGCGAACTAAAAAAGCCATTTTATTTTGATGGAATTCATCCCGTTGGTGTATAATTGACATTGAATTACGAATTTACGTCAGACACAACAATGTTATTATATTTAATACAATAATGTATACTACATGTTTCGGTAACATTTTGACCATCTATAGGCATTAATATACATGATCTAAAATCAAGGTGGGAGTTCGTTAAAATTGTATTTTGTAATGTGTGAGATCTCACAAACTTTATAAGCGTCAGTATAATGTAACATCGCGTGTTCCTGTGTAGTGTATATCTTTTTGTTGTGTTACTACAGGCATACTACATTGTTTATAAAATCATTAATATTATGTAAAACTTGTATTTATTGATTGGCCTGGTTTCTCTTGATTTCGATTATTTCAATAGTATCATGTTATTCTTTCCTGGCGTTCAGACCTGTATTGTATTGTGTGTGTGTGTGTGTGTGTGTGTGTGTGTGTGTGTTGCCGGAGTTATTAATTTGTATGTGCAACTATGTTGTTGTTTTAATGGTAAATTGTTACAAACATCAGGATGTAGCCAGTTGTTGCTTGGTTCACCAACAGCCAGAGAAGTCACGCTGAACAAAATGTGTGACGACACAAGCAATGTTTGCCCTCTTTTGTTAATGAATATTATGCTCTAGTAATGAGTTTCCCATCCAGGGATCCGAAACAAATCCTGGAATAACACATAAAAAGTTAAAAGTACCGCGAAGAATTCTAAATATCCCTCTAAATATCGCGAGAAATTTGTCCAGATGTTGGCAATACTGGAATAATCTCCGTACGCTGCCAATTTCCTGTTTTCGTTTTCTGCATAAATAGGGTTCCTCGGAATATGAAAAATTATTTAGGGGATTCTCCAGGAAGAAAGTCTGGGAAACACTGATCTAGGTTTTAAGCCTAGAAAAGATACTGCGTACTGCAAGAATACTTGCTTAGTCCAGTGACGCTCTATTTCAGCCTTAGAATTGTACGTGTAACGATAACTGTTAGCGTATCACTCGTAATGTCCAGAGATTACTGCGGTTGCGAGGAACTTGCATCATGTGGGTATTACTCATACGTTATCTTTTGCGTTGGCTGAGGTTTATACAAATGGTGCGAACACCACGGCCTTCTCAAGTCCTTGTCCTTTCATTTAACTGCGTGTGTTCCAGTCATAGAATATATGGCGTCTGATGGTATATTATTTTATACCACAAGTTGCTCGACATGCTGATTAAATATGGGTTGTATACAGTTAGTCGACTCAGGGGATGCTTGGAATCAGTCGGTGCAGAATCTTTTGTCTTCCGGTTTGCTATCCAAAAATATAAAGTTTAAATAAAACAGAACTATAATTTTGCCTGTTGTCTTGTCTGGGTGTGAAAGTTGGTCTGTCACATCGAGGGAGGAACATAAGATGAGGGTGTTCGAGAATAGGGTGCTGAGAAAGATATTTGGGCCTACGAGGGACGAAGTAACAGGGGAGTGATGAAGTCCACATAATGAGGAGCATAATGATCTGTATACCTCACCAAACATTATTCGAGTTATCACATAAAGAATAACGAGTTTGGTGGGGCATGTAGCACGTACGGGGATAGAAGAGGCATGTACAGGGTACTGATGAGGAGACCTGAGGAACAGAAACCACATGGAAGACCTAGGCATAAATGGTAGGATAATATTAAAATGAATCTTCGAGAAGTGGGTTGGGGATACACGGATTGGATTTTTGTAGTCCAAGGTAGGTACAGGTGGCGGTCTTTTGTTAATGCGGCAATGAAACTTCGGGTTTCATAAAATCTTGGGGAATCGTTTGACTAGCTGAGGACCTGTCAGCTTCTCAGGAAGGACCCTGTTACGTGGTTTCAGTTAATTAGTTAATGTAGTTGGTCTCAGGAACGAGATTGGAAACCTGGTTATGCAGCATACGAAGCAGCAGTAGCAGCTGCGTAACTGAAGCGTTCAGTGCCTTGATGTCTTGCTGTTATGAATTCAGTGAACCCAAACTGAGAGTGAATAATACATATCAATTAAGCATGCTTCATATAGACAAACAACCTAATACGTTCAGCACGAAAATGTCGATACACTTTAAGTCGGTTAGGCGAAGCACTTTCAGCTCAGTAGCAATTATTTTGAGCGGGTCGGAGAATTTCAACATTTAGCTTTAAAAACAGAGCTGAGAATTCAAGCGAACTTACTGCCGTCTTTTAAAGACTTGTGACGTAAAGCAGTCACTCAGGAACCATAAAATATCCGTCTTCAGAAAAGACATCTTGTTGCACTTGATTAACAAATATGCACAATAAATACAACCAAACTGACTGTCGGCTCAGCTGTGCTTTTACTGAAACATAACGATTTGTTACATGTTACGACACTTCCCCGTTTTCTTCAGGCAAATTTAAACGAAACAGTGTCGTTCGAGGCAGTGGCGTACCCAGGAATTTTGTTCGGGGGGGGGTTCAACAAATTCAGTTGAGAAAAGAGGACAGAGAGAACGTGGATCTGGGAGGCGGTAGCCCCCTAGTCAGAGGTTCTGGAGGCAGCTGTAATTTGGTACAAGACATTTCGTTTCATATAGTAAAATTTTCTTAATTTTTGGTACTTTAAGACTATTTATGATGACAACCAGTTTATTTGTTATTGCTAATGTAAAACAATTGCGAACCGGCGGTAGTTTTAGAATTTTACTGCCTTTTTTCCGAACATCTTGAGGTGTTGGCATCCTAAATTCAGCAATTTTTAACAGTTTTCACAATCGGGTTGAGTTTGGCACGATTTTGGAGGGCCTTCGGAATTTCGAGGGGGGGAGGGTTGAATACCCCAAACCTCTCCCCCCCTCGGCACGCCACTGGTTCGAGGAAATGTTAAATGAGGTTTAACTATTTATTTATTACATTAATTGATACAGCAACAGCTGAGAGATGAGTAGTGGTGGAAAAAGGATCCACTGATCTGACTGTTGACGTTGGATACAAGATGTAGTCTAATAAAGGAGGGCTGGCAAGAGAGCCGTTGACTGGTGAAGCATTCGGATCATTTAAAGAATGAAGTGGCTGGTTACCAGAAGGTCTGTAGTAGGACACAAGCTTCTGCAGTCTTTTCACTTTGAAATTTTGAACCATTCACCCTGCTGTTTGGGCCACTGAAAAATAGACCCTTTGGAGGTCGCCGATTCCGTAGTAATGAGGAAGTGGAAGTTGCCTTTCGTGAATATTTGCGAATGAAAAAGACTCGTTTTTTACTGCGACGTAATTTTTACACTGTTACCAAGCTGTAGCCAGCGCAGAATAAATAAATAAATAATAATGTAAACTAATCTTCAAATATTAAATAAAATATTTCGATATGATTTACCTTCTGCTCGTGTTATGCAGAGAAAGTGCTGCACACAGCGACAGAAATTACTATCAGTGATGGCCTTCGGCTTTGTACGTTACGTAGCTGGTATTCGTGTGTAATACCAAATGACAATTCACTGTCCAGTCTGGGTAGGCGACCTTCCTGTTTGTATGACGTTTTGTAGACACGTAGTTATAACTCACTACAGCATTGCTGGCATGCGGCTGACAATATGGAACTGCCTCCATTCCACACTGCCTTCCTTAAATGCAGCTGTTTGCAGGACGATCACTAGCACTGTAGGTTGGTAGAAATTTGCCCACCTTTCACTTCGAGAACCTCATATCTCGCAGTACCAAAATGTTTATCACTTTGTCTCGGTAGGTTTATTTTACCGTCCAAATGCACACCTTGCTGATATTCTGTGTAAACTGTTCTCTCCCATCTAAATATGTTTGTCTTGCGTGGCAGACGACACCGTATGATCCGCTGGTTGTGTTTTCTTCGTGGGATGTGGAGACGTAGTTATTTCAGTGTCTGACGAATGGTGTTAATCTTCGGCCTCGGAGGATCATTCGATAACAGGTGTGCGATGAGAGACATAAGCGGAGAAGAAAGGAAAAGTTAAAGTAAAGGCAAAATTCACACTGTAACATACCGCAAAGGCGCAGACGGGGAGTAGAGACGTTTTCTTCCATGGCACATCAGCCTCTAGTGGGCCATGACTTCATTATCGGGGCTTCACGATCACACTCAGTTACACACACTTCACACGACAGGGTTCTGGAGCAGAGGTGTAGCTTTACTTTTTCTTTTACTTCGACGCTAGATGGGGATGGGTTGTCAACGCCTTGCCCCCGTCGCTTTACCCCCAGAAGGGCCCCGGCACCCCTTGTGCAATAGGCTGGGTGGGCGCCACGGCCGGTGATGACGGTTGCGGAGAATCGCCCGCACTGAGATTCCATCGCCGGACCTTCCGGTCCGTACCCAGTCGCTATACCCACTACGCTACCCCGGCCCAGGAAAGTTTATACACAACACGTAAAGAGATTTCCCATTGAATATTCAAGGGGCTTACCCCACTGGTAAAAATAGAACTACATAACACCCTATCGAATTCCGGTGGGGACGAGATTTTCCGCCCGTCCAGACCGGCCCTCCTGTACAGCGGGTACCGGGTCTTTCCCGGGGGTAAAGTGCGGCCGGGGCATGCTGCTGACCACTCACCCCCTTCTAGTGCCGGGGTCATGGAAGAGTAGAGCTATACCTCTACCCACCCTCTGGACCACACCGGGCCTGTAACGGTATCACTTTACCTTTACATAAAAAACTAGCAATGCTTGTTACTGATTACGGGTGTAAAATTTGTCGTGTTGCCTTACAAGAAACAACATCGACCGATTATTTTGGAGGACGGGGTGCTGAGGGGAATATTTGAATTCAAGGTTGAGGAGGTAACAGAAGACGAGAAAAAATTTCGTAGTGAAGAGTTTCGTAATTTGTAAACAACTAATGTTTTCACTGAAGAATAAGAAACAACCCGGACACTTATCCAGCATGTCTGGAACTAACTTCCAACCAACAGCAACCCAAGAACAGCCTGCAGCCCGGACACTTATCCAGCCTGTTGCACCTAACTTCCAACCACCAGCAACCCAGGAACGAGACGTCCCATGTGGTAATCAGCACTATAGTCGTGAGCTCCTGATGATGGGCATAACAGTGCCCGAAACATGTTCAGCCTATCATAAGTATAATAAAACAATAAGTAGCATCTAGTGGTTCTTATTCTTCAGTTATCACAACGATGCGTGGTCCAGTACACGTCAGACTAATGTATTAAATGATAAAAGAGAAGATTGAATTGGTGGTGGGGCGTGCAGTATGTACGAATGTGGACAAGATGAGAATTTATTGCGGACTTGAGACACCATTATACAGGCTCATTGAGGAGGAGAGGTCAGTGTTTTATAGGGGGTTAGTATCGGTTATTGTGAGAAAATAAAGTTCATCAGAATGTGTGTTATTAAACGTGAATGGTTACCGATGGAGAGCCGTGTGAATTTGAAAAAAAAAGACACTGTGAACGGTGGTAAAGAAAGAGAAATTAATTCTTGTTAATTGTATTTTAATTCTAATTAATGTTCTATATGACAAATTTGTTGCACTTACTTACTCCATGGAGCAGAGTCCTTCTTGAGAAGCTAACTGGTTTGCAGCTAGTCAAGAGATTCCCCGCATTTCACGGAACCAGAAGTTCATTACCGCACTCACAAGCGTCCACCACCCGCCCCTATCCTGGGCCAGCCCAATCCAGTCCATATACCTACATCCCACCTCCTGGAGATCTATCCTAATATTATCCACCCATCTACGCCTAGGTCTCCCCAGTGGTCTCTTTCCCTCCGGTTTCTCCACCAAGA
>Ga0136643_10012544_pt1 | contig 12633 bp, 9 predicted proteins | sample TergutLab28metaG_FD_96883 | JGI IMG/M metagenome (GOLD analysis project Ga0136643, IMG submission 96883) | Labiotermes labralis P1 segment gut microbial communities from Petit-Saut dam, French Guiana - Lab288 P1 (version 3) (version 3) | ecosystem: Host-associated > Arthropoda: Insects >...
CAGACTCATAGACGAGTTAGGTCGCGTAGTCATCCCCAGAGAAATTAGAGAAACACTAGGCTGGAAAGACAGAGACGAAATCAGCTTCCAAATCACCGAAGACAACGCCCTACTTTTACGCCGTGTAGAAAAAAATTAACACCCATCACTAGCCAAATAAAAAAACAAGTCAGTTAAGGCGCAGGTTTTAACTTGCGCCCTACATATGGTATAGAAGCATGGGCGGCGTGGCAAATGAAAGTACTAATGAAACCACAACGCGCACCATCGCCGAAGTGGTTGCCTATGTTACGCCCTAAATCTACCAGCAATATCATTATGCTTGACTGCTTGATTGACCCTGATAATTTGATTCCGCTTTTTGATTAATACACAAATTGAAAATTGATTTCCGTGGCGAAAGTTTTTGGGAATTGATCCATTCACAATCGTTTCTATTGAAAATGTCCAACGATTCAAGTAGAATATTAAACGTTGTGCAAAAAACATAAAAAAACAAAAACATTGAAAAGAGCTGACCCAATGACCAAAACCATCCGTAATATAGCAATCATAGCCCATGTAGACCACGGTAAAACCACACTGGTGGACCAACTACTATGGCAAAGCGGCGCATTCCGCCAAAACCAATCTGTTGCAGAGCGTGTCATGGACTCGGGCGATATCGAGCGCGAACGCGGCATTACCATTCTGGCCAAAAACACATCTGTCGTTTACAAGGACACGAAAATAAACATAGTGGATACCCCAGGCCACGCGGACTTTGGCGGTGAAGTGGAGCGCGTATTAAAAATGGTAGACGGCGTAGTATTAGTCGTAGACGCATTTGAGGGGCCAATGCCCCAGACTAAATTTGTGTTAAAAAATGCCCTTGACCTAGACCTGCCCGTGGTGTGCTGCGTAAACAAAGTAGACCGCCCCGAAGCACGCCCAGATGAAGTCGTAGATGAAGTACTCGAGCTTTTTATGGAGCTGGACGCATCAGAAGCACAGCTTGATTCCCCGTTCATTTACGCGTCAGCAAAAAAGGGCTGGGCATCTACAGAGCCAACCGACAAAGGCGAGGGCATGACCCCACTTTTCGATGCGCTGCTTGAATACATCCCTGCCCCACCAGGCGACCCCGCCGCCGACACGCAAATTCTCATTTACAATATTGACTATAGTAGCTATTTAGGCCGCATCGGTATCGGGCGCGTCATTAACGGCACCGCAAACGTAAACGATATGCTTTCCATCGTAAATATCCACGAGCCAGAAAAATTGGCCAAAGTCAAAGTGTCTAAGCTATTTGAATTTACCGGCCTTGACCGCGAGGAAGTCACACAGGCCTCTGTAGGTTCAATCATCGCCCTGTCAGGTATTCCGGAAATAAAAATTGGCGATACGTTATGCGGCGGTGACCACCCTGCCCCACTACCATTCAGCAAAATTTCCGAGCCAACGCTCACGATGAATTTTATGGTAAACAACAGCCCATTCGCGGGGCAGGAAGGTAAGTTCCTCACGTCCCGTCAAGTACGCGAACGCCTATACAAAGAACTCAACACCGACGTAAGCCTGCGTATAGAAGACACCGACAGCACAGAAGTATTCAAAGTATCCGGCCGCGGCGAATTGCATCTGTCTATTTTAATAGAAACCATGCGCCGCGAAGGGTACGAATTCCAAGTGTCAAAGCCCACCGTTTTATACAAAGAAGTCGACGGGCAAACCCACGAGCCAATGGAAAGCGTAACGATAGACGTCCCCGAAGACTTTGTGGGCGTGGTCATACAAAAGCTAGGCAGCCGCCGCGGTGAAATGCTGGGCATGACACCATCCAAAGGCGGTTACACCCGCCTGGACTTTAGTATTCCAGCCCGTGGACTCATCGGTTACCGCAGCGAATTTCTTACAGATACAAAGGGCAACGGCATAATAAACACACTGTTCGACGGGTACGCCCCCCACAAAGGAGACATCCCAGAACGCCCACAAGGGTCGCTCATTTCATTTGAAACAGGAAAAGCAGTTGCATATGGTATGTACAACGCCCAAGAGCGCGGCAGCCTGTTTGTAGTGCCGGGCATCCAAGTATACACAGGCATGGTAGTCGGCCGCAATGCCAGAAGCGGCGACATGGAAGTCAACATCTGCAAACAGAAAAAGTTGCTGAACATCCGCGCCGCAGGCACAGATGAAGCCCTGCGCTTAGTCCCCGCAGAAATTCTAAGCTTAGAGCAATGTTTAGAATTCATTACCGAAGACGAACTCGTGGAAGTCACCCCTATCAATTTGCGCATACGCAAAAAAATATTGGATGCGGGACTAAGAGCCAGGGCGAATAAGGCGAAAAGCAAAGCATAAACTTGAGTATTTAAAATAGCTACACAAAAGTCAAAACTAAAGCCGCGCAATTGCGCGGCTCAAATTTTAAAGTTTTTGCCCCGCTTTTTTCAAAAAGTGGGTGGGGCAGGCGGGGCAAAGCCCCGTCGGTCTTAAATAAACCTATCCCCTAGCCCTTTGATTCGCCGCAATATGCGCATCAAAAGTCCGTGAGAAATAATGCTCGCCCGTTGCCTCGTTTATCAAAACAAAAAATAAATAATCACCATCAACCGGCCATAAAGCAGCACGTAACGCCGCTACGCCAGGGTTTGAAATGGGGCCAATAGGTAAACCATGGTTACGATAGGTATTATAAGGCGAATCAATTTCCAAATCGGCATAAAGCAACCTGTCGCGCTGAACATCTAATACATATGCCACCGTCGAACACATTTCCAGCATCATGCCTGTGTCTATTCTGTTATGAATCACCTGAGAAACCAGCGGACGTTCATGCGCAAGCCGTGTTTCACGCTCAATGATGGACGCCATAATAACCACCTCGTCCATGGTTAAACCAACCTCGTAAGCGCGGTCATTGAGTTCTACATCAAACACCTCGTCGAAACGGCGAAGCATACGTAAAATAATATCGCCAGGCGTGGGATTTATCGGAATCCGATAAGTGTCGGGAAAAAGGTATCCTTCCAGTCGGTTAGGGCGGTTAGGCACTCCATTCAGGAACGCAAACGGAAAATGTCCTTCTTCTGCTACATAAATAAATTCTTCTGCTGTAAAAAATTCGCGATATTCAAAATATGCCGCCATGTCACCAATGGTCCAACCTTCAGGGATGGTTATAATTTCTTCGGGGGCTTGGGTCGCCGCCGAGCCGCGCAAAATCTGGTGCGCCTGGGTGTTGGACATGTTGCGGTTAAGCATGTAGGTTCCTGCTGCATAGGTACGTACACGCCCCATCAGAAACAGCTCTAATCTAAAAAGCCAGTGACTTCCAATGATGCCCATTTCTTCAAGAATGACTGCAACATCTGCCGCAGGGGTGTCTTCATCTAGTACAAATTCAATTTCATAGTCATAGCCTTCAGCGGTCATATCATAGGCAAGACTTCCGCCCAGTTCAAAGCCGGCGATTGCAAAATACCAGACAGCATATGCCACCACCGCCATAATGACCAGGTTAAATGCCATGCCCAGCAGGTATAATAGAAAATTAATTATTTTATCGAGATTCATTTAAATGCCTCCTTGCGCGTTAATCCGATATGTCAGCCCATTCCTCGTACAAGAGGTTTAGATGTTCTTCCAGTTCTGTTTTTGATGTGAAAATTTTCTGCAATGCCTCGGCATCACGGGCGGTTTCTTCGTCTTCCATTTGTGTATCACATGCTGCAATTTTATTTTCTGTTTCAGAAATTTCTTTTTCCAGCTTTTCTAAACGTGATTTTTTGCGTCTTGCCTGCGCATCTAATTCTTTTTTACGCTTGTAATCTTCTTTGGAAGATATGTTTTTTTCAGAAGATGGCATGTCAGTTGCAATGGCTTCAACAGCCGCCATGGCCTGTGACTTTTCTAAATAATAATCATAATCGCCAGCATATTCTTTCAAGCCTGTAGCCGTTAAGTCCAGCACCTTAGTTGCGGTATTATTAATGAAATACCTGTCATGAGAAATGTACAGCAACGTGCCCGTAAATTCCCGTAACGCTTCCTCCAAAATTTCCTTTGAAAACAAGTCTAAATGGTTCGTCGGCTCGTCAAGCACCAAAAAGTTTGCGCCGGCCAGCATGATTTTAGCCAACTGAACCCGTCCGCGTTCGCCACCCGACAGTGCGGATATGGGCTTAAATACGTCGTCCCCAATAAACATAAACGCCGCTAGCGTTGTGCGGATAAGCGTTTGTGTCATGCGCGGGTAGGTGTCGGCGATTTCTTCAAAAATATTTTTACTTTCATCCAGTGCCGTGTTTTGGTCATAATATCCGACGCGAACGTTTACGCCCGCGTCCACACGCCCTGCCATTGGCGTCAGTTCGCCCACCAACAATTTAATTAACGTCGTCTTTCCCACACCATTTGGCCCAATCAACGCCGTGCGGTCGCCTTTTTTTACCTCAAAGTTTAAACCGGTAAACAAAGCTTGCCCGTCAAAACCATGTGTTAGCCCTTCCACATGAAGCACATCATGCCCAGAATTTAATGTGGGCGTCAACCGTAGCCGCATCGTGTCGGGGTCTTCGGTCGGTTTGTCTACGCGTTCGATTTTGTCTAATAATTTCTCGCGGCTTTTTGCGCGAATGATTGCCGCTTCGGTTTTATATGACCGCAAGGTTTTTATCACGGATTCATGATGTTTTATTACTTTTTGCTGCTCGGCAAAATGTTTTTCCTCCAGCTCACGGTCAATAGACTTTTGCTTAACAAAATGACTGTAATTGCCATTATATACTTTTGACTTCTTATTTTCAATTTCTATGGTTTTTGTAACCACTTTGTCCATAAAATATCGGTCATGGGAAATGATTAAAACTGCCCCGGGGAAACCTTTTAGATATTCTTCAAGCCATGTCACGCTGTCTATGTCCAAGTGGTTGGTGGGTTCGTCAAGCAAAAGCAAGTCTGCGCGCTCCAGAAGCAATTTACCCAACAGTGCGCGTGTGCGCTGTCCGCCAGAAAGCGTGTTGAAGGGCTGCTCCCACTGGACATCGCTAAACCCAAGCCCCCGAAGCACACCTTTTAGACGGCTGGTTGATTCAAATCCACCAGATTCTTCAAAACGAATGCTTAATTTGTCGTATTTTTTTAATGTAGATTCCAGTGCCGCGCCCTGTAAGTTCGCCATCAATGTTTCCAATTCACGGATTTCTGCTTCCATACGCTTTAATGGAATAAACACATCGTCAAGTACCTGATAAAGACTGCGTCCGTCAGAATCAGTCGGATGATTAATAGAATCTAGCGTATCATCTGCATTTTGTTGAATACTCAACTGCGGCAAATATCCCACAACCATGCCATTCGGTTTTGTAATCGCCCCTTCGTCTGCTTGCCACTCACCCGTTAACAGACGAAAAACAGATGTTTTTCCCGCACCATTCACCCCGACCAGTGCGACTTTTTCGCGTTCCTGTATCATAAACGAGATATTTGTTAAAATTTCATTGACACCAATTGATTTTTGCACATCTTTTAATTGTAATAGCAAAACATACCTCCATTTGAATGGGGGCTTCGCCCCCAAACCCCCTCGTTACGCGAGGCAAAGCCTCACTCCACTCCGCCGCGTCCGTGCGGCGTTGCGCACGCTTGCGTGCGTAAAAAACACAGAACCCTACAAAAAAACCCCGTTTGGGGTTTTTTTGACATGATAAACCTGGCATCAACTATTGAGTGTACATTCCAGGCCCTTTGGTTTTTGTTGATGACTGCGCCTTCATATCTCCGACTTGAAAGTTTACGTCCAACACACATTTTTCACACATACGCCCAGATAAAATGGGCTTTCCACATTTAGAACAAACGGATTCGCTCTGCAAGCCTTTGCTAGCTTCAAGCCGCCCATCTTTTAGATACTGTAATATGCGTTTGGTAGTGACATCACAGGCCTCACATATAGTTTGAATGGTTTGGTCGGGGTTATCTTTTACATACTCCCGCACTTTTTCATAAATTTGCTCTTCTTCTTTTACGCATTTTTCGCAAATGGGTTCGCGAATTTTTACAAACAATTTGCCACAACGCGGACAGTTTTTAGGTGTCACAATATCCCTCCATCTAAATGAGGGCTTCGCCCTCAAACTCCCTCGCTACAGCGAGCTAAGCCCGCTTTCGCTCCGCCGCGTCCGTGCGGCGTGCCGTGCTGTTGGCACGGCTAAATTACAAAGCCTACAGCTTCCTTCACTTTTGCCAATGTTGGTGCAGCTAACTCACTGGCTTTTGTTGCGCCGTCCAAAATGAGTGTATCCAAATATGCAGTGTCTGCGATGAGTCGTGCAAATGCTTGCTGGTATGGGGCAAGCTCTGCTACAACCGCTTCGCCTACCGTTACCTTAAAATGGCCATAACCCTTGCCATCAAATTCTGCTTCACATGCTTGCAGGTTTTTTCCTGTGATGCATGAGTAAATGGTCAGCAAATTAGTGATGCCAGATTTTTCTGGGGCCACACGTACTTGATTATCGGAATCTGTCACCGCACGTTTGAACTTCTTTATAATAACATCCGCTGAATCAGAAAGGAAGACCAAATTGTTTATGTTTTCATCTGATTTGGACATTTTCTTCTCAGGTTCTTGAAGGCTCATAATACGTGCACCCGTGGGGGGGATAAATGCTTCAGGAATCGTAAAAATGTCGCCGTAAATATGATTAAACCGCCCAATGACATCTCTTGCCAGTTCAAGATGCTGGCGTTGGTCATCGCCAATGGGCACTAAATCCGTTTGAAACAATGCGATATCCGCCGTTTGCAACACAGGATAAGTGAACAAACCCGCGTTGAGATTTTCTTCGTTTTTCGCAGACTTTGATTTAAACTGTGTCATTCGCCCCAGTTCGCCCATGTATGTGAAACAGTTTAAAATCCATGAGAGTTCTGTATGGGCTGGCACATGAGATTGGAAATACAGCGTATTTTTAGCAGGGTCAACCCCAAGAGCGATTAGCCACGCCAGCATTTCACGCCCGTGTTTGCGCAAGCTTGCAGGATCTTGCCGCACGGTAATAGAATGCAAGTCAACCACTGAATACAAACAATCGTAATCTGTGCTTAACCGCCCCCAATGTTTGATTGCCCCAAGAAAATTGCCCAATTGCGGCGTACCTGTGGCTTGTATTCCGCTGAAAATGATCGGTTTGTCTTTTTTTGTCATGCCATATAACCCCGTCCACTATCTTCGTCGATGTATTCCTCAGCTTGCCCACCCTTGCCGTAGGTAAGCCCAGTGTACACCTTCGGCGCTTCGCTTGCAACAGGCGCTTCGGTTTTTGCCGCGTCACTTTCCTCTGCTTTGCGCCAGCCTTCTAAAAGCATTTCCATTAACGTCCGCGTTTCGGCTATTGCTTCTTTTGCCGCTGTGGCCTCACGGGCGAAGCTCACATCACTTAAAAGCTTGTAGGTATACTTGTAGATTTCATAGAAATCATGAGAAATAGACACACTTAAATCCAGTGCGTCTATTAATTGCTCTAGTCCACTTTTAGCTTTTTGGATATATGCTAAAAAATCATCGGTACCAACCGCCTGGTCAGCGGCGGTTAAAAATTCGAGAATTAACTCGAAGTTTATAACCACCAACTGAGTGGGGTTGGCCTGTGAAATGCGTAACATGTACGCCGATTTATCTATCGTATGCATGGCAGCGACCTATTGCAACAGCGATATCAACTGTTGTGGGCGTTGGTTTGCCTGCCCCAGAATGGACATGGCCGCCTGATACATGACATTGTACTGTGCAAACCTTGTGGATTCACGCGCCATATCGGTATCTTGAATGCGGCTGCGTGATGATTCTGTGTTTTCGGCGGCCACATCCAGGCTGCGCACAGTAGATTCTAAGCGGTTTTGGTACGCGCCTAAGCGGGAACGCACGGATGATACTGTGTCAATTGCACGGTCTATAACGCCTAACGACCTTACCGCGCCTTCGGTATTGCTAAAGTTCATTTTATTAATTTGACGACCAGCTACAAATTCAACCAACCCCAATGTTTCGGCGTTCATGCGTGGAATTTGCACGGGTATTGCGGTGTTATGGCTTGGGCCAACTTGTAGCATGAGTGGACCGAAGTTGCGTAAGTCGAGTGTCATGTGGCTGTCTCCTGGAGGAACTATACCCGTAGCAGGCACTGGAATCCCACCTATAGTAAAACCACCGCCTGCTACATCGGGGTCAAACGCCACTTGAAGATTAAGCCGTATATCCTCACCTTGAGAACCTCTGATAAACACTTTGTTACCCTCAGCAGAAACAGCCAATGCATCAGAGCCCGGAACAGCATTGCCAGAGCTATCAAACAGGCCATTTGGATACGCGCCAACCCGCACAATCGCATCCGTACCAAAACGTGCTGGGTCGGTTGCGTTTGGTACCAAGTTCATGGCGGTAATAAGGTCTGTTGAACCTGTAATAGTAATATGCTGGTCACTTCCGGCTATATTTGAAACTAAAAATGAAGCGTTTCCAACAGTATTTGTTTGCAGCTGTATTCCCGCAAACTGCAATGCCTCGTTCACCAGCCTTCCCACATCATTCCATGGTGTGTTTTCGCTAACTTCTACACTTATTCCATTGATAGACATTGTGCCGGCAGGTGCAAATCCGCCTAAACCGTCTACCCATGGCGGGTTGCCCGCAAACCCAACAACGGCTTGTCGGCCAACTTGCTCTATCGTATAGTTTAAGCTGCCCGGCTGAACCGCCGGCGAAACAAACAATGTTGTAGTGATGTCGCGAACCGTGCCTGCATTGGGTGTTGAAGTCGCAGCACCCCGCGTGCGATGCTCTGTTACTCTATCCGCTTCACCATTCAAAATACGCATACGATTATACTCCGTACGTGTAGAAATCTGCTGAATTTCATTGATAAGCTGGTCTACTTCGTATTGAATCATGCCTTTTTGTTGATTTGTTAGTGTATCGTTGGCGGCTTGCACTGCAAGTTCGCGCTTGCGCTGCAACATGCTATGGATTTCAGTCATAGCACCTTCGGCGGTTTGAATTAATGCGATACCATGTGTGGCATTTTCACTAGCGCGTTCCAGTCCACCCACTTGAAAACTCAATTTGTTTGCAATGGCTAAACCTGCCGCGTCTTCCCGTGCAGAATTTATGCGTGTACCTGTTGAAAGTCTTTGCATTGCCTGACCCAGCCCACGGTCAGCGCGTCTCATACTCAAATGTGAAAATAATGCTGGAACATTATGGCTTACTACCATCGTTAATTCATCCCTTTCTTGGTGTCTTGCGCGTTGCTTGCATTATCAACTTTTTCAATAAACTGTGCAATTGCCGAAACCACTGCGTAAAAATCGGCTTCGCTGGTGGGTTTGGTTTCTTTTTTTAGCCCCAATAAATCTAACATATTAACATCCTCCTACGCCCAAAAATCATATGCCGATTGCGGTTTTGTGGCTGTCCCAGCCATTTCAAGCAGTGCGTCAGGCGGCAGAGCGGTATCATCGGTGGATTCGTTATCAACAAAGAATGATACTTCACCAATGTCTATTCCCGTGGCAGAAAGTAATGCCATAAGTTCGCGGGTATTGTTTTGCAGCTTCTCCACCGCTTCCCGCGTCGGCGCGGATACTGTCACATCTATCATGCCATCGTTAATCGTGAAGTATGCATTGACTGTGCCTAAGTTGGATGTGTCAAGCGACATTAAAATCCTTGCACCGTCCTGTGTGAGTGCGTGTTTATTTAAAACATGCAACGAAAGATTACTGACTTTATCGCCCATTTTAATGGGCAGCTGAAACCCTTGACGTGAATCGGCGTTTAAACCATGAGTCACCGCAAGCAGCGATTCTAAATTATTGCGCCGCCCCTGTGTTGGTGAGGTTTTATCTGCCAAATCACTGACAATTTGCGCCAGAATTTGCCCGGGGCTTTTGCCTTCTTTTAATGCGTCCAGTTGCGTTGTGGGAAGTGCGTCTGCGGCAGAATCCTCTTTATCATAGCCTTCCCATTCTTCCAGCACATCAGCCAGCGCACGGCGGGAATTTGACAATTTATCAAAGGCACGAATGTTTCCCGGGGTGGTGGCAATACCTCGGCTTTGCAGAAAATGTACAGCCTCTGGGTTTGCGGACACAAATGCTTGAATCTGTGCCTGTACCTGGCTTTGTATCAACGACATGGTTTTCGCATTGGTGCCTGTGGCGTTTGGTGCTTGTTGTTGTACTAGTTCTTCCAACGCTTGCTTCATTGCATTGGGGTCGTTTAATAGTTTTTGTAGTGTTTCCGGGCTTGCCATATCAATGAGACTGTCTGCCAAAATGTCGCCGTAAACGGTTGGCGGTGTGGATTTTCCCTCCAGAATGCCGCGGATACTCTCTTGCGGGCGTGTGAGGCTTTCCAACTCACCTAAGACATCATTGGCGTGCATGTCAATTTTTTTAGTTTGGGCAAGGTTTAATAAATCGCCCAAGGTCATTGGTGCGGTTTTTAGCCCTTCCATTTCTGCTGCCAGACCCAATGCCGCCGCACCGTCACGACGGATAACATTAAGCATTCGATACATGGCAATCATGCTTTTGCGTGTTTCAGGCTCGATACTGCCCGAATCGTCCATTTCCATAATATACCGCGAAAGTTTATCTTCACCCATGGACAAATTAAACCGCTTGATATACCCCAACACTTGGTCTGCGTGCATTTCCAATGGATTCAAGCCTTCTTTTATCATGTTAGCAGCAATCATCGGGTGTAGTTTACTGGCTATGGCGGTTACTTTTGCCTCAATTTCTTTAACGGGTGCTAGGTTGTCTTCGTTTACGTCCATGTTGTTTTTACTTAGAATAAACGCCGCTTTCAAGTTTTCGGTGGTGGCGGCAATGTTAAGGTTTTCAAGCAGCGGCGTAAACTGTCCTTTTACCTTGTTGAAGCTGTCGCCGTATTTGGGGTCTGGTACTGTGGCGTATTGGTCATAATGCGCCAGTGCTTGGGCGGCTTTTACCGATTCGTTTACACCTTGAATCGTAAATGGCACATCACCCTTCATGATGCCCACATGGACATTGGCTGTCAGTGGGTTGATGTTGGCAAGGCTTTGGAATAAATCCGTCATACTGGTTGCAAATGACGGCTGGGTTCCCGCACCCACCATTTTTAGATAGCTCATTGCGGATTCTGCATTGACTGACAGGTTTTTCACATGCGCTTTTAAATGTTCAATTCTGTCGGCAATTTCGCCGCCAATGCTAAGGCCTTGACCTTGTAGGCGGTTTGCGGCTTCCCATGCAACTTTTAACTGGGCTTGGGCAAAATTGGTGATTTCCCTTAGCATTACACTGCCCACGGGGCGGTCATGCGACATACGGTTTGCCACTTTGTCAAAGAATAATTCCCGTGAAACGGAATGTGGATTTGATTCTATGGGATTATTTGTGAACTGTTGTAAAAATTGCACTTTTTCAATGTTTGTTAAACTTAGGGGCAGGTCACGCCCCAGCAAGTATCTTGCGGTATTAATATTGTCGGGTGTTGCATCTATATTTTGACGCACGAAGAAGTCTATTAAAATATCTTGCGGCAAGTCGGCAGCGGCTTGATTTACCACTGTGGACTGTTTCACGCCTTTTGTTTGTGAAACACTTGTATATACATTTTCAAGGGTTAAATCTTTCTCACGTGCCAGTAAATCTTTGACTGCGGGTTCGGGTACTGCGTTCGGCAGTTTATCCCATGCGCTTTCCATCGTTTTAATCGTTTTATCGGTAACATCTACGCCGTTTTCATAAAGCCCTGTCACAATGGCTTCGGCGTTTTCGGATTTAGCAAATGTTTTATTTTGCATTTGTTCTTTTAGAATGGATTTGTTCATTTTTACTTCCGGTTTTTTGTCAGCTTCCATCATGATTAAATTCATGTCTGCAAAGCTAATTTTTGATAAGTCCAAACCTGCCTCAACCACCGCGCGCATAGCAGATGTTCTGGTTGCCCCAACCCCTGACTGCGCACGACGAATCGCCGTCAGTGCCTTGGCCACTTTAGCGTCTTGGGCTTTACGGTGCTCTACACGAAGTTCTTCCTTTTCTTTGATAGATTCAAGTGTTTCAGAAAACGCCTTCATTTCCATGGGAACGGCGTTTTTTACTTCGTCTTGAAAACGTGCGCGGCGTTCGGCGCGCTCGGCAGCTGTACGATTTCTTACAATTTGTGTGAAGGTGACGTTATTGTCGGCGTCGCGGTTCACATTGAATGTCAGTTGGTCGCCCACATTGCCTCTGATATTGGAAGCATCTGCGGTAAAGATGACATCGTCGGATAGACTGCGAAGGGTTGCGCGTCCGTTTGCGTCCACACTTTCAAATGATGCAAGCAGCACGTTGGCACTTGGCCAGTTTGGGTTGGCACGGCGCTGACCTGCTAAACCCTGTGTATTAATATTGGTATTTTGGGAAACTACTACATTAAAAGGATTCATATTCACCTCATAAGACATAATACCATGACTTTTTCACGGAAATCAATTTTCAGAACTAAACAAAAAGAGGAATCAAATTGTCAGGTTCAATTAGACAATCAAGCATGATGTTAGAAAAAGGACGTTTGTTGTTAGAAAGTTCTTTGTATCGTCTCAG
>Ga0136643_10012545_pt1 | contig 12633 bp, 7 predicted proteins | sample TergutLab28metaG_FD_96883 | JGI IMG/M metagenome (GOLD analysis project Ga0136643, IMG submission 96883) | Labiotermes labralis P1 segment gut microbial communities from Petit-Saut dam, French Guiana - Lab288 P1 (version 3) (version 3) | ecosystem: Host-associated > Arthropoda: Insects >...
ATGTGTGGTGTGTGTGTGAGTGTGGTGTGTGTTTGTGTGAGTGTGTGGTGTGTGTGTGTGTGAGTGTGTGTGTGTATGTATGTGAGTGTGTGTGTGGTATGTTTGTGTGTGAGTGTGTGTGTTTGTGTGGTGTGAGTGTGTGTGTGTGTGTGGTGTGTGGGTGTGTGTGAGTGTGTGGTGTGTGTGTGTGTGCGTGTTTGTGGTGTGTGTGTGTGAGTGGGTGTGTGAGTGTGTGTGTGTGTTTGTGTGTGTGAGAGAGAGAGAGTGTGTGTGTGTGAGTGTGTGGTGTGTGTGGTGTGTGTGTGTGTGTGATCTAGAGACCTCAGTTCGAGGTGGTTTCTTACAAATAAAAACATAGAAACTCTATTGAGAATGGAATCGGTGTTTTGAAACTGACTATAGAAGTGTTTGCACACGGTGTACCAACAAAACACACAGTTTTCCAAAATTGCTCGTTTAGTGCAGCATGGTCAGTGAGTTTAAACCTCAATAATGTGTCTCGTATATGCATCTTGTACAGTATCTAAATGTATGTGTGCCTCACTGATGTGTTCTGATTTTAAACAGTGTACCTTAACAGTTAACCTATGTCACACATACACACACAATGATGTATATAATTCCCACATTCACAGGTACTGTGCGTGGCCTGAAGTTATGTGTCGTTTTCTCCTACAACACACAGTACCATCTTACCAGGCGACTGTTTCCCGCTGTAACGTAACCCGACGTATCTAGACGCGATACACTGCAGTCACTCCGCATTACCACACGTCATCACCCATAAACTCCACGCCCCATCCTCTCATTCTGTTTTCAGTGACCGTCTGAAGAGCACCGTCACCGCCTGCAGACCTCAACGCGACTTCGTCCCTAGAAGATTCCAATAAAAATTAGGCAATTGTGAATTGACAAATTTGACCGTGCGGCAATCCTGCAACCTCAGACAGCACAAGAAATTTGGCAGCAGGCAGTTGAACAGCCGTTGCGCGTCACTCAGCCATTGCGATTTTTGAAGCGGAGGTGTAACGTGTTCAGCCATTTGTGGGTTGTCTTGTATGTGAGGAGAACTGTGTTGACTGGCAGCGTGTGAAGCAAGAAGACAACCCACTCATATATACGCATATTCCTCCAAAATGCTGGTGTCCGTCTGCTGTACTACACGGTGTCATAGTCTACACGACACCAACATGAAGACTGTGTAGAGCTGAAGGTTTATAATTAATTATGTTTACAGAGCAGTACGTCACTGACAATTATCTCGCGTTATTCCAGCTGCCTTCATCATGCAGTCTGAATCGACTGTTCTAGAACAAAGCCTCTTGAATCACCTGGAGTGTCCGGTGTGCTTGGAACACATGAAGCCTCCATCACACTGTATGCAAATTGTCATAAGATCTGTAACATATGCAAACCGAAAATGCACCGCTCTCCTACCTGCAGAGAGCAGTTCTTGAACACCAGAAACCTGGCTGTAGAGGATCTGGCTAGACACGTGAAATAGCCCTGCAAGTTCCGATCGTACGGATGTACGGAAATAATTGAACTGTGATACGATTGGTGGGCACCAAGAGAAATGTCGGTACAGTCGAAAGGTATGTCCTGGAGTTGAACTGGCAACTGGAAATTGCAGTTGGACTGGAAGTGACATCGTTATCGAGGGACACTTGAAGGAGAACCACCTTGACGGTTGTTGAGATTACTTTAAAGATGGTGTCATATTTGTCTGTAGATTAACTGATAATGTGATTTGTATTTATTGCATATTCGCCTACAACGAGATTTTCTTTTCCTTATTTAAAGAGAAAGATTGTATATTTTGTGCTGTTCTTCATTATGTTGGCCCTTGTTAATGTGCAAGTAAATACCAATGCAACTTGGAGTTCACCAATAAAGATGATGCAGAACGTGTTTCTGTAATGGACCTGTCGAGATGTTTTGATGAAAATTTGGGTGATATGTCCAGAGCAGGCAACTGTGGGACTTTGCATTATGACGTGGCGAGTCGCTCTAAAGACGAAGAAGGTAGCATGCTGTTCAAGTTGGAAATAATTAGAGGCGGTAACTGGTTTATAGATGCCGTGTAAGCTAGGTACGATTGAGTCCAGTTTGCGGTGTAGAACGATAATTACAGGGCGTTCAGCTGTCAGTTTAATGAATGTTTTGCAGTGTAAACGGAGCGTCCACCCTACGCATGGCGTCAAGAATCACACGTAGTTTATTTTATTTCTTTCCAGCTTATTTTGTTATTGTCTCAGTATGGAGCGTGTTAATGCACAGTTTCTGAATATTTGAGAATTCACTTGGAGTCTATTGTTGTGTGCGAAAATGCCAAGAAATTATGTGTGACTGAAATTTTGTACGGTTGGATTTTGACGAAGAATGAAGTCTGCATTGCATAAAAAATGTATACTTCCTGTGATTGTCAATCCGCTGACCGAAATGTTCTTTTCTTATGCTTATCTTGATGTGTGATATTACAATTTATTTGTTACTTTTCTTTTTATATCTCCTCCAAGATTTTCATTGTTGTGTTTGCAACGTGTAATCCACTGTAGTTTGTATGGAATTTGTTTCTCTTAATGTTCATTTAATATTCTTGGTTTATTATTGGCTTTCTTGTAGTTACTTGGGTCCAACATGAATATTGTAAATCATAGCCATTCCAAAAGATGTATAAAAGTCTCAATTTCTGCAGCAATACCGGTACCATTTTGCAAAATATTCCTTCCATTTTATTCCTCCAATAAAACAGATCCGTCTGTTCTCTCGATAGTTTACGTGAAGCACTGAACACTGCTGTAACTTTTGTGCCAACAATTTGGATGACTTTTAACACCTAAAATATGACAGAGCGAGTATTCAAAATACTGGAACGTCCTACCGTCGTAATTGGAATGTCCAACTGTGTTTACCGAAAATCTCATGATAATTCACAGTAACATAAATAGAATTTTGCATTCTTTTTATACATGTAAATGAAAAATGTAGGTACATAATTTAAAACTATTACGTCATACGAGCTGAGTGTGTTCAGGAATAGTGAACTTAGTATACAGTCAATTAACAATCGCCGATCTTTTTGGTCGAGCTGCATGGTTGCTGGGAGTTCGGTTTCGAAACCCGATGAGGGCGTGCATATTGGTCCATTGTGTTTGTTGTGTGTTACGTAGGTAGGGGCCTCTGCTACGAGCTGATCTCTCGTGCAGGGGAGTCAAACCGGGTGCGTCTAATTGTGAATTATCTAGAAACCTTTCGAATTAGATGCAGCCTAGCCCTAAGTTGAACTCTTGCGCCGCACAAGAATAAAGCGAACACATATGAATGTGTATTGATTCGTAACGCATCTCCAAGAACACATTTTCGGACAGTCAGCATTAGTTTCTCTGTGCCATGATATACCTACATCTGCACACACTTTCTCCCAGCACACGACATAATATAACGTGTCTCACATGCGTAGTGGGTCTTTGAGGAAAAACTGTCTGTAGCAGCAATGAGTACGTACAGTTTAATGCACACTGAGGTGTTCCGAATTGTAAGAAGGGCGGATTATCAGAACATTTATATTGCCCGTACAATGACATACACGTTTCCATACGCACTGTCTCATCGATTCTACTCTGAAGATAGCAGTGGTGTATTCGTACAGAATTCTGATACTCGCTTACCACTCGACTCTTTCCAGCTGTAACAGAACCCGAAGAATCTAGACACGACACACTGTAATCACTACGCTGTATCACCCGATCATCAGCCATACAGCCATGCCATATCCATCTAGTCATTTTTCAGTGTATCCACCAGGAGAGCTTCGGCACACTTTTCAGACATCACTGTGAGTTTTTGTCTAGAATTTCCTTTACAAAATTACGCATGTGTTTGTTTTTTCCATCCGACCTCCACGTCCACAACATCGTACATTTCTTGATGTCTCTCCAGTAGTTCCAGTAACAAATTTGATAATAATGCGCGGTGTATGTACTGTCAAAGTGAGTGTCCCTGTCTGACTCTTCAGTGATGTATTTTGTACTCCATGCTCTACGCTAGTGTTGGCAAACCTTATTGAGGGCGCGTGTCCAAATTGCGTATGCATTTCGAAAATATATTTTCGCTGCCCGTGACGAATTTGAAGAGCAATATAAGATTTTTGACTCTCCAAAAAATTGTTATTATTACAGCATTATTATTATTATTATTATTATTATTATTATTACAAATGCGTATTGTGATTTCGAAATGAATGCATGGCATAATTACTATATTTCTAATACAGGCCCCCGCAAGGAATGCGATAAGTGAGAAAATGTGGCAGTAACTGTGTCTGCTACTGCTTCTTGTTTAATCTGATTGCCGTACAAACACACGACACTTCAGTCACAAATATTTTAACAATTGTGTGCATATACAAACAAACAAATACCCCAGCTATGCACATGTGTCTTGCCACCTCTCAGTGTGCCTTCCGCGATGCACCGCCCAACCATATAACTGCCTTCCTTTTTCCTGCTCTAAAGAGAAACTATCTTTCTCAGCGAAATTTCTGGAAGCAGTCCCCTCTCTCTACAGTTTTATCGGCTCTTCCCTCCCTCTCTCTCTCTCTCTGTTTGTGTGAATGTCACTGGATTAAGCACATGCAGTTCTCTTTTGCTCTCCTTAGAGGTACACGTAATTCCGTGGGTGGGGAGGAGCGATCGCTCACCCCACTTTTGAATAATGCAGCCTCTATGCAGGCCTCAAACAAAATGCCTCGGGTCTCGAACCCAAGGCGGCCTGTCACAACCGTTAGTTTAATTGTCAAGCGGCCACTCGTCCGTAACCGTTAAAAATGGCACAGAAGTTTACATGAACTTTTATGTTCACAAAGAACCTGGATGTCATCACCCGCAGTAACGTCCATCAGTCATGAATCACCCTGTATATAATGTTAAGTAAGCTGTGTCCCTGTACTGCAGTTGTGGCTGTTATGCTGAACTTTCAAAACATTCAGCCATCCAAGTGCCGCACCAGAAACGAAACCCCTGTGATAAAGACCCAGGATGTGTTAATGGGCCGCGTGGACAGGGCAAACGGACGGTGATAGCTGATTATGGAGCAAAGGTAGAAAGATGACTGGCAAGGGAAACCCGAAGAAACTCGGAGAAAGCACCTGCTGTGGTGCCACTCTTTCTTCTACGAATACGACACGTTGCCCACCGGTTTCGAACCCAAGGTTACGACGTGAGAGGTCAGCGTCTGATATAGCCCGAAATGTGGTACTACAGAGGCTGTTATACTGTGCGAGGTTTTAGAGTACCTTCGTGTTGTGGTTATTGTTAATATTGTTATACGTCAGACGTTGCAGTGGTTAATTTATACGAGTGATTACAGGTTGTACTAAAGTAATTGCACATTTTGCCAATATAATTACATATGTTATCAACGATTAGTGCGAAAAATATATTATTACTAAGTTGTGTTATTATTATTATTATCATCATCATCATCATCATCATCGTAATTTCAACAAATGTTGAAGATGCGGACACGAACACCGAGTCCTGTGACTAAAACTCTTGTACGAGGCAGTTTGGTCTGGCAGTTTACATATTTAGATATGATCTGCACGTTGCGGACACGCTCAAAGCTTTGCATTCCCTTCATATCAAAGAGGTGAACGTGGTTCTTGGAATGCCTTATTACTGGTCTCTGTATCGAATCGATCCGACGTGGAATTAAGACAAGTGCTGTGTCAAACACGATATTGTGCAAATACTTATTTATCGCTGAGCGGTGCTCTCCGCATGAGTGGGGAGTGCAGATCCATGGAGTCTCAGTAGTATCAACGTCCCACACAGACGATGGCACATCATTGCTCTAGCACGCTCCGAGACTGGATCCTGGACACTGCACAGCTCTGGACGGCCGACCATTTCCTAATACTGAAAGAATTTTCTTAGTTACAATTCAATTTGTTGTAATTTATTACACTTGTTTGTAACCCTTGGAGTAAACCGCTAACATTCGACTTGTAGCCTGCTACATGCTAGCATCTGCTGGCGCCGGTTGCTTCTGCACCTTAATAACTGTAACGTTTGGCGAAAACGAATTGTTCCATGTGCTTATTCACTTTAGTCACAAGTCTTCCGGTGTGTTACTCTGTGTGCAATAGCAAACACCGACGTTTGGAAGGTTCTTCTAAATGTACAGGATTTTAAGTGTTCATATCGCAGCAGCAGCAGCTGGTGTATGGTGCAATATACAAGCTGCTTCTGCAAACCACTGCATATGCAGTAATTCATCAAATTTATGTCTCCACTGTAATCTTCAAGCTATATAACAACGTAAAAGCGTAATTCATTTACACAAATTGTGTGTTTTATACATACAATAGATGTGCACTCCCTGAACATGACCTGAAGAGGGTCGAAACACTTTGGAGTTTTAACATGTTAATTGTACATTATTGTATATTATTTTTAAATAATATTGTGCATTTTGTTGGTGTTTTATTTATAATTACCTTAGGACAATTACACTTTCCTAAAAGCTGTGTTCTGCACCCAATGAACAAAAGCCCAGGAACATAACGAGACAGGATAATGTACGTATAACTTAATACTGAGGCGCGTTCGCATAACCACTGTTGACTTGAAAAAGCAGTAAGTGTTAAATATTATAAACGTGAGTCTGTGTTCTTTCGTCAGTTAAAAGGCATGCACAGCGCATGCGCATCCCATCTTTCCTGCGCCATATTATATTGTCATCTCTGGCCCGTCGGGCTCCACCATATTCTTCCACATTATCTTGTATCTAAACGGCACGATTTTCGGGAAAAATAGTTATTGAGCATAAAATGTATGTTTTGATTTTCTCTACAAGGTTTGCCTGAAATATTTCTCATACTAAGAAGAATTCAGTCAGATATTGTCATAAATTCCCATACACATTCGTTTGAAGTACCTGTTGTTATTGTCAGATTGTAATGAAACTTGAATTTCCTTGGCAGTTTTGCGAACAATCCTCAAATGTCAAATTTCATGAAAGTGTGTCCAGTGGAAGCCGAGGTTTTCCAAGCGGACGGACAGACATGACAGAGCTAATTTCGCAATTTGCGAACGCTTCTAAAATAAAGCAACACATTTGCCTAGATCTATAACAGAGACGCCTTTGGATAAGAGCAAAATTTTCCGTGTGCTTAATTCAAAGACACGTGTTTCTGTCGCTGTAAATTATATACGCACATGTCCTGCATCCATATCTAAGCGTTATTTCCATTCTAGTCCTTCTCAGAAGCCACCTTCTTAATACCTGTTTAGTTATCAGAGCGAAATGTCCCACAGAAGCTGAATATCAAAATAACGGTCTGGTTGGCACATTCAGCAAAACCGGGGCATGTGCAATCTCTAGACAGCTGTTTATGACTGATAATCACCAGGCGCCAGCCCTTATTTCTGTGTAGAGCGTCTTAGGGTCGACGGCTAAGGCAGTGGTGTTTACAGGAAAAACATGTCAGGCGGAGAGCGTAAGTCGAGTCCGGACGCCGTGACGTTCCCCGCGCCAGTTCGCAACGGGTGTTCGCAGGACGCTCCCCCGACGCAGGTGTGGGGCAGAGTGACCGGAGTTATCGTGATTACGATTCAGCCACCTCGTGGTGACAGATCTTTAGATGTTCTTAAAATGATTTGCATAAAAGAGTTAGTGACGTGGTAGGGCATGTGGAGTCGCCATTTGTCTGCTACCTTGATATGTCTGTTGGTTCTGACGGCAAGTAAAGGAAGCCGACCAAGAGCAGTCAGAAAAAGGTACTTAGAGGAATTTTTAGAACGGGCGGCAGCTATGGAGCAGAAGGGAGACGAATTTGAACAAAAACCAACAGAAAATTAATAGGTGGCTTCAACTACCAGTATATTCAACATTCCAAGTTTCTATATCATGACCACAGATTTCTAGGCGCGTTCGCACATTTCAGAAAAGCGACTGTTAGCGTCGTCATTTGGTCTGTCCGTCCGTCCGTCCGCATGAAACAATTCGGCTGTCATTGGACGGATTTTCATGAAACTTGATGTCAGAGCATGTTTCTGAAATCTGTCGATAAAATTCAAGTTCCATTAAAATCAGACAATAATAACTGTACTTTACATGAACACCAATATACGCTTTGAATCATATCTCGCTCAGTTCTTCTGAGAATGAGAAATATTTCAGACAGATTTGCAGATAAAATCAAAACATGCATCTTATGTTCAATCAAGATTTTATTTAATTATTTATATTTCCAAATCGTGCAGTTTATGGGATAATATGGAAAAATATGGCACAGCCGGACAGTCCACAGATGACAATATGGCACATGCGCATTGCGTGCTGGACACCTAAGGCTACAAATACATTTAATAAAAATGTGCAATAGTTACTGCTTTTCCGCCATAACAGTGGTTGCACGACGCCCCTCAGTGTTACCGTTTGGTGCATTGCCTGTCTTGTGTTGCTGTGATTCTTAAACATCTCGGAACTAACAATAATTATTTTCCTGTACAACATTAACTGACTGGTTTTCGTAATCGAGAGGGACAGTGTTTATTGCGCGGTACACACTGAACCTTTTAATCTTAGTGTTTAAATGGTTAATTTCTATCAATTTTTAAAACATTTTTGGAAGTTCGGTGTAAAATAGCAAGTACAGGCAACAGAATACAAGATGCTGTCTTATCTGACTTCATGTGTAGTGACAGTGCCACTGACTGCCTTCTATGTCATGTTGTGAAATTCGTAACTTATTGCAAAGAACAGTCAGGTTAGGTTAGGTCAGGTTCTTTCTGTGTAAAAACTCTGAAAATAGCAGATATGCCGTCACTTTCTTTCTCGGATAATATTGTGCAGAATATAGGTTTGAGACTGTGAGATTTGATTTTCTGACAGAGGTGTTGAAGATGAGGTCTGCTGAGATGTTACGCCTTGTCGGCTAATAAATGGTTACCGATTCTTACCAAAAGACCTGGTCATCTTAGGTTTGAGCTTTGTGTCTGACTTGTGCTGTTTATTTTGAGTGTTGAGCCCGTAATGCTATATATATCCATTTTCCCTTTCTTAAAAAAATGAGAGAACGATTGTCTATGTTTACGTGAATCCTGCCATATCGCATTCTGAACAAGGCGGTCAGTTTTCACGAAACTTCGTATGAATGTTGTTTCTCTGTGTTACCACAACGCCATGATGTTTAATTTTGTACACTTAGTAACAACGAGTGAACACTTGATATTCAGAAGGAGGTCCTAAAATAATGTGTCGTAATGACATTCCTTGTATTAGGATGGATCTCCAGGAGGTGGGATGTGGGTATATGGACTGGATTGGGCTGGCCCAGGATAGAGACAGTTGGCGGACGCTTCTGAGTGCGGTAATGAACCTTCTTGTTCCATGAAATGCGGGGAATTTCTTGACTAGCTGCAAACCAGTTAGCTTCTCAAGAAGGACTCTGCACCATGGAGTAAGTAAGTAAGTAATGACATTCCTTGAGGAGGTATTTTAATGATTTGTGAAAGAGCAATACGGCTGCAGTGCAAAATGTTATTTGAAGGATAGAAACCCAACTAGATGTCACTTGTTATATTTACTTTACTTCTTAGATACTCAACATGTTTCGGGCATTAATATGTCCATCTTCACGAGTTTGCGACTATGTTGTTGAACTACCACATTGGCTGTTTTGTTCTTGGATTGCTGTGTGTTGGAGTTAGGGTGCGGTTCGGCTGGTGTGGTATCTGGGCTGCCGGCTTCAAGCCGGCAGCCCAGACACCACCCCAACCGAACCGTAACCTAACTCCAGTAAATATAACAAGTGACATCTAGTTGGTTTTTCATTCTTCAAATATCGCAATGATGGACGGTCCAATAAACATCAAAATTTTATTTGCGTTCCGGTTTGATGGCGATATTGTGATGAATACCAAATGTGTGTAGTTTTATAATTTATTGAAAAAACTTTCAGACGGAAGTAACGGTCACTTCACTTTGCCAATTATCCACTCAGCCAAACCGGCACAGTTCGCTATACTGTACGGTATGCGCAAACTGGCAAAGTGACGTGAAAGTTTATGAAACTTTGATCGAATTCATGACCTAATCAGCTCGCCTCTATATAATCCAGAAATGCTTAGTAAATTAATCTCACTCTCACTCACATATCGAACTACCTACTGGTCTGCCGACGTTACGGGCCGTTACTGAAGCGAAACTTCAACAGTGTAAAATTTTGGAACGTCAGTTTTGTCTACGATGATGCTGAACATCGTCTGCTTTCTGCTGTTGAAAGGTAAATCGTACTGACTGTGATAAAAATTTTTTTTTAAAATTTGATTTGAACGAAGCAAATTTTGGCGAACGAATTTATATTTTTTCCCTTGTCTAAATTTCGGATTGTACTGGATTATAACTAGAGGCGAGACAGTTATGTTATTGCTTGGTTAAATTTTGAAAATTGATTTAACTTTAAATTAATGTTACTTGAATGTAATTGACTGTAAATTCTTTATTTGAACTTTGTATTTGGTAGAATAGAACGATTATTTGTTAATGACTGTCGAAGCTACTTGGTTGCACGCTGTTGTCCTGAAGTCCCAAAATTTTAAACATAATCAGAGTCCTCTGGGTTGGTGGCGGCACGTTACCCCTACATTACACAAGAGGCTGACAGTAAAAGGTAAAGTGATCCTGTTACAGGCCCGGTGTGGCCCAGAGTGTGGGTAGAGTTATAGCTCTACTCTTCCATGACCGCGGCACTAGAAGGAGGTAACGGGTCAGCAGCACGCCCCCGGGGCACTTTACACCCGGGAAAGACCGGGTACCCATTTTACAGGAGGCTGGGTGGGCCCCAGGGCTGGTCTGGACGGGCGGAAGATCTCGTCCCCACCGGGATTCGATCCCGGACCGTCCAGCCCGTAGTCAGTCGCTATACCGACTGAGCTACCCGGCCCGTAAGTGGCTGATAGTGACTGTAGGAAATCTTTATCATAATGCTGCCTGTGCAGCGAGTATAGACTAAATTCCCCACTACCGCTGAACGGGCAGTACAATAACAAATCAACCACTGCAGCTAGTTATGTGAAATTTGACGCGGAGGTGTATTGTTGTTATAATATCGTGTGATATATGACGTTCACTTTGTAAATTAACTGTGACAAACATGGCGACTGTGCGGTCCGAAACTCGACGCTATATCCCACAAATTAACAGAGACCTCTAAGAAATATATCTTAGTTAAATAATAAATTTTTTAGAAGGCTAAACTAGAACCGCAAAGTAATTATCAAGGACTTTAAATATGTGCATTAAGACGGCAAACTTGTGAGTTATGTCGGAACACTTTGCAGCAATTAAGGTGCAGCTTTTTATTCATTTCACTTCAGCAAGAGCGTCCTGCAGATGGGTGCCGCCGAATATACACCGTCGTCTGTCCCCAAAACCCTGTGGTACGTCATTGTAGCGAAATTGACGTCATTTAAAGTAGGAGCATGTAACCCTTTATCGTGTTACTGCATGTTATTGGGTTGCAATGTTAGTGTCGAGGATAATGTTAGAGCGGATGTTAAAGAAACAGAATGTGAAGGCGTACACGTGATTCGTCTGTCTCAGAATACGGACACGTGGCTGGGTACTGTGGGTACGTCAGTGAATCTTGGGGGGTTCACAAAATGCGGGCAATTTATTTGGTTGCGAACGAAGTACTGTGCCTAATAAGGACTGCTCCATGGAGTCAGTTATTATGATATTATGATTAAAGACTAACTTTTCCGGAATGTCTGTTTTTTGTTTAAAATTGTGGCTTTGGAGAAAGTATTTTCAGTTCGTTAGTTGCAGGTCTAACTGTGGACTGTGGACTGTGAGAGAGTGCATCTAAAGGAACGGAAATCAGCAACTTTCAAGTCCATTTCTGCACCCTAAACTGCAGTGGTAGCCTAAAAGTGGACAATGACAATTGTTCTTTGTTGGAGGAAGGAAAGCAGACCCGGCGCTTCGTAACGTCTGGAGTCCGTGCGCTTCCTGGAAATGTTTTGAGAGCATTATGGTGGGTGTCTTACAGCATCTTCAGGACACGCCCTTCAGTAACATTACATCAAGCTAATTAACAGGATATGGTTACGTCCTCTCTTCACAACACTTAATTAGTGAACAGCGATTTGATTCTACGGAAACACGGAAGTCAGACTGGCGCAATTAACGAATTATTGAATACAAGTAAGACAGACCTGAAGTTAAAAATAGGCGCACTAGTGTAATTGTTCTTGGGTTGCGTAACGAAAGCTTTTTATTGGAAGGATGATTATGACTGGTGGAGAGGTACAGACAGTCGCTGTGTATTATTATGACGTACTAATTCAACCCAGAGCTTGAAGACTGCTTTACTTTCCGGACCCAACTGAAAAAGAGCTCCATCTTGTGTCCACCCTAGCAACCGGTACACATCCTGTCCCGAAACGCTGTTTTTTATTTTCTATATATTTTTAAATTCGCGAAAGTGCACAAAGTACATGAAATACAGGGTGTTTCACGACTTTAGGGCATAACTGCAGGAGGTGATTTCCTAGGTCTTTGTGATCAAAAAAGTTCATATAAACATGTGTCCGATTTTGGACGGTTACGGAGTTATGACCG
>Ga0136643_10012546_pt1 | contig 12632 bp, 12 predicted proteins | sample TergutLab28metaG_FD_96883 | JGI IMG/M metagenome (GOLD analysis project Ga0136643, IMG submission 96883) | Labiotermes labralis P1 segment gut microbial communities from Petit-Saut dam, French Guiana - Lab288 P1 (version 3) (version 3) | ecosystem: Host-associated > Arthropoda: Insects >...
AATTTGTTTCGCAATAAGTTTTATTTCATGCCTCTACATGCTTCGAGCACATGTGCTCATCACCAGGAGGTCAAAATTGCATTTCACAGCCTCTGGTATCATCACACCTATAGGTGGCCGTCTGGTGCACAGGTTGAGAGAGGACTGCAGAGCAGCAACCTGTGCACCAGACGGCCACCTATAGGTGTGATGATACCAGAGGCTGTGAAATGCAATTTTGATCTCCTGGTGATGAGCACATGTGCTCGAAACATGTAGAGGCATGAAATAAAACTTATTGTGAAACAAATTTTGTGCATCAAGTTGGTTAAATACCGAGATACATGCACATACAGTTTCAGAAATGTTCCTTTTGAGAAAATTTTAAGAAGATGGGCTGTAATCAAGATGAAAGTCACCGGACATAAATTATGAAGAGTGACCAATATAAAAATTAAAAGTCTTGCACGCGACGCCGTGTAATGGAAAATACGTACCCACCAGAAATTTAAATTTATTAACGACGTCATTAAATATCTTCACCCCTAAAAACATTGTTACTGAAGGGGCTGTAGGACAGACACCATTTCATATCCCAAAATACCATAGAGTAGAACTGTCATTGTGTTTATTTAAATTTTTATAATTGCATGGAGCTGGATCTTTGCTCCGTAGAGTTAGCCTTATAGTTGGAGCAGCACGTGGTATCCACATACCACGGATTATGTCATAACGAAAAACTGTCCCAATAGTCCTTCAGAACCCTGATTACATCTTTGAACACAAGTAACTACATAGACGACATTCGTCTATCTACACATGTCCAGAAGTTAGGGACAGTTAAGTACGTTGTCTTAAGCACAGACTACCCTAATCTCAAGTCATCATCGGTGTGAAAATCTCGTCGTGAGAACATTGTAGATTTTGACGTTAGAATGGCCACGATACGGTCTCGGTCGTCACATATCAGATGACACCTATCTATCAAACATGGCGTCGCAACACACAGAGCACCACAATCTTCGTTGAAACAGTTGTTCGGAGTCGCGGTACAATGACGTGTCCCCCCTCCCCCCACCTCCCATACTTCGTCCCCTCCAATCACTGTTACTAATATAATGCACTTCTGGGCAGCAGTGAGGGACTGCTGGCCTTGTAGCAACCAGCTCACTCAGTCCACGCGCTGTACAAACAAGGGGTTGTAACAGTCAAATGCGGTAATGGTCTATCTCCGAACACGTCATTAAGGCATGTGGGGGGGAAAAGGATGTATAGCTCCATGCATTCTCGAATTTGGCACTACATGGATGTGCTTAGTCACCTTCATGCCCATGCTGTTTTGTTCCCGGAAAACAAGCCAGCGACGTGTGCAAGTAACGGGAGGCTAAATGGGCCCCAGAATCTGAAGGATTCAAAAAAGTAAAAAATCTCGTCCCTGTTGGGAATGTGTGCAAGGTTTCTATGTTATCCACCCCATGACCTGGTCACTGTATCGACTGAGCTATTCTGACTCCTGTGCGTATAAATTGAAAGCAAATCGGCAAACTTTTGTCGAAACTAAATTATTTCGAACAAACGGTGAAAGGAAAAAGAACCACAATTCATACACAAAAGATACTTGCCAATTCGTACAAAATTAAATAACAAAGTGGCAAAAGTCAGCACTATTTGGCAATGCGTTCGTTTCCTAACTTATTTCTCATAGGACCTAAACATTAGGAAACTATAGGTGGTTACGACAGGAGAACAAGAAAGGATTCAAAGATAACTAGGGAACCGGAAATGATCAAGATAGTCCCAGCTTCTTATCGAAATAAAAATTTCATGACAGCTAGGTGGTGGAAATACCCCTAAGCCAGTTGAATATAAACGCCATCGTCACATTACTCGTACACTTCTGCTGACATATTTTAAGTTACCTCCCAACTTCCATCTACAACTCGATCATGCAACTTGCCCATTCCTTTTCGGTTCCGGGAATAACATTTTCTGACATCATCTTATTTCCCACTTAACGCCTTTTCTTTCAAGATTCCTGCCATTCCCTGAATATTAGACTCAAATACTTTCCTTTTACTTCCTGCTCAGCAGACACCAGTTCTAATACAGGCTGGAAAACTAAGAAAATGCTACACTGTCCTAGTTTTTCTTCTTGCCCCCCCCCCTTCCCCTGGAAAGAAAGCCGTACATTAGTTAACACTGTGAAACACAGAACACCTAAATTAATCAGTTCCTACCTCACAGAAAATATTAAGTCTCTTTCACCAAACTCTGCTATATGGGGAAATAATATTCAATCTGAAAACCTCAACCCTTCCTCTCAAACTGAACGGCTAAGAACAGATTTTTGAAAATGTTAAGCTTGGTGGCGCACATATTAACCACTACTTTAGGGGTCAAAACAGGCTTCATCGCTTCCTTGTGTACATATTTCGCTGCAATTTTCACAATATGTAATCCTAAGACACCCAGTGACCTATAGCGTAAAGAAAACCTTCTGAAACAACTAAAAATTCAGTCAAAATGCAAGCTGATGGTACCACAGCTGTCACTGTGCGTAGCACAGTGTTATGATATGTGACATCGTTTAGGCTGGCACGAATGTGTCACATTTAGGAGAAACCGTTTGCTTTAATTTTCAACAAAGACTCCTACACTGACAATGAATGCGGTATGTTCAGTTGAAAATAATTTATACACTTCATATGGAATGTCAACAGCTCTGTTTATTTTATTACTAAACCAGCAAAATGGAATAATGGAAAAGTAAGGGCTACTTGGACACGAGGTTTTGCTCAGTACTGAATGCGGTACATTTTCCGCCTGAGAAAGAAAGCTCACACAAAATACATCATACTGCGCCCTGACATAGAGTTTGTACATTTTCACTGCAAACCCACCATGTTTGGTGAACATGAATATTTAACATAGTGCATTGTGACGCTGTTGGAACGTATTGATTTTGTGTACGTCTGGTTGTTTTGACCTGCCAAAGTTGTATCCCTAACAATCAGAAAAAGCCACACTTTCACGTAGTTTTTCTCTACTTATTCTCTTCCAACTTTCTGCAAACAAAAAATTAGTAAGCCCATTTTCTACCTCACAGAAAACACTACTCTGCATTGCAATCGGCTAATTATATTAACCAAAACAATTGGTGTTTACTCGGAGAATCTTAAAACAATACAAGATATATTCTGCCAAAATGCAGACTGCTTCAGCGTCAAATCTGGTAATATGTATAGTAATTATTGTGCTTTAAGGGAACAGTAACATATATATATATATATATATATATATATATATCCTGCCTCCAACAGTATGTCAATTCCTGATTTCATTTCCTTCTCCAGATTCATCGTCTGAGTTCGTGTTGAATATCTTCAGAATACCAAAAAATTATTAATCATAATGAGGCACACAACAATCGTTCACGAAACAATCGTTCACAAAAACAATGCACCTTAAATTGCATTTCGCGGGACATTTAGAAAGAAAAATTGTCCTAAGAAAGGCAAACTGTCATTGTTGTAAGTTAATTTCTGCGGGAACCGTGCCCTTCAACCTGCATGCTGCGTCCCTAAAATTATAAAACTGCCATCAGATTTATCTGTGGTAGCCTAATATAAAACTTGTAAACACTCAACTTAATGTTGTTTCGTGTTTAATTAGATCACCTTTTCTTAAATGAATCAAGAATTTAACTGTGTACATTTTGTCATAAACTCATCATTCTAACCAAATCACGTATAACAAAAAAATATACAACCAAACAAATTAAATATTTTAAGGACGACGTCGTTAGATGACTACGCGCTTTAACGTCAACAAATTATATATTGTATATATGCAATGTATTTATAGTTTTCCTACGATTGCTACAAGAAACAGTATTTACCTCACTAACGGAGCATTAACAGATGTGTTCCTGTAGCGAAGAAATAATATGATTTCCGTAGGGTAGGATCTAAATTTTTAGATACTGTTTACTTGAATTTTTGGCTTCAAAGTTGTAATCGAGCTGCTGATTTGAGTACTCTCAAAACTGACGCTCCTTTCTAAAATTGCATTAATTTCCAGAATGTTTGTTGGCATATGACCCACAGAAGCACAACTGTGGTGTCCATATGGTAAATTTAAGAGAAGCGAGTTTTCCACCTATAGTTTGGTATAAGGAAATTAAAATGCTTCCGTCGAATTGAAACAAATTAGGTTGTAAGATGACTGAATTTGACGTGTTTTCGTTGTGTAACTAACTCTAAATCACACGTCCCTCTTTTCATGTAGCACAATAATAATTTCGTAATAATGTAAAAGGTTCATATATTTCCTTAAAGACCGATAGAACTCCAACAGCGTCACTAAATATAATGTATAGATTACTCTATTGACACAAATAGCATTCATTTTTCACCCCGGGAACAGGCCGAACAGAATGGAATGCAATTATTACGTACAGAAACTGACAAGCGATGGAATGCGTCTTCTTAGTGCCTGTAAAACGGAGATGGTAGACTAACAGCAAGCCTTCGCACATTCACAAGCAAATACACACAGAAAAACACTTATAAAAACGCAAGCACTGAAACATGTAATTCACTCCGCTTACAAGCAAAGCCTACACATCACTGCTCTCAGCGCCCCCTGCAGCCATTGAACACTGGCTGACATTACGGAGCATGCGCATGAGTCCATTTGCTCCATCAGCCTACTACGATTCACATTCAACATATCGAACCTCTCGCTAAGCAAAGGGTATGCTCTAGCAGAATCTAAAGCGCAACCAGGAACAAGATGGTTGCTTGTCCTATCATATTCGTGGTTTCTTCTTTGGTCATTTAAGAACTATATATCCGCTATACTCGTTACCATATGATAAAATAAGACAATTCAGAATCATATTACAAAACAGTGACTAGGTTGTGAGGCTGAAAACCCGAGGAATCCACATTCGATCCCCGGCGAAAGGCAAACCGTCCGAACCACTTCTGAGGCCCACCCAGCTTCCCATTTAACAACGAAAGGGCAGGGTTTGAAGTTAAACACTGACTCCTGTCTTAACCGATGCTACGAAAGATTGGAACAATACCTACACTTCCTCATACGCCTTCATGGTGTGTGTAAGGCAAATTTACTCTTAAATTTTATCGACTCCAAGTGCAAGTAAGGAAAATAGAAACACATGTACAAGGATTTTAGTTTTATCTCAGTATTTAACCAACTTGATGCACAAAATTTGTTCCACAATAAGTTTACGGCCACCTATAGGTGTGATGATGCCAGAGGCTGTGTAGTGCAATTTTGACCTCCTGATGATGAGCACATGTGCTCGAAACATGTAGAGGCATGAAATAAAACTTATTTTGAAACAAATTTTTTGCATCAAGTTGGTTAAATACTGAGATGCACGGTCAGCAAAACGTCCCCCAAAAAAATTTTGGTATTAATTGGCGAGGAGGTTTCAGATTTTGGTCCTTTAGTTTCCAAAAATTTGTCGTTCCCCGAATGGAAGCAAATATTTCGATACTGAATGTGAGGGCAGTGTATATATCCTGAATAATTTAGTCCATCTGCGTGAGTACACGGTGCCACGATCAAATATGGACATGAAATATGGCAGTAATTCTAAAAAAAAAAATAAGTTATCATTATAAATATCATCCTTAACTCAACTCCATCACTGCAAGTTCTACCTAGTTTGTGACATGATCTCTATATCACTGTTCGCCATCTTCAGGTCACTGGAAACAAGAAACAGTTAATAATATAGAACGTAGTTATGAATGTTATAAATGTATAAAAATATAGAGGCATGTAAGTTACTGCTAGGTTTTATAAATAACATCCCCTAAGTTTTGATTTTCTCTATCATGCACCATATCAAGCACCCCGCCCCTATAAGAGTGTTTACGTAAATCGGGGTTCCAAGCCCCCGGTAATACCAAAAGAGATATCTGACCAGTTTTCTAATGTTGCCACAAACCTACTAGAAAACATTTTCGTATGAGAAAGGGTTACTAAACATTGCGTTTTTATAATTTACGCTGGGATTTAAAAAAAAAATCTGGAAACACTGACAAGCACAGAATGTCTCACGAGTGGGCAGGAAGCCCTTTCCTCCATAGAAAAATTTACTAGAAAAAATCATTTGTGTTCGAAAGTTTTTGACGGAATTCACACAGCTTAAAATGTAACAGACCTTGGGGTGGGCTCTTGTAAACAAAGCAATGACAATGCGATTACAGAAAATGCTGAAATTTATGAATTTCCTGAGTAAAAACTGCCTTCTCTATGACTCAGGTGTTTGGGACTAGTTCACTGAGTTGCAGTATTATAGCAATAACTGAGATTTTTTTCTAAAGTCTTAAATTTCATGCTGTTGTTATTATAGACTATAATCGATTATCAAACCCTCTATCACAGGAACACAGCTGCAAAGTTCTTTATTATTTGTTTATCGTTGCACCGTGCATTTTGAAATCTACGCAGTTCACTCACCAACAAATGCGCTATTTATTAACTTGGTCAAAAGTTTGAGTGGCAGCATGTTGTGAGCGCCATGTGTGTTACACATGGCGCTCACAACATGCTGCCACATCACCTAGTATACAGAACGACGTAATTTTACCGAGTGTTTTAACATAACTATAGCTTTAGTGAGGTACAGATACAGCTCCCTGGCGATGGCCATTGAAGACCGAAACATGTAGGAGCGATATTATTGAGTATTTTAATGTAAATTTTAAACTTTTAACCAAATTAATAAATATCATATTTTTTGTTGTGTGAACTACGTAGCTGCAACATGTTTCAGCCGGAGTAGGTCATCGCCAGGAACATGCTGTAACAAAACACTTTTATATATAATAAATATTATTAGTTGTGATAAAAAAAACCCGTAGAACGAGATGAAGCAACCTTGAATGGAGGATAGGTAAGGAAATGGGTGAATGTGGTATCGAGGAATTTGTCTAGAGCTATGCAGTATACTACAAAAACGTAACTGCTCAGGTCAGACGACAGACTGCTAAACTTTACAAGTTTATGGAAGTCTACAAGCTTCACGTGACACCATCAGTCTTGCAGATTTGAAATCAAACCCTCTGGATCATTTGCCACAACAATTTCAAATTTAATTGAAAATCTGTTGTGAAACAGAAGACAAAGTCTGTTACAGGAACCACCACGTTCTCTGAGTTGAGTGCGTGTTGGTGTTTAGAGTTGTAACTTTTAAATTTATTGAGGGACTTACAGTGAATATGCATATAATGCCCGTAAACAGCACACATATAATATCCTGCAATCGGGAAAAAGTATAAGCTAACTTCCGAGATGCAGCACTTTTTTATGTCTCGAAAACCATTTTGGGCGTAGGCTTCGACTACGACGTTCCTCGTTCACACTCAGACACTCCACACTCGGTAGGACTCCTTTGGACGAGCAATCGGCCCCTTGTGGACACCTCTACCTGACAACAAACAACACACACAACAGACAGACATCCATACCCCCGGTAGGATTCGAAACCTCAATTCCAGTCAGCGAGCGACCGTAGACCCATGCCTTAGACCGTTCGGTCACCGGGATCGGCGAAAGAGAGAGCGTTAATTAATTATAATACCTGTACAATTTCTCTGTCACAAACAGTTTCGACCCTAAACTCGATGCTGTCTCATAAATTTGTTCCCAAATTGTGTGTTGGATCAGACTGAGAACTTTTATAGAAATTATATTTGTTATAGCAGCAGGGTCTTGCATAAAAATGGGTTAATTTAGTGTTTTGAAATGACCTAGCTTCACAGAAGTAAACAGCTGCGCAGATTTTGTGAAGAAAATTTTAGTAAATTTCGAAAGAACTTAGCGCATTTGCGGTTGTTCTTGGGCCTAGAGGAAATAATGATTGAAATGAAGGAGTATGACAAGTTGAAATGGAAAGACTACAAACACAAATGTGAGCCTACCTACACATCATAAGCGAAATATCTCTTTTACGTGTAAAATAGCAATCATGGCGACAGCGCGAGTCTTTGAGGATATAAAAAATTTACTCAATTTCTTAATGACGACAAAGACACTAGTTTCCTTCGGAACGTCGGAAAATACTCACACAACGACACACAGTCATATCTCGGGATACAAACTGTCACATTTGAAATAGACAAAATCTTTATTAGATCAATGAATCATTTACAGAAAAAAGTATTCAGTAACACCAATAATATTAGTATACTGCAGGACCATAACAGTGTACAGTAGGGAATTGGATTCATGAGTCTTGTTCGGATATGCTTGTTGACGAATGTAGTCATTAAATACCATTGTGCCCTGTGTAACATATCTCTTTTAATTCTTCAGTATTTATCTGAGCTTGATTTCACGTTTCGATGAAATGAGTAATTAAAAAGATACCGCTAGGCAATCGGCTATATACCGTGTGCTGCAGGATGCTGGTTTATGATTCCAGGGGAAATACAGACAGCTGAAAACGGGCGGCATTTTTCATGCCTTTGACGACGTGTGTGATCTAGATTAGGTTATATTTTCCATTCATAATTTTTTTATTCATTGTTTTGATAATGTTTTTTTGAGAAGCTTCGTGAATAGAAGTTAATAATTTCCTAGCATATTCAAGTCTCAAACACGGAAATTTGTACCATATCTCATAGGATATTAATCAAAATCATAATTAATTCCCTATTCGTGTAAAATGCTTTTAGCTTCGATGATTAGCTCTCCCCCAGGCACAGTGTTTTGATCAATTTGCGTATGTGTTGCTAACACCAGAGACATTGGCTATGTTGGGAGGTAAGAATGTCGTGGTGGCCGAAGACTGCAGTTAGCTGGCATTTCACACCTACTACAGACTGCAATTAGCACAGGGTCTTTGCATTTCAAAGAATGATTTTATTTTTATGTCGATAAGTCTTATTTCTAGATACGTTTCGATTCGTACTTCGGCAACGTGAAAAGGCAGAAGGTTTTTTAGGCGCTGTCGCAAAAGTGGCAAAATTAACTAATTAGTTTTGTTGTATCTCTCTGCGGTCTCTCTCCCTCTGTCCGTCCGTCCGCATGCGACAACTCACCTCACACAGAACGGATTTCTGTGAAAAATGGTTTTTGAGTATTTTTGGGAAAACCTGTCGAGGAAATTCAAGAATCATTAAAATCTCACAAGAACGACAAGTACTTTACATGAAGATGTTTGTACATTTGTGACAGTATCTCAATGAATTCTTCTTAGAATGAAAAATGTTGCAAAATTTGTAGAGATAAACACACATTTTATTTTTTGACGTTTTGTTGACCATGCAACTCAGTTTATTTATCTCAGTATTTAACCAGCTTGTGCATCAAGTTGGTTAAATACTGAGATAAAAACACATTTTATGTTGAATGATTTTTTTTTCCAAAAATTCTACCGCTTGTGAGATAATGTTAAAAAATATTGTAGACCCAGATGAAATTTCTTTAAGTACTAAGACGTTGATCGAAACAAATATGACTATTATGACTATGTTTTGGATTATAATAATTACCTGAGGCATATACGACGAATTGATACGAAATTTCAGTCAGAAAACGTGAAAAAAAGGGGCCCTCTTAAGGTACAGTAGAAATGGGAGATTTGGGACGGACTTTCGGTGGGCGTAAAAAAGGTGCTGAATTCATCTAGTTCGGTATAGGTATCAGTGGCGTACTGTTCATCCAGTTCAGTACAATTATCAGTGGAGTGCTATTCAAACACTTCTGTATAGGTATCAGTGGCGTACTGTTCATCCATTTCAGTACAATTATCAGTGGAGTGCTATTCAAACACTTCTGTATAGGTATCAGTGGCGTACTATTCATACATTTCAGTACAATTATCAGTGGAGTGCTATTCAAACACTTCTGTGTAGGTATCAGTGGCGTACTGTTCATCCATTTCAGTACAATTATCAGTGGATTGCTATTCAAACACTTCTGTATAGGTATCAGTGGCGTACTATTCATACATTTCAGTACAATTATCAGTGGAGTGCTATTCAAACACTTCTGTATAGGTATCAGTGGCGTACTATTCATCCAATTCAGTATAGATATCAATGGGTTGCTATCCAACAATTTCCGTATAGGTACCAGTGGTGTAATATTCATCCAGTTCAGTATAGGTATCATTGGCGTATTATTTGTCCAGTTCAGTACAGGTATGAGAGGCGTAATATTTACCCCATGCAGCATAGGAATCAGCGGCATACCTTTCATAACACGACTATAATGCTTCGGTTTGTTTAAGTGATGAGTAATTTCTTGCTGAAGATGTAACACTTCCCAGGAAGGAGTTCGCTACATGGACTTGGTTGGCTATATGTATAATGAATGTGGAAGGGTATGTAGTCAAACCCAACTATGTCAATTAAGATGTTTTAATGACTATTACTAGACAACTACATGTTTTGGCCTTTACTGGCCATCTTAAGGTTGACTTCAAGTGAAGGCTCAAGCGGCTAAGAGAGAAAATTGGAACTGTGATAAGTGTAGAACGGAAAAGGTGAAAATGCTACAAGAGGAACTGCAAATCGCGCTTAGACAAATTGATGAACTGAAGGCTAGGAATAGGGAGCTTGAGGCAAAGTTACAAATGGCGGGAACTCGGGAGAGAGACACAATGCCTACACAGTAAAATGTTACAAAGTATTTGGTGGTCGGTGACTCAATATTGCGCAACGTCGGAGCAGAACGTGCAGATATGAAGGTGGAGTGTTTTCCGGGGATAAAAACCGAACAGCTACACAGAGTGATGGAAAAGAGGAATCTAGTTAGTCCAGATACGGTTATTTTTCACATGGGTACTAATGACTTGAAAACAACAAGAAATCTAGATTTTGTAATGGGAGAAGTGTATGCGTTGGTGTCAACGGCAAAGAAGAAGCTACCGAACTGCAGACTTGTCCTGAGTGGAGTGCTGAGACGTAGAGATGTGTCATGGCGGCGTACTGGGGCGCTTAATGATAGATTCGACTGGGTAGCCAACGACTTGGGACTTACCTTCGTTGATCCGAACAGCTGGATAGAGGACGGTGACTTCGCCAGAGATGGATTACGTCTGAGTGGAAGAGTAAAGAGAAGAGTTGGTCAACTATATGCTAGAGTTAGTGGACTTGGTGTTGGAGGATCGGCAGAGAGTAAGATGTGACAAATTTTGATCGATGGAAATCACAGAACGAGGGATTCTAGGGAAATGCGACTATCAGCGATCGAGGAACAAAAGACTTTACATGAGGAAGATGGACCAGTGACTAGTATCTTGATGAGTAGGGAAGCTGAAGTTGGGCCAATGTTTAAATCTACAGCTGAGGCATCAGCAGAGGATGAATGTGTAGCGGCGACAGTGGCGCACATAGCTGAGGGTAAACCGCTGGTTTTGCTGCAGGTAAACTGTAGGAGGATTTACAATAAGATTTTAGAATTCTGGAATTTAATTGATACATACAACCCTGACGTTGTAATAGGCACGGAGTCGTGGCTTAGTGAGTAAATGAACAACGCCGAAGTTTTAGGGACGACTACATAACTTTCAGGAGGGATAGGTGTTCACGGGGTGGTGGGGTATTCATTTGCGTTAAAAATTACATCGATTGCAGGGTGCTATGGAGTGATGAGGTTTTTGAGATGATAGCAGTGGAAGTCAAAGGCGGAAACCCAAAATTTTCATGGGAAGTGGTATGGGTTTACAGAGCTCCAAACGAGGACATTCGAGTTATAGAAAGATTAGCAGCCCGGACTGGGTTTGCAGGAAACTCTACTAAGAGTAGCTTCATTGCGGTGACTTAAACTTACCTTACGCAGACTGGAATGGAAACGCGGGTGGAAATAGTGGAACTCAGGCACTTATAAATAGTTTAGTATGGGAAAACGGTTACAGTCAGGTAATAGACTGCCCAACCAGAGGGGATGCTCTTCTGGACGTCTACTTGGTCCGACCGGAAAGTACGGTCACTTCTAGCGGTATAGTACAGGGGGTCAGTGATCATCTTGCAGTGATTCTGGAAGTGGAATGGGAGGACACACACACTGAACCCCAGGTAGAAAGGGTAGTCCCGGTTTGCAAAAAAACAGATGTCTCACGCTTACAAACCTTAACCTCCGCGATAAATTTGTAGATTGGGCAAGCAACGGCAGCAACGTGGAGGAGATATGGCATGATTTCAAAAATATAGTGTACGAGAGTATAGAACGTTTTGTGCGTCACAAAACACTTAGAAAAAATTCGGACCCCGAATATTACAACAAGGAGATTAAAAGATTAAAATCAAAGGTCAGAAAAGGATATAATAGAAGAAAATTAGGAGTACACTGTACAGAGAAACTGCAACAACTATCCAAGCAGCCACTTGCAGCCAAGAAATCGGCACAGGAGGCATTCTTAAAGTCAATACTAAGCAAAGAGGGTAAATGCTGGTCTGATTTCTACAAATACGTAAAAAGGCGTAAAGGAAATAAGGAAAATATTCCCGCCATCAAGGACTGTAAGGGACGGATCATTACAAACGCGATAGAAAAGGCCAATACGTTTAACTCATATTATTCGACAGTATTCAGCAGCGAGGGCAATATTCTTCATATACAGGGTGAAAACACAGATGATCCATTCACCGCCGATATTAAAACAA